>OHNF01001338.1_pt1 | contig 12327 bp, 10 predicted proteins | sample 1569491 | NCBI WGS metagenome assembly OHNF01 (sample SAMEA3879557, study PRJEB24766) | human gut metagenome | biome: human-associated habitat; feature: feces | place: USA | collected 1985/1987 | reverse complement strand
TATTTTATCATAAAAATATAACAAAAGCAAAAGAACCAATGCTTGAAGGCATTGGTTCTTAAATTATTATTTCTGCAGATTACGTAAATAGTTCTCTGCTGTTTCCAGCTGTATATCCTTTGTGGGCTGTTCGGGCAGTTCCACAACTTCATCAGGCGTAATACCCGTACCATTAATAGATCTTCCAGAAGGAGTATAATATTTAGCCGTAGTTAGCTTTAACCCAGTATTCTGAGGTAGCCTATATACAGTTTGTACCGACCCCTTACCAAAGGTCCGAGTACCAAAAAGCTTCCCGGACTTAGTGTCCTGCACAGCTCCTGCAACGATTTCAGAAGCACTTGCACTGCCATGATCAACTAATACGGCAAGTGGATACTTCACTTGCTCCAAATAAGATTCTTCCGTATATTTGCGACCTTCCCTGTCGATAACGGATACGATCGGTCCCTTAGGAACTAAATATTGTGCAACACGTACAGACTCTCCTAAAATTCCTCCAGGATTCTGCCTTAAATCCAACAGCAGTGCCTGCATACCCTGCTCTTCCAGTTCCTGATATTTCTTCGCAAACTCTCCCGATGTATTCTCGTTAAAAATAGCAATCCTGATATAGCCAATCTTGCTATCTGGCAGCATTTCTCCTGCAACTGACTTGATCTTAATATCGCCACGTACAACTCTTACCGTACGTTCGTTACCTTTATTATCGTCCAAGACCAGCTCGACTTCTGTTCCCTGCGTGCCTCTAATCATTGCAACAACATCTTCAAGCTGCATCCCAGCCGTCTTTTTTCCATCGACCTGAACTATTTTGTCGCCGGCTTTGATACCGGCTTTTTCTCCAGGCGTTCCCTCTAAAGGTGCAACTACAACAAAATTATTCTCCTTTTTACCGACTACTACGCCGATACCGCCAAAAAAACCTTCTGTTACATTACTGATATCTTTAAAACTCTGCTGATCCAAATACACAGAATACGGATCATCTAACGCTTTTACCAAACCTGTAGCTGCGCCATCAAATAATTTTCCATCACTTGGCTGTTCTACAAATTTTTCCCGGACCAAAACTAACGTCTTGAGAAATTTCAAACTTCCCAAAGCATCACCGGTAATGCGCTCCATACTGTAAAATATAGCTCCAAGCGTAACAACTATAGCGCAAAGGCAGGCTACAAGCACTGTCATCATACTAAAACGTTTTTTAAACATAACTTCCCGCCTCGCTTATCTTCCCTTAAATCAAGGTAAATAATCCAACGGTTCAGTTACCTCGCCGTGGATACGTACTTCAAAATGACAGTGCGGGCCAGTAGACCAGCCAGTACTGCCGGCATACGAAATTACCTGACCCTTATTTACATATTGTCCTTCGCTGACGGCAAGTTCCTGATTATGGCCGTACAAAGAAACAAGTCCTCCGCCATGATCAATCATCACTGCATAACCATAACCGCCCATCCAGCCAGAATAAATTACTGTACCAGAGTCAGCCGCTACAATCGGTGTACCATAATCACAGGCAATATCCATACCGGAATGATATCTTGTTGTGCCAAATACAGGATGTGTACGCCAACCATAATAAGAAGTTATCTCACCTGTTACTGGCCAGATAAACTTACCGGTTCCACCGCCCGTAGGCATAGAAGAACTACGTTCCAAGCTTCTCAACATACTCGCAATATTCTCAGAAATGGCAAGTAAGCGGTCATAATCTTCATCAGCCTGGCGACTTTCTTCTTCAGCCCTATAAAGCAGCTGAGCACGCTCTTCCTTGCTGGCTTCAGCCTTCTGCTGCTTTTCATCAAGATCACTGCGCATTTTTTCAATATCAGCCATCTGCGCATCCAATTCTTTCTGACGCGCTTCAATTTCAGCAGTTTCCTTCATGATTGTATCCATCATTGCCAAATCGCGGCTGATAATTTTTTGCAACAAAAACATTCTTGAAGAAAAATCTGAAAAATCTTTTGCACCTAACAATACATCAAGATAATTGATTTGTCCATTGATATAAATATCGCGCAGACGCTGGCGATAAATCTTCATACGGCCTTCCATTTTAGCTTTCTTTTCAGCTAAAACTTCTTGGTTTTCGTCAATCAGTGGCTGTAATTTATCACGTTTGGCTTCGATCTCTTTAATCTCTGCCTGCAGACGATTCAATTCAGCAACAATCTCTTCCATTCTGTCACTGGCAGCTTCTGCTTCACGACGAGCACGTTCTTTAGCTATTTCCATTTGCTGCATTTTTTGCTGTACGTCATCATATTCCGCTTGCTTATCTTCCAGCTCATTTGCAAAAGCCGGCAAAATTTGCATAACAGCGAATATCAACGCCAATACAGCCATTAAAACTTTCTTTTTTGGCATAATCGGCCTCCGCTGTTAAACTTTTAAAAACTTGCGCAAGGAAATATAACTTCCTGCAGCACCAATTGCCGTTCCGGCTAAAATAATAGAAATATCGACATAGGTGAGCATTGGATATGCCGGAACCATTGGTAAAAAAGCCAGTGTCGCATAAATACGAGACAAAAGCGCCGCATAGGTACCGTTAATAACAAAATTAGCAATCAACGCCCCAAAAAAACCAAGCGTCATACCTTCCAGAATAAAAGGCCACCTGATAAACCAGTCGGTAGCGCCAACATATTTCATAATATTGACCTCTTTTCTCCTGGCAAAAACAGTTAACCTAATAGTATTAGCAATAATAAACAATGTTGCAAGAGCCAGTAAAATTACCAGAACAACACCGCCAATACGCAGTATTTTCGTCATCTGAAAAATATGTTCTACTATTTCCTGACCGAATTTAGCTGTTTCTACGCCTTCCATTTCGTGTATCTGCGGCGCCAGTTCATTAATTCTATCAGGTCTGTCTACCTGCACTTCAAATGAATTAGGAAAAGGATTATCAGTTCCTAATGAATGCAGCAACTTTTCCTGCTGCCCCAACCGTTCCTTAAATCTGGAAAGAGCTTCTTGCTTACTGACCTCTGTCACGCTTAGAACACCGGGCAAATTCTCCAGTGTCTGCTTCATATCGCTTAGCCCAGGGGCTTCAACAGAATCTTCCATATAAACAGTAATCTGCACCTGACTTTCGAGATATTGCGCTAAATTATTGGTATTGATAAAAATCAGCAGAAACATACCTAAAACAAGTAATGAAAGTGCCACAGTAGACACCGAAGCAAGGCTCATCAAGCCGTTACGTTTGATAGATTTATAGGTTTCCCGGATAAAATATTCTTTTGTACTAAGACTCATAACCGTATACCCCTTTTAAATCATCACGAACAATCGACCCTTTTTCAATGGCAATAACTCGTTTTTCCATATTATCAACGATTTCTTTATCATGTGTCGCCATCACGATAGTAGTTCCACTTTCATTGATCTCACTGAAAATACGCATTATATCCCAGCTTGTTTCCGGATCAAGGTTACCTGTCGGCTCATCAGCAATTACAAGCAGCGGATCATTAACAATCGCACGTGCGATCGCTACACGCTGCTGTTCGCCACCTGATAATTCCGTTGGATAAGAATTGGCCCGTTTACGCAATCCAACTAAATCCAGCACACTCATCACGCGGCGCTTGATTTTACGATAGGGAGTTTCTATAACCTGCATAGCAAAAGCAACATTGTCATAAACAGTGCGATCAGGAAGTAACCTGTAATCTTGAAAAATAATCCCTAACTGTCTGCGCAAATAAGGAATTTCCTTTTCTTTAAGCTCCAATAGATCCACACCATTTACATATATATTGCCAGTAGTTGGTATTACCTCACGAAAAAGCATCTTAATAAAAGTGGATTTTCCGGCACCGCTCGGCCCGACAACAAAAACAAATTCGCCAGGCTGGATATGGATATTGACATCACGCAAAGCTACTGAACCGCTTGGATATGTTTTACTGACATCGGTCATTAAAAGCATGGTGAAAGCTCCCTTCTCTTCAACACTCAAACAATTACGTCAGTCTTTATCATCACGACAAATCCCAATTCATCGTTTTTCTTCAACCTTTTTTAGCAAAGCAAAAGCTTTATCAGAGTTGATCTGCGCTTTATGCCGCAAAATTTCAATATTCTTATTTTGTTCAAGCGGAGTTTTCTGCCAACCAGCTACAGCAGCCTGAACAATCGTATCTCTATCAATTTTTTCAACCGTTCCAATAGGTTTTTCACCAATAGCGTTTACAAAGCTATCTACTTTAGGGTCATAAGATATTGCCAACAGCGGCGTTTGCATTACAGCAGCAAAAACCAGTGCATGCAGCCGCATTCCAATCAAAAGGTCAAAATTTCCTATGATAGAAAGAAATTCCTCAGTATTATATTTTTCATTCAATAAAAATATATCCTTTTGGCAAACCAAAGCTTTACGCAGTTTCTCACAGGCTTTTACATCAACAGAATACTGCAGCGGCAACAAAATCAGCTGCGCCCCATAGCTCTGCTGCAAGTTGGAAGCAGCTTCAGCCAAAACCTGAAAACATTGACTGTCACCAGACCAAGGACGTACAGAAATACCTATGACGGGCTTGGTTAAATCTACACCAGCCTCCTGCAGCAGGTACTGCCCGCATTCTTTAGTTACGGGATTAAGCGAAAGTACTGAATCAGCCGTAACCGTTATCTTCTCGGGTTTTACGCCCATTTCAATAAGTTCCGCTGCAGACTCACTATCTCTTACTGTAATCAAATCTGCCTCATTGCAAACCAAACTTGTCAATTTTCGAGCCCATTTGGCTCTAATAGGTCCAATGCCTTGAGCAAAAAGCATTACTTTTTTCCCAAAAAATTTTCCCAATCCAATAATGCTAAGATAATATAATAAACTTCGTTTACTGGTCACGTCCTGAAGCAGGCTTCCGCCTCCTGAAATAATCAATTCAGAATCTTTCATCGCCCGAATAATCCCTAACGGATTGAAGCGATATACACTGCAAACCTGGTGTTTAGCCGCAGTGTCTTCCGGATTGCCTGACAACACGGTCAGTTCTACGTTTTTCTCCACTTGCCGCAACGATTCTATAATAGCAGTAAGCATGGCTTCGTCACCGGCATTAGCAAACCCGTAGTAACCGGAAATCAAAATTTTACTCATGCTCTAAGAATCTCCTTTGCCATTTCTGCACATAAGGCAGCAAAATAGAAACGGCGATAACAGCAATGATACCTAATACAGCACCCAGAGCATAGCCGTCGACGGCACGAATATAACTCATGATAACAGGTGTACGCATATGTGCAAAAGTCTGCACTAAAGACCCCTGCCCAATAGTAGCTCCAACCACTAACAGCATCTGCCATAAACGCGGTGCCTGTTTATATGCCGCAAATGCCGCTAAATAAAACGCGGGATGTCCAATCATAAATTCTTTTTCACGCGGGCGTGCATACATCATCTGCTCAAGGAACAGACGCATTTTAATTTCAAGAGCCGGAACCGGAACCCCAGCGGTATGACCGCTGCGACCAACAAAAATATATGCTACAAAAGCCAATACACCCAAAAATGCAACATGTTTTACTGTTATCCTGGTACTGAAAAAATTTTTCAGGTGCACAGCAATATTTCCAATCTGGCCTTTGCTGAGAACATTAAATCGCTGCATATACCATAGAGAAATCAACAGCACAGGTAAAATAAACGTTAATTTTACCCCTTTATAAATATCAATTTCCAGGAAAAACCTGCTGTCGCCTAAAACAGCCGCTACAAAAGATGCTCCAATTAAAGAAAGTATCACAGCCAAAGCCAGCTGCCATGTAGCACTGATAATAATCTTCAGCGTGTTTGGGGTATTTTTTTTGCAGGACTCCCAAAGTTCGACAATAACTGTCATCGATAATACTGGGAAAACAGTTGCCGCAATCAGAGCCAGTAACTGACGTGTAAGGATTCCGCCAAATTTCAGCAAAGTTACACTGGCAACAATACCGCCAGTCAGCAATAACATATACTGTATTTTTTTACTGAAATTAAACAGCAATGTTAAATACATAATCCCACCGGCCAGAATAGCAAATGCCAGCGGCACTAGCCAGGCCCGTTCTGGGAAATATGGAGCAAACTTACCGTCAGCAGTATTTTTAGAAAAAACTCCTGCCGGTCCAAGCTTATATCCTCTTGCCTGCACATCGTCGGCAATTTTCGAAACATAATCTAAATTAAGCTCTAAAATATCCCTGCCTTCCTGAGGGATCATAAACGGTTTGATATAGTTGATACGGATATTACGTTCTTCATCTGTAAGAGCCCAACGTCTCAAAGCTTCTGGCATTTTCAGTTTTCTCTGCTCGGCTTTGTCAATAATATATGTACGTGCAACACGATAATCCATATGCTCAGCTAACGGAAGGAGTCCGTCCATTGCAGCAAACTGCAGCTGTGTATAATGTTCTACCATTCCAAAAGTCATATTCTGTTTCTTTAACTTATGAGCCATATAGGCAATGTAATCCGGATAACCAACTACTTCACGACCACAGCCTATATACCCGGTTACATTGGCACCAGACTTATCGATCCTACGAAAAATACTCCTGATTTTATCATAATCATTAGGCAAATAATTCATTGGTCTGACGATAACATTAAAGCCGAAAGCTTTTGCTTTGCGCATTTCTTCTGTCGAAAGGCCTAAAGGAGCTTGCATAACGCCAGGCTTGCTGTCATAATTTTCTTCTGTAATGACCATTGGATTACCTAAAATCTCAATTATCTGCGGTTCGTTGTTTACTATCCGCAAACGGTCCTTGCCATAACGCAGATACAGATCCTCCACCACTTCTGTCAAAACATCATATGACGTCCCGACAGTCACATAGACAGCATTAGGCACTACAATACCTTCGGAAAGTACAGGAGCAAATTTACCACCATCGCCGCCCAAAGCAGAGCCTTTTAGCAGCTCCTCCCCAGTAACAGCTACAATAGAACCGTTGTTGTTAAGCTTCTCTAAGGTAGTATCAAACACTACCAGACTTGTAACTCCGGCCTTTTTAAATCCTGCCAGCACGTCATTTAAAGACAAGCCTTCCCAGTTCGCTATATGTTCCAGCCCTTCATATTCCATTGCCATTTCGACAGTATCGTTGCGCTGCTCAATTTCATGACGCTGATAGTTCAACCATAATGAAACTATCAGTCCTATAGCTATTATCGCAATAAGTACCGGGTTATAACGGCTTTTCATCAGCTGATCTCCACCTAATTCAAAATTTCTTTTTCAATAATTACAGTTTCTTTTGCTGGCTGCGCAGATACGCTTCAACAAACATTTCCAAACCACCGTCCATGACAGCCTGCACATTACCTGTTTCAGCATTAGTACGATGATCTTTAACCAGTTTATAAGGCTGGAATACATATGAACGGATCTGACTGCCCCATTCTATGTCCTGATAGTCACCGGCGATATCGCTTTTTAAAGCATCCTGCTTAGCTCGTTCATATTCATATAGCTTTGCACGAAGAAGCTGCAAACACCGTTCCCGGTTCTGGATCTGTGATCTTTGCGTCTGGCACTGTACGATTATTCCAGTAGGAAGATGCGTCATACGCACAGCAGAGCTCGTTTTATTTACATGCTGTCCACCAGCACCACTAGCTCGATAGGTATCAACTTTCAAATCTGCAGGATTGATGTCAATTGCAACGCTGTCATCCAGTTCCGGCATAACATCCACCGCGGCGAAAGAAGTATGCCGGCGGGCATTCGCATCAAACGGAGAAATACGCACCAGACGATGTACACCCTTTTCACTTCTCAAATATCCGTAAGCATTATGTCCATTAATCTGAAGCGTAGCACTTTTAACACCAGCTTCATCTCCCGGAAGATAATCGAGCATTTCCACTTCATAGCCTTCACGTTCAGCAAAGCGGGAAAACATACGCAGCAGCATAGAAGTCCAATCCTGCGCTTCTGTTCCGCCGGCACCGGCATGTAATGTAAGAATAGCATTATTGGCGTCGTACTCGCCATTCAAAAGCATGCCTAATTCTAAATGTTCAACATCAGTACGAATAGAAGCCAGCGTTTCTTCCATTTCAGGTAACAGACTTTCGTCATCTTCTTCCAGCGCCAGTTCGCACAAAACTTCCATGTCCTCTACTCTGGTTTCCAAAGAACGAAATGTTTCTACCTCTTCTTTCAACTGCGTTACAGCCTGAGCAGTTTTCTGCGCCGTTTCAGGTTCATCCCAAAATCCAGGTGCACCCATTTTATGTTCTAATTCTGCAATACGGTCCTCTTTGACAACTACGTCAAAGAGATCCCCTCATTTCCTCTAGTTTCTGTTTTAATGCTGCAATCTCCGGTTTATATTCCTCAATCAACACTAACTTCACATCCTCTCTTAATAACACCAGTAAAGTTGAAACTTACCGCTTCAACTTTACTGTAACTAAAACCAACTATAAATTTCTGTAAATCTTACTTATCCTGCCCGCAGCAATTTTTATATTTTTTACCGCTGCCACAGGGACAAAGATCATTTCGTCCGGTCGTTTCACCTTTTACCAGAGGCTGTTTTTTTATATCATCGCCTTCCCCCGGGTTGTTAGTGGATGCGTTTTCCAACCGATCTTCAACCTTAGGCTGCGCCACAACATTTACACGGTAAATATAGCGTACTACATCGTCTTGAATAGCGTCAATCATCGCCTGGAACATATCATAGGCTTCAAATTTATATTCAACCAACGGATCTTTCTGTCCATAAGCCCGCAGACCTACACCCTCACGCAGCAAATCCATAGAATCCAGATGCTCCATCCAATGGTTATCGACAACTTTAAGCATTACAAGATTTTCCAGTTCGCGCATTAATTCAGGTGTAATAGCATCCTCGCGTTCAGCGTAATGTTCATCGGCAACTTTATGCAGATATTCTTCCAGCTCTTCACGGCTGAGATTTTGCAGATAATCAATCTGCAGCAAATCAGCCGGAGCATAAAACTCCTCAGCATAAGCAATTAATGCCTGCAAATCCCAATCCTCTGAATAAACTTCCGGCGGCGCATACATCGCCATCGTACGGTCTACAACTTTATGTATCATATCCATAATAGTATCACGCAGATTTGCCTGCTGCAGGATCTTTTTACGCTGGGCGTAAATAACCTCACGCTGCTGATTCATAACATCGTCATATTCCAAAACCTGTTTACGAATAGCAAAGTTTCTGGCTTCAACTTTTTTCTGAGCCGATTCGATAGAACGGGTAACAAGCTTATGTTCAATCGGTTCATCTTCCTCCATCCCCAGTTTGTCCATAATACTGGAAATATTATCAGAACCGAACAAACGCATCAGGTCATCTTCCAAAGACAAGAAAAATTTTGAAGAACCAGGATCACCTTGACGAGCGCAGCGGCCACGCAGCTGATTATCAATACGGCGGCTTTCATGCCTTTCCGTACCAATGATGTGAAGACCTCCTAATTCTGGAACGCCTTCACCCAAGACAATATCCGTACCACGGCCAGCCATATTCGTAGCAATGGTAACAGCGCCATATTGACCGGCTCCGGAAATTATTTCAGCTTCTTTTTCATGATATTTAGCATTCAAAACATTATGCGGAATCCCGCGCCGTTTCAGCATCGCCGATAATTCTTCTGACTGAGCGATGGAAGTAGTACCCACCAGTACCGGTCGTCCAGACTTATGGCATTCTTCAATCTCATTAACTGCGGCTTTATATTTAGCGCGTTTCGTTTTCAAAATAACATCAGGATAATCAATCCTGACCATAGGTTTATTGGTAGGAATAACAACAACGTCAAGTCCGTAAATTTTCTGGAATTCCTGTTCTTCTGTTTTAGCAGTACCAGTCATACCGGAAAGTTTTTCATACATACGGAAATAGTTCTGGAAGGTAATAGTCGCCAAAGTCTGACTTTCACGCTCAACTTTAACACCTTCTTTAGCTTCAATAGCCTGATGCAAGCCTTCCGAAAAACGACGGCCAAACATTAACCGGCCTGTAAATTCATCAACAATGATAACTTCGCCGTCTTTTACAACATAATCTTTATCACGGTGCATAATAGCTTTGGCCTTCAAAGCACACATCAGCTGATGTGAAAAATCAACGCCGTGTTCAGTATCATACATATTTTCTATGCCCAGCATTTTTTCAGCTTTAGCAATACCGATTTCAGTAGGGGCAACTGTTTTCAGCTTTTCATCAACAGTATAATCTTCCCCTTCATCCATTTTAGCAACTACCTGAGCCAAAACTTTATACAAATCAGTAGATTTTTCGCCAGGTCCGGAGATAATAAGCGGAGTTCTCGCTTCATCAATCAAAATACTGTCAACTTCATCGACAATACAATAATTTAAAGGCCGTTGTACCATTTGATCTTCGTCAACGACCATATTATCACGCAGATAATCAAAACCGAACTCGTTATTAGTGCCATAGGTAATATCAGCAGCATAAGCAGCTTTGCGGTCCGGATAATCAAGCGCATGCGCAATAAGACCTACGGAAAGGCCTAAAAATTTAAAAACACGCCCCATATCCTCACTGTCACGGCGAGCCAGATATTCATTGACCGTAACGACATGAACGCCCTTTCCTGTCAACGCATTCAAGTATGCCGGCAAAGTAGCTACCAGAGTTTTACCTTCACCAGTGCGCATTTCAGCAATTTTACCACGATGCAGAACACAACCGCCAATAAGCTGCACATCAAAATGGCGCATGCCTAAGACACGTTTGGCCGCTTCACGGACAACTGCGAATGCTTCAGGTAAAATATCATCTAATGTTTCACCTTTAGATAACCGTACTTTAAAATCAGCTGTCTTAGCGGCCAGATTTGCAGAGCTTAAGCCTACCATATCTTTTTCTAATGCGTTGATTTTATCGACAATGACTCCGATCTCTTTTAATTCTTTTTCATTCGGGTCACCAAAAATTTTTTTCAACAAACCTTCGAGCAAAATAATCACTCCTTAAATTTTTACAATAAAAAACACTATACCTAACTTAAAATTTTAGCAGAAAAGCCTGCAAAAGTCAAAAAGCCCGGGGCTTCAACCCCAGGCTTTTTGTGAACTTTCAGTAAATTATTTTCCTATTTAATATTGCCACTTATTTTAATTCCGGAGCCAACAAACCGTAATTACCATCTTTACGACGATAAACCACGTTCACGCCACCAAAATCAGGATCATAAAAAACGAAGAAATCATGATTCAAAAGATTCATTTGTAAAATAGCTTCTTCTGCAGTCATTGGATGCATAGCAAAAGATTTATTCTTAATAATCTTGAATTCACCATCATCTTCTGCAACTGTTTCTACAGAAGCTGGGACCACGGCATCCTGGAAGTTATTGTATTTTCTCTTCATCAGGCGGGTTTTATATTTGTGGATCTGGCGTTCGATTTTTTCTATTACCAAATCAATGGAGGAATACATATCTTTGGTCGTTTCCTGTGCTCTCAGCAAGATCCCACTCGCCGGTACAGTAATTTCCACAATATGATTACCTTTTTCCACTTTCAAAACTGCTGAAATATCACCGACAGTTTTAAACTGTTTCGTTACTTTCGTAATCTTTTTTTCGACATAATCTTTTAATGCCGGAGTTACATCAATGTTTTTACCACGTACGTTTACGTTCATAATTCATACCTCCTTGAATTCCCCAAGGTGATGGGATCGCAAGCTCTCTGCTTGCTTTAATATAGTAATTCGCCGCGCTCCGCAAATCTCCTGCTGATAAAGTAACAAAAAACTCGCATGTCTCAAAAATTTCACATGCGAGTTTACAATTGATACTAATGTAACACTTCGGGTAATAAAACACCCAATTAACCTTAGTAACACTTATAATATTTTGGATAAAAAGCTGCGCGTGCGTTCTTCTTTCGCATGCAAAAAAACCTCTTCTGGTTCTCCCTGCTCTACGATAACTCCGCCATCTACAAAAATGACCCTGTCACCGACTTCACGGGCAAACCCCATCTCATGAGTTACCACTGCCATTGTCATACCTTCTTTGGCCAGGCTTTTCATGACATCCAATACTTCATTGATCATTTCCGGATCGAGAGCAGAAGTGGGTTCATCAAACAACAATGCTTTAGGTTTCATTGCCAAAGCCCTTGCAATCGCTACACGCTGCTGCTGTCCACCGGAAAGCTGATCAGGATAAGCATTTGCTTTATCATCCAAGCCAACTTTTATCAACAGTTCCTGTGCCGTTTGTTCTGCCTCACTGCGGCTGATACCACGCACCGTCTTCGTTTTCTATAATCTCGTATGGGAAGT
>OHNF01001330.1_pt1 | contig 12373 bp, 14 predicted proteins | sample 1569491 | NCBI WGS metagenome assembly OHNF01 (sample SAMEA3879557, study PRJEB24766) | human gut metagenome | biome: human-associated habitat; feature: feces | place: USA | collected 1985/1987 | reverse complement strand
CCGCCGCGAAGTCGGACCACGCGCCGCCGTCCATCTGGCGCTGCACGTCGTGGGCGAGGTACAGGTCGTCGTTGCCCGAGCCGTGCCCGAACGTGACGGCGTTCTCGGTATCGCTCACGCGGGTCACGAGGACGTCGGTCGGCGGCGCAGGCAGCGTGCAGACCTTGCCCGTGTAGGTGTGCGAGCCGGCGTTGCCCGCCGCGTTGTGCGGCAGCACGCGGAACTCGTACACGCGGTTGGGCTTGCACGAGTACTCGCACTCCGTGTCCCCGCCGCCGACGTCCTTGTGGAGGGTGAAGCCGCCGCCGTCCACCGATACGTCGACGTAGATGCCGGCGTAGGGGCGCGTGGTGGTGTTGTTGTTCCTCCACTTGACCTTGATCTTGCCGCCGTCCAGCACGGCGCTGCACTGGCTCACCGCGTTGGGCGCCCACGTGGGGACGTCCGGGCTGTACCGGGCGGTCACGGACGAGCTGTAGTGGACGCCGGACCAGCTCAGGTAGGAGATGGTGGCCGTGATGACGGCCTGCTCCCCGTAGCCGACCCATCCGTAGTCGACCCAGCCGGAATCGCCGTACCACCCGGGGCCGTACAGCTGCACCTGGCCGCCCCAGTTGCGGTCGACGATGGTGCCGCCGAAGTTGGCGTCGTCCACGCGGATGCTGCGCTTGTACTGGACGTAGGCGCGCCCCTCCTCCTGCGCCGCGGTCCTGCACTCCACGTACGCCCGCATGTGCGCGCCGGGGCCGGCCTTGTCTCCGAAGTATCCCTTCGCCATGCTCTATCCTCTCGCTCTCGTCGGGTTCGCGCGCTTGGCGTCCAGCACGAGGTCCACGAAGTCCTCCAGCGTCGCCAGGTCGCGCAGTTGGTCCATGTTCAGCGTGACGTCGCCTATGTTGTAGACGGTCGTGCCGCCGGTCCCGGCACCCGCCCCGCGCGCCGCCAGGCGGCGGGCCACGGCGTCCGCGTACGGGTCCATCTCACGGCCGGACAGCGGCACGACGGCCTCGGGGCCGGCCTCGCCGATGCCGACGACGCTGGCGCCCATGGCGATGGCGCCGGTGCGGTACCAGCTCACCGAGATGGACGGCACGCTGGGTGGCACGAGGCTGAAGTCTCCGCTGATGGAGAAGTGCGGCAGGTTGATGTGCGGGAACTGCAGGTGGAGTCCTGCGAAGAAGCCGCTGATGGCGCTGAGCGCGCCGGACACGGTGCTCTTCGCGCCGTTCATCGTGCTGTCGATCACGGACTTGATGCCGTTGAACGCGCCTCTGATGGCGCCGGAGACGGCGTTGCACACGCCGATGAACACGGCCTTCACGGCGTTCCAGGCGCCGGAGACGATGGACAGGATGCCCTGCATGACACCGTTTATGGCCGCCATCGTGCCCTGCATGATCGAGGTCACGCCCTGCTGCAGCATCGTGAAGTCGCCGGTGGTCACGGCGAGGATCACGCCCAGCACGGTCTGGAAGATGCCCTGGATAAGCGTCCAGGCGCCCTGTATGACGGTGCTCACGGCGGCCATCACGTTGGTCACGGTGGCCAGTATCACGGCCAGCACCTGCGCCACGGTGTCCATGATGGAGGTCAGGATGGGCACGACGGTCGAGACGATGACGGTCAGCACGGCGCCGATAATCGGTCCCAGCGTGTCCATGGCCACCTGCACGGTCGAGACGATCTGGTCGAGGAACGCCTGCACGTACGGCGCGAGGAACGCGCATATCTCCTGCACCTTGGAGCTGATGGCGTCCACGCCGGCCATCACGGCGGCGCGGAACGTCTCGGACGTGGTCCACGCGGCGTAGATGGCAGCGGCCACGGCGGCTATGGCGGCCACCACGGCGGCGGCCGGCGCCAGCGGGATGGCCAGCGCGCCGCCCAGCACGGCGAAGCCCTCGGAGATGGCGGGCAGCGCCGCCACGACGGAGCCGATCACCATGAGCAGCGGGCCCAGCGCGGCCACGAGCGCGAGCACCACGGCGATGCCGGTCTGCACGCCGGCGGGCAGCGACGCGAACGCCTCGGCGACGTTGCCTATCACGCCGGCCACGGCGGTGATGGCCGGCGCCAGCGCGGTGCCGAACGCGATGGACGCCGACTCGACGGCGCCGCCCATGTTCTCCAGCGCCCAGGACAGCTCGCCCTTCTGGGCGCTGGCCATGGTCTCGGCTGCGGTGGCGTCGTTGGTGGCCTCGATGTACTTGGCCAGCCCCTCGCTGCCGGACTGCATCAGGATGGCGGCGGCGCGCGAGGCGTCGGAGCCGAAGATGGTCTGCAGCGCGGCGTCTCGCTCGGCGTCGCTCAGGCCGCCCAGCTTGCCGGTCAGCTCGTCGGCGATGCCGGATATGTCCTTCATCTTGCCGTTGGAGTCCCGGATGTTCAGGCCGTAGGCGGCTATGGCCTCGGCGGCCTGGTCGGTGGGCGCGGCGAGGCGCTGCAGCATCGTCTTCAGGCTGGTGCCGGCGTCGGAGCCCTTAACGCCGTGGTCGGCGAACAGGGCGAGCGCCGCGGCCGTGTCCTCCAGGCTCCATCCGGCCAGCGACGCCTGGGCGCTGCACTGGCTCATGGCCTGCGTGAGGTCCGAGACGTCGGCGGAGGAGGCGTTGGCGGCTCCGGCGAGCGCGTTGGCGATGCGGGTGGCGTCCCCGGCGCCCAGGCCGAAGCTGCCCATCATCTGCACCGTGGTGGCCGCGGCGTCGGCGAGGTTGAGCTGGCCGGCGGCGGCGAGGTCCATGGACGCCGCGAGCGCGCCGCCCTTGATCTGGGCCTCGGTCAGGCCGCCCTTGGCCAGCTCCACCATGGCCTGCGCGGACTCGGTGGCGCTGAACACGGTGTCGGCGCCCAGCTGCAGCGCGAGGTCGCGCAGGCCGTCCATGTCCTCGGAGGCGCCGCCGAGCGCGCCCTGCACCTGGCTCATGGCGTCGTCGAAGCCGGCCGCCACGGAGGTGGCCGCGCCGCCGGCCGCCACGATGGGCACGGTGAGCCCCAGCGTCATGGAGCGCCCCAGGTCGGTGATGCCCTCGCCGAGCGCCTTGGTGGCGGAGCCGCCCTTCTTCAGGCCCTCCCAGTTGAGCTTGCCGTCCTTGCCCTTGATCTCCTCCATGGAGACCTTGATCTTCTTCAGGCCGGAGACCACGCCCTGGTCGTCCAGGCGCGCGAGGACGGAGACGGCGTTGGATGCGCTACCCATCGGCCCTCACCGCCCGCTCCGCTGCGGCTAGCTCGGCGGCGAAGGCGGACGCCATGGCGCCGTTGGCCGCGTCCATGCGGCCGGACTCGGTGCGGTCGGCGTGCAGCGCGAAGTGCGCCGCGCGTGCGCGGAACGCCTCCACGTATTCCCTGTTGTTTTTAGTTTCCTTCGGGCACTTGGCCGTGCGGTAGTAGATCGCCTGCTGCAGCGGCGTCTCGCCGGACTCCATCAGGCCGGCCACGAGGTCGAGGAACGCGCCGTAGCTCATACTGCCGGCCACGGCGTCCCAGTCGAGGCCGTACGCCTGCAGCAGCGAGGCGCGGATGCGCCCGGCGTCCTCGTCCCAGTCGAACACGGGCTCCTCGGCACCGGCGGCGCCCCTCGTGCCGTACAGGTCCACGCCCATGGAGTCCCACAGCACGGAGTCCACCATGTCCCAGAAGCCGTCGCGCCCGGCCGTCTCGATGGCGGCGGGCAGGTCGGCGAACAGCATGGCGGGGAGCAGCTGCTGCTTGTCCTCCTCGCTCAGCTCGGTGTCGGCGAACAGCTCGTTCACCAGCATGGCGTTGAGGGCGGAGTCGCACACGTCGTACCCCGCCCCCTCGTATTCGTAAGTTGTGCAGAACCGTCCGTTAACGGTCCCGCTTCTCGTCGTCAGGCTTCTGCGCATCTGCCACCACGTCCTGTAGGTAGTGCGCTGCCTTGCTCTGCTTCACGTCGTTCAGGCGGTCGAAGATCGCCTGGCACACGGTGGCGAATACCTGGACCATGACGAGGTTGCACTGCGCCGGCTTCAGCTTCACGCCGTCGCCGCACGCCGTGAGGATGGCGTCGTAGGACTCCTCGCCGATGCCCTCGACGATGATGGGGCCGATGATGGCGGCCATGTCCTCGGACAGCTTGTTCAGCTTCTTGCGGTCGAACGTCTTCTCCTTCAGCGTGTCGAGCGCGAGCGCCTGCTGGCGCGCCTTGATGCACTTGGCCGCCAAAGCGTTGACGGTGCCGTCGGTGCAGTCGATGGTGCACTCCACCGTCTCGTCGCCGACCTCGACCTCGAAGCGCTCGAACGACTTCCTTACCTTCAGTGTCTTCATGGTTGCGCTGCCTTCCCATCGTGCGCTGCGTCCAAAGAGAAAGGAGGCCGGGGCTGCAGCGCGTAGCCCCGGCCTCCTCGGCAGATGTTCCCCCGGCTGTCGCCCCGCGCCTAGGACGGGGAGACGGTCACGTCCACGACGGCGGAGACGGACGGCTTGGCCGCGCACTTGACGGCCAGGCGGGTCTTGCCGGCCTTGACGCCGGTCACGGTGCCGTCGGCGGCCACGCGGGCGATGGAGGTGTCCTCGATGGCGAACAGGCAGCGCGTGGACGCGCCCTCTGGCAGCACGGACGGCTTGACGGCGGCCGCGGACTTGTTGACGGCCACGGTCACCTCCTGCGCCACGTTGACGGACTCGGGCAGCAGGGTGCCGGCGGCGGGGGTCACGACGGTGGCCACGCCGGAGCGGGACAGCGAGCACTTGAAGCTCGTCTTCTCGTTGGCGGCGCCGTTGGGGCCGTTGGCCGCGATGTCGAGGACGGTGCAGGGCGCCTCGATGCACTTGCCGGTCGGGTCGGTGACGCGGTAGGTCGTCTCGCGCTCCGCGCCGATGCCGTCCTCGATGGAGGCCACGTAGTCCTGGAACTCGTCGCCGATCAGGCGGTGGCCCTCGACGCTGTACTTGGCGCTCACGCCGGTGACGTCGGTCTTGGTGTTGCCGCCGCCGTTGTAGTAGGCGTCCTCGCTCGTGCTCTCGCTGTTGTCCTTGCCGATGTTGGAGATGCCGGGGCCGACCCATGCCCAGTGGCGCTTGTCGCCGTCCGGGGTGGTGTCGACCTCGACCACGTGCTGGTAGTTCAGCGCGAAACCGATATCCATCTTCTAAAACTCCTTGATCTCGATGTGCGCGGTGGCCTCGACCACCCACACGTTGCGGCCGCTCTCGTCCCACTGGACCGGGCGCGGCTTCACTGTCTCGATGCGTATCATGCGGTAGCTGCCGTTGGCGCTGTCGAGCGGCACGGTCCGCAGCGTGCGCTCCGCCAGGAGCGCGTCGGCCATGGCGTCCAGCTCGACGCGGCGCGCGAAGAACAGGCTCAGGCGCACGGCCGTGTCGAAGGCGAGGTCGAAGTACCCGTCCTCGCCGCCCGGCACGCCGGTGCGGATGGCGCAGAACTCGGCGTGGCGCCGGGTGTCCGGCAGGTAGGTGAACACGTCGCGGACGCCGGCCGCCTCCAGGCGGCCCTTCACCACGTCCACGAGGTCCAGCGTGCCGTTCTCTTCCATGTGCGTGCCTCCTAGTAGTCCATGTACAGGCGCCGCGCGAACTCGCGCAGGTCGTCGCCGTCCTCGCGCCGGCACTTCTCGTCCCAGTGGTCGGCCGTCGCCGGGTCGGTGTGGTTCATCGGCTCGTAGTACTGCCGCGCCGCGTAGGGCGTGTTCCACGTGAGCACGCCCGCGCCGTAGTCGGAGTTGACCGGCTCGCTGGAGCGCAGCGGGGTCTCCAGCACCGGCACGTACTTGCGCATGGTGAACGCGCAGCGGCGCGCGTACAGCACCTGGCGCCTCTTGCACTCGGCCGGCGCGGTCGCCAGGTCGATGCCGGCGGTGACGACGTCCACGGCGATGCTCACTTCAGCTCGACCTCCCAGTGGTGCACGTGGCCGCGCTCGTCGACGTAGCGGGTGCACGACGCGACGCAGCACTCGGTGGCGCCGTCGACGGAGACGAGGCTGCCGGCCGGCAGCTCCATGGCCCCCGCCGTGTTCACGGCGTCGATGAACAGCAGGCCGGTCGTGGCGTCCTGCAGCTGGTAGTCCGTGGCGCGCACGGACGCCCTCTGCTCGTAGCGCACGCCCAGCAGGAGCCTCTTGTCGGAGAAGCCCTGGCGGCCGTCCTCCTCCTCGGGCACGCGCACCTCGGCGCGGCTGGGCAGCAGGCGCTTGGGTATGGGCACCATGCCGATCACCCCAGCCCCTGGTACAGGAGGCCGGAGCCGGACAGCGCGCGGCGCACCGCCCGGTCCATCGCGGCGTCGTAGCCGCCGCCCTGCCCCTGCTCGATGGTGAGCGAGCCCAGTCGGACGGAGCCGGACGCCTCGATGCCGCCGGAGAAGCCGTACGCCGCGTCGACGTCCAGCGCCGCGCAGACGGCGGCCTTGTACGCGGCCACCTGCTTCTCGCCCTCGGGGACGTTGAAGCCGATCACCTCGCGCACGGCGGCCACGGCGGCGCCCAGGTGCGGGCGCACGTCGTCCCACGTGTTCGCGCCGTGGTAGTCGGCGCTCTCGACCTCCGGCAGCATGGCTACTCCGCCTCCGCTGCCTTGGCCGCGGCCTTCTTGCGCGGCTTGCGGGCCGGCTTCTCTGCCGGCTCCTCGGGCTCCGGTACCGCCTCTGGCTCCGGCTCGGGAACCTGCTCCTGGCTGGCCTCCGCCGGCCTCTCTGCCGGCTCCTCGGGGAAGGTCAGCCCCACGATGGTGCCCATTAGGCGCTCACCGCGACGTGGGCGTAGATAAGGCCCTTCTTCTTCAGGTACACGATCAGGTCGTGGTACAGGCGGTACTGCCACTTGTGGGCGTCGTCGTCCTGGTTCACGTCGGGGGAGAAGTAGCGCAGCTTCTCGTGCTTGGAGATGGCGGCGGCGGCCTCGGGGGCCATGACGATGAAGTTCAGCGCCTTGCCGTCCTCGGCCTTCTCGTAGCCGCCCCTCTCCTCGCCGGAGGTGGTGCCGTCCAGCAGCTTGATGGCGGAGTAGAAGCGGTCGCCGGCCACGCCGATCATCTTCATCTCGTCGTAGGTGCCGAAGGTGCTGTTCGGTGCCTCGCCGGCGGACAGCTGGTACTTGTTGGACAGGCGCAGCAGCTTCTTGGTGGCGGCGGAGTGGTAGAACAGGCACTGGGACAGCTTCACGCCGTGGTCCTCCATGCACTGCTCGGCCTCCAGCACGGCGGACACGGTCTCGTCGGCGCCGGACAGGTCCTTCTTGACGGTGGTGCCGGCGTTCTGGGTGAGCTTGGCGAAGCGGATGGCGTCCACCTCGGGCACCACCTTGGTGCGGGTGAACTCGCCCATGGCGTTGGCGGAGACGAGCTTGGCGCGCTCGTCGTCGTCGAGCACGTCGATGTTGAACTCGCGGTCGCGCTCGTACTGCAGCTGGTAGGGCTGCCAGGTGACGGAGATGCCGCCCTTGGTGAAGCCCTGGCCGCGCTTGTGGGTGGCCAGGCCGTCCATGTCGATGCTGGCGATCTCGATCTTGCCGTTGCCGCTCATCTCGCCCACGAGGTCCTGGTTCATGTTCAGGTCGCCGGTGACGGTCTCCTGCGCGATGACCTTGTCCAGTCGGTTGGTGAACTTGTCGATGCAGTTGGACAGGTTGTTGGTTGCAGCCATGTGCTGCCCCTCTCTACTTCTTCAGGCCGAAGGCGCGGTCGAGCGCCGCGTCGTCGTCCTTGGCCGCGCCCACGGGCTTCAGTCCCGTGGAGCCGGTCTTCTTGGCTTCCTCGAACAGGTACGGGCAGGCTTCCTTCAGCTTGTCCACGTCGTCCTCGTAGTCGTCCAGCAGCGCCTTGGCCGCCTTGACGTTCTTGCATCCGGCGATCTCCAGGCGGTAGGCCGCCTTCTCGCTCGCCATGGACGCCTTCATCTCGTCGAGCTTCTTCTGCAGCTCCTCGCGCCCCTCCTTGGTCTTGGCCGCCTCGTCGAGCTGCGCGCGCAGCTTCTCGATCTCGTCGTCCTTTGCCTTCAGGTCGCGCTCGTACTTGTGGCGGTTGACGGTCGCGCCGCCATCGCCGCCCTGCGGCTCCGTGGTGCCGCCTGCCGGCTCGTTAGCCGGCTTCTGGGGCTGCTGTGCCTGGGTGCCGCCGTCGGCGCCACCCGTGGGCTCCTGGCCCTCCTGCGGGTCGGTCTGCTGCCCCTGCGGTTGCTGTGCTCCCATGTCCGTACCAGTCCTTTCCGGTGTTTGGTTGCCGCGCTTCACTGCGCGCTTCGGTACTTGCAGCTGTTGCCGCCGCTGCCGCGCCGCACCCCGTTGCCGCCGGGTGCCCGCGCAGCTTGGATGGTCGGGCACGTGTCGCCCGCCAAAAGGAAGGGCCGCCCCTGCGGACGGCCCTCGCCTCGTTCTGTTCTGTTGTGTGTGTTCGGCTAGTACCAGGACAACGTGCCGGATTGCCTCAGCTTGCCGGCTCGGTTCATGCGCCGGGCGTGCGCGAGCATCTGGCCCGTGCACATGCCGTCGTCGTCCGGGGACTTTGCCACCACGGACGCCTCTCCGGTCGAACGGTCGATGCGCACGGTTCCCACCCTGCCGGTGCCATGCGGGGCGTATTCGTATGTGGCGAGCACGCCGTCGTCGCTTGTCTTCTCAAAGGTGAGCATCAATCATCAATCCCGTTCTCACGCAGCCACTTCCTGATTGCCTCCGCATAATTGTACCGCAGGTCGGCTGCATCATGGGCTTCCCCCTGCGCCATGCCCTGCGCCATGTACCGTGCCTCCAGTTCCTCATGTCTGAAGAGTATCCGGTCGTGCTCCTGGATGTTCCTGCCGGACAGTAGCCGTTGGACGGACTGCGCGATCTGGTAGTCCTCGTAGAAACGGTGGTGCCCGTCTTCCAGGTCGTGCTCCTCGACGAACAGATGCTCGAACCCTCGGCGCGCGTCCGCCTCATTCATCCCGGACGCCTTGGCGATTTTTGCGACGGTCTTGCCGCGGTCGCGGTTGCGCAGCTCCTCGTAATAGGAGACTGCGTGCGCGTCGCGCCTTGAATGGTCCGGGTCGTTGACGTCGTTGAGCGCCCCTTTCTGCACCACGCCCCCGAACACCCTGCGCTGCTCGCCGGCCGTGAGCGTCGAGAAGTCGGACGCCTTCATGCCCTGCAGCTTCATCTCCTCGGCCACGGCCCTGGTGACGGCGGTGCGGCTGGCGCCGGCCCTCGCCATCGCCTCCCTGGCCGCCTTCCCGTCCATCAGCTGCGCCAGCGTGCGGCCGCTCGACTTGACCCATGCGCCGCCGGGCATGTCCCCGGCCCACTCGCGCGCCGGGTGGCGGTGGAGCACCGGGTGCCCGGTCAGGCTCCTGGCGTTGGACTCCTTCACCAGCCGGCGCATGGCCTCCTGCCGGCGGGCCAACAGGTCCTGCGCCCTCACGACCTCGACGCGCGCGGCGTTGGTGGGGGAGACGTCGTAGCACTTGCGCGCGCCGGCAAGCTCGCGCTTGGCCTCCCGGATGGCGCGCTCCCCGGCGCGCTGCCTCTGCTCCAGTTTGTAGACCTCCTCGCCCGGCAGGCCGCTGGCGTGCTTCGGGTCGCGCTCGTAGGCGCGCGGCGCGCCCGGCAGGTACGGGCCGAAGGAGTGGCGGCAGTTGGCGCCCAGCAGGCCGTCCACCGAGCCGTAGCCCGTGGCGGCCTCCAGCCCCTCGTACGAGCGGCCGTCGATGCTCACGGCGCCGCGCCAGCCGTACACCTGCCCCTGCCACGCGGCGTGGCTCGGGCGCGCGTTGGGGTGGCTGGAGACCTCGACCAGCTGCACGCCGTACTCGTCCATGGCCCTCGCGGTCATGCGGGCGCCGTCCTGGGCGATCTGGGTGCGCACGTGGCGGCGCACGGCCACGTCCACGCGGTTGCGCACGGTGAGGTTGCCGGCGGCGTCGCGGTACTGCACCACGCTCACGCCGTCGCGCTCCAGCCTGCGCACGGCGTGGTGCAGCGCCCGCTCGGCCGTGGAGGCGCCGGAGTTCACCCGGGTGATGGCCTCGGTGGACGCGAGCAGGAACGCGTCCAGGGCGCCCTGCTCCATGTGCAGGTTGTCGCGCTGCAGGATGGCGGCGAGCCCCCGCACGGTGGCGTCCATCTGGCGCGGCCACGCCTTTTCGGTGCCGGGCCTGCCCAGGCGCTCCATGTCGTCGGCGTCGGACGCCCTCATGAACTTCTCGACGGTGGCGCGCAGCTCGGCGTCCACCTCGCCCGCGTGGCGCTCGATGATGCGGCGCAGCTCGTCGGCGTGGGTCTGGCCCAGCAGCGCCGCGGCCGTCACGCTCCTGGAGGTCACGCCGCCACCGGACAGCATGAGGTCCACCAGGTAGTCCAGCATGTCGGCCTCTATGCCGCGGTACACGCGCGCCAGCGCCTCGCCGGCCTCCTCCAGCGCCTCCGGGGACAGCATCAGAAGCCCTCGTCGAGCAGCTGGGCGGAGGGAACGGCCGCGGCCGCCTCCTCCTTGCTGAAGCCGTGCCAGTCGATCAGGTAGCGCTGCTTCAGCTCGGGGACGCCAAGCGCGGCTATCTCGGCCAGCGCCATGTTCTTCTCGGTCTGGGTGTCGGCGATCACGGAGTCGTCGAACTGGACCTTGACGGCGCCGAAGTCCTCCTCGATGGCCGCGCCGCAGTGGATGCGGGCGCAGTTGAGCAGGCTGGTCACCACGCGCTGGACGGCGCCGCGCAGCACGTTCTCGTGCTTGCGCACGTTGCGCATGAGCGCGGAGTTGTCGGCCGCCACCTCGGTGGCCGTCTTCAGGCCGCCGGACCTGTCCAGCGCGAAGTACTGCTGGCCGAAGCCGCACAGGTCGCCCAGCTCGGCGAGCGCCATGTCGAAGGCGGAGCGCAGCGGCTCCACGCGTATCTCGGGGCTGTAGATGCTGATCAGGTTCTTGGTCGGGTCCTGGCCGGCCAGGCGGCGGAACAGGCGGCCCTCGATGCGCGGCGAGGGTATGACCTTGCCGTTCTCGCTGCGCACGTCGACCATGCTCTCGTCCACGAACACCTTGGCGGCGGTCAGCTCGACCTCCTGGAACATGGAGTCGTAGGCGAGGTCCACGGCCTTGATGGCGTCGAGCGCGTCGGCGAACACGGACTGGCCGAACGGTGACAGGTCCACCACGGTGTTCTCCAGCGCGGGGCGGATGATGCCGAACGTGGGGCAGTCCTGCATGGTGTCGAAGTCGGCGATCACGCCGGCGGCCTCCGCGTCCTGCTCCTCGCCCTCGCTGAACAGGTAGGTGCTGATGTGGTAGGTGCCCGTCTCGGGGTCCTGAGCGTGCACCTGCAGCTGGTCGACGCGGCGGCCGGCCACGGCGGCGCGGGTGACGAACGCGCACGCGCTCACGCCCTCCTCGTCCCATGACAGCGGGCGCACCATGCGGGCGTCATAGCGGCGCACCTTCAGCTCGGCGCCGTCGTCGCGCACGTCCAGCCACAGCGCCCACGCGGCGGTGCCCAGCGCGAACGCCTTCTCCACGACCATCTGCCCGGTGGGCCAGAAGTTTGCGCGGTCCAGCCAGTCCTGCAGCCACCCGTTCGCGGCGTCGGCCTCCACGCTCACCTGCGTGTCGTCGGTGATCAGCAGGCTGGCCCACTCGGATGCCACGCGCTTGGCGGGGCGGATGCTCATGCGGTCGCGGGTGCGGCGGCGCCCCTGCAGGTCGGTGTAGCCGTCCCTGTACCAGTCGTCCTTGCCGCTGTACCAGTCGAACCACGACTGGATGTAGGTGTCCATCGAGGTGTCGACGGCGTACCCCAGCTCCTTCAGCTTCTTGGTCACGTGCGCCGGCACGCTGAACTCGTCGGTGGCCATTTCTTCTCCTATCCCCGCAGCTCGGACACGATGGCGAGCTCTCTTTTGCTCAGGCTCCATCGCTCTGCTGCGGCTCGCTCTGCTGCGGCTCGCTCTGCTGCGGCTCGCTCTGCTGCGGCTCGCTCGCCCAGCAGCAGCCCGCCGCCGAATATCACCTTGCCGGCGTCGCGCTGCATGTCCAGCGCGGACACGCGGCGGCACTCGCCGCGGCGCACCTTGAACTCCACGCCGTACTTGCTGTAGCGCTGCACCATGGCGGCGGTCACCACCTCGTCGGGGTAGGCGTACTTGGGCACGCTGCGGCGCTCGCGGCACGACTCCACGGCGGCGTTCACCACGCGGGTCAGCCCGGGCGCGCTCTGCAGCACCGTGTCGGGGTCGCCCATGTTAGTCACGAACGACGTGCGCACCTCGGCGCCGTTCTCGTACACAATGGCGCAGTCCGTCACCAGGTGGTTCATGCGCATGCACGTGTTCGCGCCGCTCAGGCACGTCAGGCTCGGGGCGAACAGGAAGAACGGCGTGCCGCGGTCCAGGTAGAACCGGCAAATGGCGGCCAGCATCGAGAACGGCGGG
>OHNF01001308.1_pt1 | contig 12550 bp, 10 predicted proteins | sample 1569491 | NCBI WGS metagenome assembly OHNF01 (sample SAMEA3879557, study PRJEB24766) | human gut metagenome | biome: human-associated habitat; feature: feces | place: USA | collected 1985/1987 | reverse complement strand
TCCTATTGTCATAGCACTGGCGGTATTGATTGTGCTACTCCCGTTCGGCTATTCATTGATAGACCCTCAATTCGTGTTTACATTTAATGATTGGTTATACAGAGCTTTGGTTTTTCTGGTAATTTCGTGTCCATGTGCGCTGGTAGTAAGTATTCCATTAGGTTATTTCGGTGGTATCGGAGCAGCTTCCCGATTGGGGATTCTGTTTAAAGGCGGCAATTATCTGGATGCAGTCACTAAAATCAATACAGTCGTATTCGATAAAACGGGAACGCTGACCAAAGGAACATTTGAGGTGCAGGATTGTAAGTGTGTATCCGGGATTTCGGAGAAGGAACTGGTGAGGATGATTGCTTCAGTAGAAAGTGACAGTACACATCCGATCGCTAAAGCGATTGTGAACTATGCAAAGCTGCAGGATATAGGGCTTGCGGTTGTCACCAATACTAAAGAATTTGCAGGTCTCGGTTTGGAGGCAATAATAGACGGGACTTCGGTGCTCGTTGGAAATAGTCGGTTACTGTCTAAGTTTAGCATAAAATATCCGGCAGAATTGCAGAGTGTTACCGATACGATTGTAGTTTGTGCTATTGGAGGCAGTTATGCGGGTTATCTCTTGTTGGCGGACGCATTGAAGGATGACGCGAAGACGGCGATTGATAACTTAAAAGCATTAAACATTGAAAACATTCAGATATTATCCGGTGATAAACAGAGTATTGTTACTAACTTTGCAGAGAAGCTCGGTATATCAAAGGCTTATGGCGATCTGCTTCCTGACGGTAAAGTGAAACATCTGGAGGAATTGCGGAAGAATGAAGCAAATCAGATTGCCTTTGTCGGTGACGGGATGAACGACGCTCCTGTGCTTGCGTTGAGCCATGTCGGTATTGCTATGGGTGGATTGGGCAGTGATGCGGCGATTGAAACAGCTGATGTCGTGATACAAACAGATCAACCGTCGAAAGTGGCCGAAGCCATTAAAGTAGGAAAGCTGACTCGCCGGATTATCTGGCAGAACGTGTCGCTGGCATTTGGAGTGAAACTGCTGGTACTTATCTTGGGAGCCGGCGGACTGGCTACACTTTGGGAAGCTGTCTTTGCGGATGTCGGCGTTGCATTGCTTGCCATTATGAATGCAGTAAGAATACAGAAGATGATAAAATAAAAAGAATATGGAAGAGAATGTTTATTTGGATAAGCTGGAAAGACGGGATATCAAACCGACAGCAATAAGGCTTCTCATATTGAAAAATATGTTGGAAGTTGGACGGGCCGTATCGTTACTGGATCTGGAAACTCTCCTGGATACGGTAGACAAATCGACTATATCCCGGACAATAGCTCTCTTTCTGTCTCATCACCTGATACATAGCATAGATGATGGAAGCGGTTCGTTGAAGTATGCCGTTTGCGACAACTCTTGTAACTGCGTGGTGCAGGATTTACACTCGCATTTCTATTGTGAGAAATGTCATCGGACTTTTTGTCTGGAAGGTACACATATTCCGGTTATTGATTTGCCTAAAGGATTCACGTTACATAGCATTAATTATGTTCTCAAGGGGATTTGTCCGGAATGTACTTCTCATTCAAAGAATGAATAAATAGAAAAAGCCGGAACTCAGACCAATAGAAATATCGGTAGAGTTCCGGCTTTTTATCAATATGCTTGTTTAATCGATGTTTGGATTCAATGAATGCCAGTCTTTGATGGCAGGTATGATTCCCATTTCAATAACTTCATCACGGAGTTTGCACAAGTGTTCGTAGCTCTTTTCCAGTTCAGCCTGTTCGGCAGGAGTTCCGGCTACTTCCTTATAAGTGACACCGTTTTTGGTGATTGAAGTTTCCATTGCCATCATGATATGATCGAATTTTCCATTGGAGACATACGTTCCGGCAGGCCAGCGGAAAGGTTGTCCGCCCATAGCGGCAGCGATCATCTCGATAGAAAGATAGGCGGGGCTTTGGAAAGAAGAACGGCCGCGCAGATCGATGATGTGCTTTCCACCTTGGATAACACGTACTTTCAGTTCTTCCCATTCGGTTAATGGGAGACGGGTCGTACCAATGAAATCAGTCAACGGTTCTCCTTTCACTTTAGTGGTAGAAGCAAATACGGCCATTTGTTCGCCATGACCGCCGTATGTGCGGCAGTTCTGAATTTCAGAAGCCGGGATATGGAAGTATTTCACCAGTTCGTTTTGCAGACGGGTGCTGTCCAATGCTGCCAGCGTAGAAACCTGAGACGGTTTCAGTCCGGAATACAGTAAGGTAATCAAACCGGTAATGTCGGCCGGATTGAAAATGACAACAATATGTTTTACGTTCGGGCAATATTGGCGGACGTCTTTACCGAATTGAGCGGCGATTTCTGCATTTCCTTTCAGCAAGTCCTCACGGGTCATACCTGCTTTGCGGGCTGCACCACCGGAAGAAACGATGTAAGATGCTCCGGTCAACGCTTCTTTGATATCAGAAGTATAAGTAAGGTTGACACCTTCGAAGCCGCAGTGGTACAATTCTTCTGCCACCCCTTCCAAAGCGGGAGCAAACGGATCATACAGACAAATATTCGGAGTGAGTTTCATCATCATGGCAGTTTGAGCCATATTGGAGCCAATCATTCCGGCTGCTCCTACAATTGTAAGTTTCTCGTTGGTTAAAAATTCCATAAAGCTATCTATTTAAAGGTGAATAATCTGTTATTTCTTTTTGTCGCTACAAAGTTAACACTTTATCGACCTGATTGTTCATTGAAAATAGTTTTATCAGATAACGAAAAGTTATAGCTGGCTGATTGAAGGATCTGTCTAAAATAGATTATCTTTGTATCCTATATTATATAAATGGATAAATATGAGCATCGAATTAGGAAAATTCAATCAGCTTGAAGTTGTAAAGGAAGTCGATTTCGGGGTGTATCTCGACGGAGGAGAGGAGGGGGAGATTTTGTTGCCCACCCGTTATGTGCCCGAAGACTGTAAAATAGGAGACTTTTTGAATGTCTTTCTTTATCTGGATATGGATGAGAGATTGATTGCCACTACGCTGACTCCGTTGGTGCAGGTAGGGCAGTTTGCCTGTCTGGAAGTGGCATGGGTGAATCAGTTTGGAGCTTTCTTGAACTGGGGGTTGATGAAGGACCTGTTTGTGCCGTTCAGTGAGCAGAAGATGAAGATGCAGGTTGGACGGAAGTACGTGATTCATGCACATTTGGATGATGAGAGTTATCGCATTGTGGCTTCGGCAAAGGTGGAACGCTATCTGTCGAAAGACAGGCCGGAGTATGCTTCGGGGGATGAAGTGAATATTCTCATTTGGCAGAAAACGGATTTGGGCTTCAAGGCAATCATAGACAATAAGTATAGCGGTTTGCTTTACGAAAACGAGATATTTTCTACATTGCAGACAGGTATGGAGATGAAGGCTTTTGTGAAACAGGTGCGCGAAGACGGCAAGGTGGATTTGATCCTTCAGAAACCAGGCTTTGAGAAGATAGATGATTTCTCGAAAACCTTGCTGAATTATATCAGGGAGAATGACGGAAGGATCAGACTGAATGATAAAAGTCCTGCGGAAGATATCTACGACACGTTTGGTGTCAGCAAGAAAACCTTTAAGAAAGGAGTGGGCGACTTGTATAAGAAACGTCTGATTACCTTGCACGAGGATGGCATTGTTTTGGCGGATTCCTAAACAGAATAGGGATTTCCCTACATACGAATAGAGAGAATCATTGGGGTGGGGAGTTTCCTCACCCTATTTTTGTGGTATCAGATTAAAGATATAAATAATAAAAACGAGATAAGTTATGCGTAAGATTATAATAAGTTTCTGCATCCTGTTCGCTGCCCTTTCCTTACAAGCGCAGTCTGTTAACGGAATCCGTATCGACGGTGGAAATACTCCGATACTTGTTTACTTGGGAGGAAACCAAATCAGTTTGCCTACTACTACCTGCTTTATAGCCAATTTGAATCCCGGACATTATACTGTTGAAGTATATGCCACCCGCTTTACCCGTCCGGGAGAGCGAGTATGGAAAGGAGAAAAATTGTATAAAGACTATGTTTATTTCGATGGTAGGGGAGTGAAAGAGATATGGGTAGACGGACGTGATAACGTGCACCCGGAAAGACCCGACCGCCCCGGACAGGGGGGACATCGTCCGGGACAAGGAGAACACCGCCCAGGATATGGTTACAACAGGGTCATGAACGATCAGCTCTTTCAAACGTTTTATAATGAGATGAAGAAGGAGCCTTTTAAAGATGATCGTATAAAGTTGCTTAATGCTGCATTGGCCGGTTCTGATTTTACATCTGCCCAATGTCTCCAACTGACCAAACTTTATACATTTGACGATGACCGGATGGAAATTATGAAGATAATGTATCCCCGCATTGTAGATAAAGAAGCTTTCTTTACAGTGATTAATACCCTGACATTTACTTCCAGCAAGGACAAGATGAATGATTTTGTGATAGGGTATGGTCGGCGTTGATACTATTAACTGTACGGTTATAGAGATATGTTACGCATGTTTATTGAGGAATATTATCGGAATAATAAATGATAGGAGATTGAATTATGAAACGAATACTTTTTTTACTCTTTGCGGTCGGCCTGACTGCCAATATGACCGTAATGGCTGGAATGAGCACCAGCAAGGTACGTAAGGAGACACGTTTTCTTACCGATAAGATGGCGTATGAATTGAGTTTGAGTACACAGCAATATAATGATGCGTATGAGATTAATTACGACTTTATTTATTCTGTCCGTAATATAATGGATTACGTAGCACGTGGTTACGAATGGGCATTGGATGATTATTATGAAGCTTTGGATATCCGTAACGACGATCTTCGCTGGGTATTGAGTGATGCGCAGTATCGCCGGTTTCTCGGTGCCGAGTATTTCTATCGGCCGATTTATGTAACCGGAGGGAAATGGAGTTTCAGGGTGTACATCAATTACCCGAACCGTAGCTTGTTCTATTTTGGTGTGCCTTATCATTACCGTACTTATTGTGGAGCGCATTATCGTCCGCACTTTCACCATACAAGCTACTATCGGGGAAGATATACTAATTTCAACCATTACTCTGCACCGCACCGGGTGAGAGATCAGAGAGTATATCACTCTTATCGTCGTTCGGACTTCGGTTCTGTCCGGTTCCGTCCGAATACTTCCACTCGTCCGCATAATGCACCGACACGTCCGGGTAATTCTTCCCGTCCGGGTTCATCAACAACACGTCCCGGAACGTCTCGTCCAAGCACATCTACTCGTCCTGATACGTCTCGTCTCGGAACGACAACGCGACCTAGTACGTCGACTCGTCCCCGTCCGGAAACAAGTTCCGGTTCTTCAAGCTCTAATCGCAGACCGACAAGCGGAAGTTCGACAAGTAGCGGTTCCAACCGTGAAAGTGGAAAGACAAGTCGCAGCTCAAGGGAAAGTTCAAGTAGGCGAAACGATAGTAGTGGTTCCTATAATAGAAATAACAGTTCTGATAGAAACAATAGTTCTTCCAGTCGTGGTAGCTCCGGTCGTGGCAGTTCTAGTTCCAATCGTGGCAGTTCTAGCTCCAGTCGCAGTTCTTCCAGTCGCAGTAGTGAAAATACTACCAGCCGTAGCAGTAGTACTACCTCTAGCCGTAGTAGCGGTAGTTCGAGTTCTACTCGAAGCAGCGGTAGCTCTACCCGGAGCAATGTTTCCAGCGGACAAACAGAAAGACGCTCTTCTTCCGGAAGTACGAGAAGTAATAGCACTCAAAGCTCTTCCCGTTCTTCTGAAAGAAACAGCAGTTCAAGAAGATAACCTATTCCTTTATTATTTATATCAATCTCATTGCTCCTCAGCGGTAGGAGAACTAGACTCCGGTTTTTCACCGGCTAGACTATTCCGGGCGTCGCCCGTAACTTGGATATCGGGGCGGATACTATCCGCCTCGATTTCACTTATTACTCCTTGCTGTGCAAGACGTTTTGCAATCAGCTTGTAGTAACCTTCCATATTCTCCTTTAATTGTCCGCCTTCTGCAAAAGAACTGCGGAAATGCTTGGGTTTCGGGATAATGGAAGCCAGGAAAATACTTTCTTCCGTGGTCAGTTGCGAAGGGCGTTTCTTGAAATAATAAGCAGACGCTTCCTGAATACCATAAACGAGCGGTCCCCATTCTACAATATTCAGATATACTTCGTACATACGTTCTTTGGAAGTTAGTCTTTCATTCTCTATCAGCCACACAATCAATGCTTCTTCCAGTTTACGCGCAAAGTTCTTGTTACGGTTCAGGAATACATTCTTTACCAGTTGCATGGTGATCGTACTTCCTCCGCGTGCAAAGCGTTTCACTTGCAGGTCGTAAATCAGTGCTTCCCGTAAGGCATCGGGCAGAAAACCGCGATGATAAAAGAATGCTCCATCTTCGCTTTGCATGACGGACATTCTTAGAATGGGGGAAATGCTGTCTAGGGGTGTAAAGTGTTTGCATGAAGGACCGATAGGGAAGGTTCGTACCGGCACTCCATTCTCATAAGCTGTGTAAATGAACTCGTCGGACATTTTGGAGAGTGAAGTAGCTCCATAGCTTATGATATGGAAATCTTTTTCTTTCAATTCAGATTCCAGTTTGAGACTATCCAGTTGCGCAAAATCAATGTCTAACAGAAAATGATAAGCCAGCTCACCACTTGTCTTGATGCCTTCCAGATTACTGAATAATCCTTTCGGCAGAGAACTGAACAGATCGTCTGCCGGAAACCAGGATTTGTTGACTGCTGCAGTGAAATGCCAGTTTCCCTTCTCCTTCTCGACCCGTAAATAAGGATGGAACTGGAGCTTGTTGAAGTCAACAATGGTGGTACTGTCCAATTCAAATGAGTGTCCGTTTATGTTCATCTCGTAACAGAGTTGTCCGCGATCGAGATGAATGATTTCAGGAGAGAGGGCTTTATGAAATACGTCCAGTCCGTTCACTCTTGCTTTTCCTTTGAGATAGACTTGTTTGGAAGACCCTATTTCTTTCGTCAGGCTATACGATAAAGTGTCAAAGGTTATCTTAGCACCATATCTACGTGTTATATAAGGTATGGAAACTTTTAGAGAATCAGATGAATAAAGCGTTGCTTTTAATGAGTTGTAATGTTGGTGCAGTTCACCATCGGCTATCCAATGCTGTGCTAAACTGTCTTCTTGTATGGTGATGACGGATTGAAAATGATTTTCTTTAATGATAAAAGAAGGAAGAGTGAGAGATACAAAATTATTGTTTTTTCTTTCCGTGATACAGATATTGTTTAGTTGTCCGTTTTCGGGCATAAAACCATAACATAAATTTAATATTTGGTTGATTCTTTCTGCATAATTTGTTTGGGTGTCCGTTTGTGGCGACGTTCGAGTGAGATATTCTGGTTTCTTTCTAAAAAGAAAATCGTAGTTGGCGACGGAATCCCGCTTTGTGAATGCAAGTGTAATTCCGTCTGCGGCTACATAACGTATTTTTATTTTTCTGCTAAGTAATTTCCAGAAGTTCAGTTTGACACGAGTGGATGTGAGTGTCAGTAATGTGTCTCGTTGTTCGGGTACAACAGAGAGACCTTCGAGGATGATTTCATTCAATCCATTCATTTCCAGATTATCGTAATGAATACGTAGCCCGTGAGTTTGCTCAATATGGGAGGTACGTTTGTCGACTATGCTTCTTAAGAGAGCGTTGCGACTTAAATAAAGACTGATGAGACAGATGAGTAGACCCCCACTGGCTGACAGCAGAAGAATATGTTTCTTACTGTTCTTTTTCATCGTTTGATTTTGATAATTTATCGGATGCAAAGGTAGACAATATTCTGTTTCGTAGTATATAAACTGTTTTTTTTAATTGGTTTTTCGATTCTAAGCGTACAACTGTTCATTTTCGTACACCACTCTGTTTCGTAATCTTTCTGATTATTAGCTTGTTATCTTTTTGGCACGCTCGTTGCATATCTATAGTCGAAAGCGGACAACGAAGAAAAATGAAAAAAAGTTCAGAATGTTGCAACCGTTTGAGACACTTGATCCGTCTAATAAACAGAAGAACAAATAAACAGAATGTTGAACAAATAAAAAATATACAATTATGAAAACTACAGTATTATTCAGAATGATCGTTTTAGTTGCTATGGTATTTGCAGGTATCTCTAATGCAACAGTGAAGGCACAAAACAATAACTTCATTACTAATGAAGAAACAGTAGGTGATCTTGTAGTATCGAAGGTGATTTACAGATTAGATGGCTCTCTTTATCGTCACATGAAATATGATTTTACCTATGACGATCAGAAGAGAATGGCTACCAAAGAGGCTTTCAAGTGGGATGCTTCCACTGACAAATGGCTGCCGTACTTCAAGATTGATTATACTTATTCTTCTAATGAAATCACTTTGGTATACGCACGTTGGAATGACTCACACAGAGCTTACGATGCATCTGTTGAAAAGAGCGTGTACGAATTGAACGACGCTAATATGCCGGTAGCTTATATGAACTATAAATGGAATGATAAATGGATTGAAGAATCTAGTGTGAACTGGGCTATGAACGTGGCTACTCCGGCAACGAATGAAGCAACTCTGTTGACTGCCAGCAGATAAAAATAAATTAGGAGTTGTGAAATTCCTTCTCTCTCTCTTAATTTAACTGCATTAAAAACGGTGGATTGCCCTATGAGGAAATCCACCGTTCTGTTTATCTGATAAACAGCTTATATTGATTTGTATTACTTTCCGGTGCGGTGCCTATTTAACGAGCGGCAAATATTCTCCATAACCTTCCTCTTTCATTTTCTCTTTCGGGATAAAACGAAGGGAGGCGCTATTGATGCAATAGCGTAATCCGCCTTTCTCTTTCGGACCATCTGTGAATACATGTCCCAGATGCGCATCCCCGGTTTTACTGCGCACTTCCGTACGTATCATGCCATGCGAAGTATCTTTCTTCTCTGCGATGATATCTTTTTGAATCGGCTGGGAAAAGCTAGGCCACCCGCAACCCGAATCGAACTTGTCGGTAGAAACAAACAAAGGCTCTCCGGTGGTAATATCAACATAAATGCCTGGGCGATGCTCATTCCAGTATTCATTGTGGAAGGCCGGTTCGGTGGCATTCTTCTGGGTTACTGCATATTGTTCCGCCGACAGTTCCTTGCGGAGGGTTGAGTCATCCGGTTTTTGATACACTTTTGTTTTCGGTGCATTGGCTTTGCGTGCCATTTCAAATAAAGCAGGATTGATATGGCAGTATCCTCCCGGATTTTTATCCAGATAGTCCTGATGGTAAGTCTCTGCGGGATAGAAATTAGTCAATGGCTTTACTTCTATAGCGATAGGAGTCTTATATTGTGTAGACAATAGTTTAATAGCCTGGTTAATGACAGGAAGATCTTCTTTATTTATATAATAAATTCCGGTTCTATACTGTGTTCCCCGGTCATTACCCTGACGGTTGAGGCTGGTAGGGTCAATTGTCTTGAAATACAGATCAAGCAGCAAATTTAAATCTACCGTTTTAGGATCATAAACCACCTTTACTGTTTCCGCAGCATTGGTTTTTCCTGAACAGACCTGTTCATAACTCGGGTTGGCAACATTACTGTTGGCATATCCTACTTGAGTACTTTCTACTCCTCGAATTTGTTTCAGGAAATGTTCTGTTCCCCAGAAGCATCCTCCTGCAAAATAAATTTCTGCTTGATTTTTCATTGGTTTAGCAACTCCTAAAAATGTATTACTAATCACTACGATCACTATGATGATAAAATACTTCATATCCGTTAGTTCTTTCTATAATAACGAATGAACCAACGGATATGTTTTAAGGAACTACTATACTAAACTCAAATATATTTCTTTTTATTCAATGATCTGTCCTTTGTAGAAATCCAGAATTTTAGTCCTGAACAGATAGTCGTATTTAGCTTGCAACTTATCCGAAAGAGCTTTCGTCAGATTAAGTTTGGCTTCATTATATTCTACAAAGGTAGCTTTGCCGTTATTGAATTTCTCACTCATCAAGCGGAAAGACTCCTCGTTGGCTTTCACTGCCACTTCACTGGAGTTGTACTTGCTTTCAGCAGCTAGAGCATTATACCAAGCCTGCTGAATCTCTTTGTAGAGTACTTTCTTTGCGTTATCCAATCTCAAAGATAAGTCTATTTGTTGTAAACGAGCGGTGCGTACTCGGTTTCGTGTAGAAAAACGATTAAAGATCGGAACGCTCAAATTGAATCCTATATACTTATTTAGGTTGTTCTTTATCTGACTGCCGAAGCTGTTTTCTGATCTTCCGCTCACCGTATAATAATTGCTACCCAAACCGGCGCTGAAAGAGAGTTGTGGATAGAATGCACTTTGAGCAATACGAATGCTATTAAGACTACCTTGTAAACGGTATTCTGCAGCCTTAATACTTGGTTTGTAAGCAAGAGCCTGTGTATATATATCATCCGGTGGGGTGAGAGATTCGAACTCTAGTTCTTCCTTAGGACTTTCGAGCACGAATCCTTCAGGCGTAGGTAATTCCAAAAGTTGGGTGAGGTCTAATAATGACAACTTGTACGTATTGTCTGATTGTACAGCAGTCATTTCGTCCTGTGCGACACGGGCTTGTGCTTCGGCCACTTCAGAAGGGGATGCTTTACCTACTCCGTGAAGTCCTTGGATGCGCTTTAGCTGGTCTTTGCTTAAATCTACCTGATTATGAGCAACCTTACTTAATTCTTGGTTGAATAAAACCTGCAAATAAGCGGAAGTGACATTGATTGCAATGTCTTCTTTGGCTTTATTCAAATCTTCTATAGCGGCTTTTAAATCCAACTTGGCAAGTGAATATTGGTTGGATAACTGCAAACCGGTAAATATAGGTACATTGGTTCCCAAGCTGAAACTGGTATTGGCACTGTTAATGTCACTATACGAGTTGTCTATCGGAGAAGCAGTACGTCCCCAACTCCAGTTTTGGCTGGCGCTACCGCTCAAATTCGGAAGACGTGTCCATTTGCTAGTGTTTACACTCACTTTATTGGCTTCAACACTGTTGGTCGATTGACGAATCTCTATATTATGCTCGATAGCATAGTCGATACATTGCCGCAATGTCCATGCTTGCGGAGAGTTGTTCTGCGCTTGGATAGAAGTGATTCCGATCCCGGCAAGCAGAAGGGCTGATATAGTTTTACGAATTATTTTCATTGAATTCAATTATTTATCTTTTTTCTCTGCACCCCGTACTTTGTCCTGTGCAGTTATTCCTTTCTTGATTTCTATCTTGATTCCATCACTCATTCCGGCAGTCACCTGCGTACGCTGGAACTTTTGTTCAGGCACTGAATCTGTCATGATGTACACAAATGTAGAGTCGCCATTAAACTCAATAGTGCTTTCGGGCACTGCCAATACTTGATTTGCCCTTTGCAACACGATTTCCGCATTAGCCGAATAACCGGAACGAATCTGAACGGAATCCGGAATGGTAATTGCAGCCTTGATTTCAAATTGGTTGGCACCATTGGTTTCTACCCCTTTCGGAGAGATATATTCCAGAATGGCGTTGAAAGTCAGATTCTGCAAAGCTCCGATTGTCAGTTTGATCGGCATCTGTTCATGGATACGTCCCACTTCCGTTTCATCAATATTACCACGGAAAATCATGTCGTTCATATTGGCTACGGTAGCGATCGTCGTGCCATCATTGAAATTATTCGCTTGGATAACCGAGTTACCTACTTTAACGGGAATGTCCAAGATCATACCGGTAATGGTACTACGGATTTGGGTCGTACTGGCCACGCTGGAGTTCTTGGCTATACCGTCGCGGATGATCTCCAAGGCACTTTGCGCATTATCCTTTTCCTCCACGGCTTTTAGGTAGTTCGCTTTGGAAAGATCGAAATCTTCTTGGGCGATAACACCTTGCTTAAATAATTGCGTATCCCGCTTATAAGTCTCTTCCACTTGCTTCAAAGAGATATTGGCGAGGTTCACGCGCGATTCGGCGCTGTTGAGCTGTACCATCTCGGGGATTACCTTGATAATGGCGATAATCTCTCCCGCTTGGACCATCTGCCCCGCTTCTTTCTTCAGCTCGGAGATGATACCGGATATCTGCGGCTTGATCTCCACCTCGAAACGAGGCTCTACGTTTCCGGTAGCGACCGTCTTGGTTTCCACATCCCCTTTTTCAGGGGTTACGATCTCATAAACGGTGATGACCGGTTGCGCTTTCTTCCATAAGAAATAGAATGTACCGATTACCGCTGCTCCCACAAGTACTAATAAGATGATACGCAGGATCTTTTTTACAATGCGATTCTTCATGATTATATAGTTTTATTAATTGACAATTGTTGTTTATTCTTCTCGTATGGCATCTATCGCCTTGATCTGCATAGCTCGCCATGCGGGGATCAGCCCGGCCAGCAGACCGCTGAATAATAAGATCACCGTGGCCGCTACCGCGATCTGGATGCTTACCTCCGGATGCTCCATCATGGTTCC
>OHNF01001292.1_pt1 | contig 12685 bp, 10 predicted proteins | sample 1569491 | NCBI WGS metagenome assembly OHNF01 (sample SAMEA3879557, study PRJEB24766) | human gut metagenome | biome: human-associated habitat; feature: feces | place: USA | collected 1985/1987 | reverse complement strand
GGGTGATGACAATGAACTGGGTGCGGTCCGTCATGCGGCGCAGATACTGCGCATAGCGCGCGACGTTTACGTCGTCCAGCGCGGCCTCGATCTCATCGAGGAAGCAGAACGGCGCGGGGTTGACGCGCAGGATGGCGAAATAGATCGAGATAGCGACCAGCGCCTGCTCACCGCCGGAAAGCGCGGACAGGTTCTTGATGACCTTGCCCGGGGGCGAGACCTCGATTTCAATGCCGGATTCCAGCACGTTCGCTTCATCCGACAGGTACAGCCGCGCATGACCGCCGCCGAACAGCTCCTTGAAAATTTGCTGGAAGTTCGCGTTGATCTGCTTAAAGCTCGCCGTGAACAGCTCCTGCATCTCGCTGCACAGCTCGGCGATCATCTTCGTCAGCTCGGCCTTCGCCTTTTCGACGTCGGTGACCTGCGCCTTCATGAAGTCATAGCGCTCCTTGACCTCTTTATATTCGTCAATCGCGCCGACGTTGACGTTGCCCAAGGCGCGGATCTTGCCGCGGACCTCGGTCACGCTGCGGCGCAGCTCGGTCAGGCTCTCAAACGGCACGCACTGGCTGCGGGCCTCGCTCTCGGTCAGCTGGTATTCCTCCCACAGCTTGCTGTTGGTGTCGTTCAGCTCGGTCTCGGCGGCGGTGCGGCGCTCGGCCAGGCGGGCCATCTCGCCGCTCATCCGCTCGCGCTCGTCGGTCAGGGCGCGGTTGTCCTGCCCCAGCTTCGAGATCGCAGCCTCCCTTTCGAGGCGGGCCGCGTTGGCAGATCGAATCGTTTCCTCCGCGGCGGCAATTTTCTGCTGGTTGTCGCCGCGCACGCGCTCCATCTCGGCGATTTTCAAGGTGTTCGCCTCGATTTTCGCCTTGGCCGCGTCGATGGCGGAGCCGCCGCCGATGGCGATCAGATAGTCAGCGCCGGATGCCTTGAAAGCTTCTACGCCGTGTTTTACGTTTTCGATGGTCGGATTTGGCTTGATATCGCTGTAAAGCTCATAGTCGAGTCCGTTTGCGGTCAGAATATCGGTTACTTTGGAAGTAACGTTGAATTTAATCAGATCCGGGTCAGAGCATACGAAAGCTTTCTTGAAGCCGTGTGCCTTTGCTTCATTTGCGATCTCGGCAATAGCGCCTGCTCCGTGATAAGAGGTTGCATTTAAATTAATACGATTTGCCATGATTGAAAAACTCCCTTCTAAAATGAATAAATAGTTTTACTGAACTTGTTATTATATTAACAAATCCGGAAGGGAAAAAGAAAGTGACAGAAGAGGCGAAGTGTAACACTTTAAAAAAAATCGCCATTGTGACAAAAACAACAGAACAAAATTTGTGAAAAATAACCAGAGCGTGTCTGAAAAACCATTTCCGCAATCTGCAAGCCCCACTTTGACACGCGCTCTAAGAGAGCAGCTGCAGATTCTGGAACAGTTTTTTTAAGTCTTCCGGCATTGCCCGGACGAGAAGAGCGGCAAACTCGGAAGGTGTCAGATCCATGCTGGTAAGCACCCATTTTACGGTCATGGTGATGGAACCCTGACAGTACATTTCGAGAAGAAAATGCATTTCCGGTGAAACCGGACTGCCGCTTTTTTCGTGAATCAGATTTTCGTAGAACGCGAGAATCAGATCGAAATCGTGCTCACGCAGAGAATTCTGCTTGTCGTAGCGGAAGGCAGCGGCGAAAAAAGCTTTTTCTTTCTGAATATAGGTAAATTTCTTTTCCAGACTGTCAAAAACGGTCGTTCCGCGACCCATATGTTCGAAGGATTTTGTCAGTAATTTATCAAAATACCAGTTGATCAGATCGTATTTGTCGAGAAAATTGCGGTAGAAGGTCTGGCGGGTAACACCACAGATTTCACAGATCTGGCGCACGGTGATCTCTTCAACGGGTGTTGTTTTCATGCACTCCTTCATGGATTCGGCAAGACGGTATTTTGTTTTTTCTCCTTTGGGAGCAGATACGGTGGAATGGATCATCCGGGCAGTTTCCTTTCGTTTCGAAAATTATAACTATGCAGAGTTATGCATACATTATAACGCGAATCAGAAGAAATAAAAAGCCCTTAACATGTTTCCAGGATGAAAGCGAGAAACATGCCAAGGGCGTTATTGTTATTTTCTTTTGTTTACGGCCTGTCCGACACAGTAGCATACAGCGGCAACAACCATGCCGTTGATGGAAGCGATGCCCCAGTGTAAGATGTTCGCAACAATGGCACCGAGAATGACACCGGCAACCGCAAACCAGTCTACGGTTTTAAGCTTCGGCTGATCGGTTTCAAAGTCCTCTTTGTTCATGAAGTAGGCGAGCACCAGAATCATGCCGACCGGCGGCAGGGTACAATTCAGAATGTTGAGCCAGCCGCAGAAGTTGTAGTACAGCCATACGGAGGCAACCGTTCCGATGATACCGGAAAGGAGAACCATCGGTTTTTTCCTCTGATGGAAGATGTTGGCAAGACCAAGACCTGCGGTATACAGAGCGTTGTCGTTTGTAGTCCAGATATTAAGACCGAGAACGAGAACAGCCAGGTAGAACAGGTTCAGGCGGACCATAACCTCGAAGATATCGTTTCCGCCGACAAAGATGGAAGAAACGGCACCGAAGAAGAACATCAGGGAGTTTCCGATGAAGAAGGCCACAACCGTGGTGATGGCACCCGCTTTTCCGTTCTTTGCAAAACGTGCGAAGTTCGGGGTTGCGGTTCCGCCGGAAACGAAGGAGCCGACACCAAACCATCCGATCTGCGTAAAGCTGGTCATGGCTGACGGCAGATAGGAACCTTTTTCGCCAAAAGCTCTCTGGGACAAAAGATCAAGTGACAGACCGGTTTTTGCACCGACGTAGCCGAGCAGACCGGTATAAATACCAAGAATGATTCCACCAAGGATCAGTGATCCCAAAAAGCCCCAGAAATCGAGGCCGTCAGCGAGCTGCTGGCCGACCCACATGCTTGCCGAGAAGAAGGTGAAGCCAAGCTATAAACTTTTAACAGTGTAAGGGGTAGCAACCTGATTGTCAAGGGAAAAGGCGAATTTACATGATTTTCTTACAGAAGAAGGGAATGCGCCGCGATAAAAGGAATTTTACCGGGTTTTGCCTTCTCCGGAAAAATATTCTTTTGTAAGCTCCACAACCTTGCCCGAAAGCAGGAAGAGCGCAATCAGGTTCGGGATCGCCATGAGGCCGTTGAAGGTCTCGGCAATGCTCCACATCAGGCCGAGATTTGCGGTGGCGCCAAGGATGGCAACCAGCGCATAGGCGGCCATAAAATATTTTGTGATTCTTTCGGAGAACAAAAACTCGATGCAGCGTGCACCGTAAAGTCCCCATCCGAGAATCGTGGAAAAGGCGAAGCAGCACATCGCGAACGCGGTGAGCAGCGAAACCCAGTTTCCGTATGTAAGGGTAAAACCGCTGATGGTCAGCTCTGCGCCGGCAGCCTGTCCGTAGGTGATGGAAGTACCGCTGCAGAGAATAACAAGTGCAGTTAAGGTACAAATCACGATCGTATCAGTAAATACCTCAAAGATACCAAACATACCCTGTTTGACCGGCTTTTTTGTGTCGGCACAGGCGTGTGCGATCGAACCGGTACCAAGACCTGCCTCGTTTGAGAAAATACCGCGGGACACACCTTTTTTTACACTCATAAGCATGCTTCCGACGATACCGCCTGTAACGGCGGAGGGACGGAAGGCGCCCTCAAGGATCGAAACGAAAACAGACGGAATCCGGTTGAGATTCAGTAAAATTACACCGATGGCAAGGACAATATAAAACAGAGCCATAAACGGAACGAGCTTTTCTGTTACCTGTGCGATCCGTTTGACACCGCCGAGCAGGATCAGCGCTACGAGTACCGCAATGATGATACCCTGAATCAGGTTGGAGGTCGGGATCGCGTCCTTTGAGATCACATGGTAATTCATCAGTGCGGAGTTGACTGCGGTTGTGATGGTGTTGACCTGCGTTGCATTTCCGGTTCCGAACACAGTCAGTACACCGAAAGCAGCGAAAAGATAGGCCAGAAAATGCCATTTTTTGCTGAGACCGTTTTTGATGTAATACATCGGTCCGCCGACGAGTTCCCCGTTGGCATTTTTCTCGTGATAGAAAACAGCCAGTGTTACCTCGGCAAATTTCGTACACATGCCGAGCAGGGCGGAAACCCACATCCAGAACACGGCACCGGGTCCGCCGATAGCGATAGCGCCGGCAACACCGGCAATATTACCGGTACCGACCGTGGCGGCAAGTGCTGTACAGACCGCCTGGAACGGTGTAATTGCGCCATCGGAAGCATCTCGTTTGCGGAACATTCTTCCGAGCGTTGTGCGGATCGCATACGGGAATTTTCGAATCTGGAGAAAACGGGTGCGCAGACTCAGGTAAAGGCCGACACCGAAAATGCAGATCATAGCCGGAACACCCCAGATAAAATTGTTCACGGCATTGTTGATGGTTTCAATCAGTTGGAGCATAGATACCTCTTTCTTTTTCATAAGCAGAAGCACTTTCTTGGAAGATCAGTGCTTTCATAAAGTAACACAATGCAAAAAGTATATCATCTCAGACGAGATTTGCAAGTTTTTTTCGAGAAAAAACGCGGACCCCCAATTTTTTGCGATTCCGGAAAGATATATTTTCTCTAGCCTTATGGGTTTACCATGAGCCAGGCGGTTTTTTACGTTTTCTTCCAGTTTTTGTGAAGGAATGCAGCGAAGTATGATAGAATAGAGAAAAAACAGAAAAGAGGATTATTGCCATGTTTCAGGTAATTGATATGCACTGCGACACCATCCCGGCGCTGCAGTGGAAGGAAAAACAGGAGCATCTTGCGGATGCGGATCTTCAGATCAATCTGGATAAGCTGGAAAAGGGCGGCAGCCTCTGCCAGTGCTTTTCTTTATTTACATTCCTGAAGGGACTGAAAGACGAAACACCGTTTGAGCATGTGAGAAAGCTGGCTGATCTCTGGAAATCAGAGGTGGAACGGTATCCGGACCGCATTTGTCAGATCAAAACGTATGCGGATCTGATGCAGGTACAGAAGGAAGGAAAAATAGGTGCGGTGATGACCGTCGAAGAGGGTGGTGTCTACGAGGGAAGCATAGAGAAGCTGCATACGCTGTATGATCTCGGTGTGCGGATTTCCACGCTGACCTGGAACTTTCCGAATGAGCTTGGATTCCCGAACCCGGCGCAGGAAGAGGGAAAGCCATATCTTCCGGATCTTGAAAACGGGCTGACATCGACCGGTATTGCCTTTGTCGAGGAGATGGAGCGGCTCGGCATAGTGATCGATTTATCACACTTAAATGATGCCGGAATCCGCGACGTTTTTGCGCATACAAGAGGTCCGGTCATTGCGTCCCATTCCAATGCGCGCGGCGCGTGCTTCCATCTGAGAAACCTTTCGGATGAAATGATTCGTCAGCTCGCAGAGCGTGGCGGCGTCACCGGTATCAATTTCTGTCCGTCGTTTCTGCGCGAGGAGGAGCCGGCAGCGAAAAAGGCATCGACGATGGATATGGTACGCCATATGAAATATCTGCGCAACGTCGGCGGTATCGATATCATCGGCCTTGGAACCGATTTTGACGGTTTCAGCGGTGAAACGGATGTGCCGGACACCGCGCATATGCAGCATCTCGCAGATGTGATGAGCCACGAAGGCTTTACAGATGAGGAGATCGAGAAGGTCTTTTCCAAGAATGTACTTCGGGTGTTTAGAGAATGCTGGAAATAAAACTACAGCTCCGGTGATGCCGCCAGAAGCTCCTTTGTATAATCATTCTGCGGATGCGCAAACAGTTCTTCCGTCTCCGCGTTCTCCACAATCCGGCCTTCTTTCATCACGAGAACCCGGTCGCACATCTGATAGATCACGTTGAGGTCATGCGAGATAAAGAGAATCGAGAGCTGAAGCTCCTCCTGAAGCTGAACCATCAGCTCCATGATCTGCTTCTGAATCGTCACATCGAGAGCGGAAACCGGTTCGTCGGCAAGGATCAGGCGTGAGCCCTGGATCAGTGCGGCCGCGATGCTGACTCTCTGGCGCTGGCCGCCGGAGAGCTCATGCGGGCGGCGTTTCAGGTGCTCTGCGGAGAGGCCGACTCTTTCGGCCATCGCAAGAACCCGTTTTTTTCGTTCTTCTTTTGGAACCTTCTGCATCCGAAGCGGCTCTTCTAAAATCCAGGAGATTTTCTTCGCAGGATTCAGGGAAGAAAACGGGTCCTGGAAAATCATCTGCGGATGGTCGACCTGCGAAATTATTTCGCCTTCATCTGGGCGGATAAATCCTAAGATCACTTTGGAGAGTGTCGATTTTCCGCATCCGCTCTCTCCGACGAGACCGAGAATTTCATTTTCATGAAGCTCGAAAGAGATCTCATGAAGCACCGTTTTTCTCTGCTTTCCCTCCTGATAGGAGGCAGAAATATGGCTGACTTTCAGAATGTTGTTCGGACTGACTTCTTCCATGGGTTATTCCTCCTTTTCCGCCGGCGGAGCAGCTTTTTTGTCAGAGCCTGTCGGCCATTGAGCTGTTGGAGCGATTTTGATTCGCTTTCGCAGCGATGTTCGTCGGTTCGGAATTGCATCGAGCAGGCGGCGGGTGTAGTCTTCCTTCGGGTGGAAAAAGACATCGTCTACACTGCCGGATTCCACAATCGTCCCATGATTCATGACGATGACCCGGTCACAGAGCGAACGGATGACGCCGAGGTCGTGTGAGATAAAAAGAATCGCCGTGTGATGGCGTTCATTGATTTTTTTCAGCAGCTTTAAGATCTGCGACTGAATCGTCACATCAAGAGCTGTTGTCGGCTCATCTGCAATCAGAAGCTTCGGTTCTGTAATGAGTGCCGCAGCGATCATCACCCTCTGGCGCTGACCGCCGGAGAGCTGGTGCGGGTATTTTTTGCAAAGCTTTTCCGGGTCGGGAAGCTCGACCTCATGCATTATGGCAAGAACCTTTTCATGACGTTCTGCCGGTGTGCAGCTCTCATGGATCAGCAGTCCCTCTGCAATCTGTTCTTCGATGGTCAGAACCGGATTTAAAGAGGTCATCGGTTCCTGAAAAATCATGCTGATTTCTTTTCCGCGGATGCGCTGCAGATCCTGGCTGGAAGCGTGCGCAACGGAAGAATCTTCGTAGAGAATTTCTCCGCCGGATACGGCGGAATTTTCCTTTAAAAGGTGCAGAATGGAGAGCGCCGTCTGGGTTTTGCCGGAACCGGATTCCCCGACAATGCCAAGCGTCTCACCTTCTTCTAAGGAAAAGGAGATGCCTTTTACCACTTCAGTCGGTGGCGTGGTATCGTAAAATGCAATTTTTAAGTCACGTACATCGAGAAGTGCCATATCAGTTACCGCCTTTCTTCTGTAATCCGTCGCCGAGGAGCGATACGCCAAGCGCCAGTAAAATGACGGCAAGACCGGGGAAAACAGAGCCCCAGGGAGCAGTCATCAGATACGTCTGGGATTCTGAGAGCATCCGTCCAAGCGAGGCATCGGGCGGCTGGACACCGATGCCGAGAAAGCTCATGCCGGCCTCGGAGAGAACGGCGTTGTTGAAACCGATTGCTGCCATCGAAAGAAGGGACGGGACCGTATTTGGCAGGATATGTACAAATATGATCCGAAGATGGGAAACACCCATCAGACGGGCACTTTTGACATAGTCCATATCTTTACGTGCGAGAAATTCGCTTCTGGTGATACGTGCAAAGCTCGGAATGAATACGATACCGAGTGCAAGGATCACATTGTATTTGCCGGGACCCAGCAGCGCGATAAATACCAGCGCCAGAAGGATTCCCGGAAAGGAAACAATGACATCGTTTATGCGCATCAGGATTTCGTCAATCCATCCGCCAAAATACCCGGTGAACGCACCGACAAGAACACCAATGGTTCCGCCGAGCAGCAGAGTAGCGAAAGCGACGAAGAAGGTTGTACCGGTTCCTTTTAAGACGCGGCTGAAAATATCGCGTCCAAAGTGATCGCAGCCGAACGGGTGCGACAGAGATGGAGCAGCAAACTTGGCTGCGCCGTTCATTGCATCCGGGTCGTACGGTGTGTAGAAAAAGCCGATCAGAAGAAACAGAAGCATAAAAGCGGTGAGAACAGCTCCGATGATCAGCGTGAGATTGCGTTTCTTTTTCATAATGAAAACCCTTTCCTTTGTCGTGGGCGGCTCCCCACGACCTTTCGGTCGCGGGAGCTGATGATCGAAAGCTCCCGTCAGTCTTTTACGCGGATACGCGGATCAATTCTGCCATACAGCAGATCTACCACGAAATTGATGATAATAATGAGGGCGGCGATCAGTACAAGGATGCCCTGAACCACGGGGTAATCGCGGTTGGAGATCGAAGTGATCAGAAGATTGCCCATGCCCGGAATCGAAAAAACCTGTTCCAGAATAATGCTGTTTGCCACAATATCTGCGATTGTCATGCCCCAGAAGGTCAGTACCGGAATCAGGGCGTTTTTCAGCACATGGTGATACATAACACGGCGTGTACTGTTTCCGCGGGAATAGGCGGTGCGCACATAGTCGGCATCGAGCTGCGAGAGCACAGAGCTGCGCAGCATTTTGACAGCCATGGAACAGCGCGGAAGTGCAATGGCGGCAGACGGTGCAACAAGATAACCGATAAAACCGGAAAAATTTTCAGAAATCGGCACATAGGCGCCCGGCTGAAACCATTTGAGAATCAGACCGAAAAGATACGTGATCAGAATACCGATGAAAAATCCCGGCACAGACATGATCACCTGATTGATCGTCATGATCAGCCGGTCCAGATGGCCTCCGGCGTGCTGTGCTGTGAAAATGCCGATGGGAATCGAGACAACAAGGATCATCAGGAATGCGATAACGGTGATAGCGATGGTAATCGGAACTTTATCGCGGATCAGTTCTCCGACCGGCATCGAGTACGAATACGAGGTGCCGAGATCTCCATGAAAAAAGCCGGTTACCCACGAAGCGTACCGTTCCAGAACCGGCCGATCCAGTCCCATTTCCTTTTGCAGAGCCTCAATCCGCTCCGGCGTCGCCTCCGTTCCAAGCTGTGATTTTGCCGCATCTCCGGGTATGACGGAAAAGGCAAAGAACGATAAAAAGGATACAAGAAGCAGCGTAAAAAGGAGAGAGCCGAATTTCTTTGCAATGTATTTCATGAATGGAAATTCCTCCTTGTGTAATGTAGGATACACCGGGAATTTTTCCCGGCTTATAAAAGCAGGCACAGAAAAGCTTCGAGCGTATCGGCTGAAGGTTTTCGTGCACGTCATTTTTATTGTAGACAATGCAGGTGTAAATAGCAAGATAAAATTGGAATATCTCGAATTACAGAATAACAGGAAAAGGCCTCTTGCATAACCGGTGCGGATGATGCAAAAAGCCTTTGATAAATTGCCTTCGATAAATCCCCTGTTTAGTTTTCCATTTCCCGTCCGAGATACGTTGCCGCTACCTGGAGGAGCTTTTTTTCCGTGTCGCCCGGCAGGGACTCCCTGTCTTTGCCGCAGAGAATGACCGAACCGATGGCATCACCGGAGGAGAGAATCGGAAAAATGAGCTCCGGCAGAGGAGTAGTATTGTCTGTGTTTTCCAAAATTGAAAAATAAGCCTTTTCACCGGGACGCGCAAGTACTGTTTTCCGGTTCAGAATCGCTTCCTCCAGCCGGCTGCTGATGGACTTGCCAAGATAATTTTTCTGTTCCGGCCCGTTTGCCGCTACAATCTGTTCCTGATCCGAAACACAGACGAGACACCCGGTCACCGTTGAAATCGATTTTGTAAACCCTGCTGCGCATTCCGCCAGCTCTTCGATCGGTGAGTATTTCTTCAGGATAATCTCACCCTCCCGTCCGGTATAAATTTCCATGGCCTGTCCCTCCCGGATCCGCATCGTGCGTCGGATTTCCTTGGGAACTACCACACGCCCCAGATCATCAATCCTTCGAACAATTCCCGTCGCTTTCATATGAAAAATCCCTCCTGTTTCCGCAATGTACTTTCCATAATTTGTGCTGTATGGGTAGTATGTGGAAAAACAGGTGGAATTATGCATGGAAAGAAGAAACAGTATCTCCGCTGTTTACAGCAATTTCGGAAAAATACAGGGGAACAGCAGTGGTTAGTCTGGTTGCTCCTTTTACAGAAGACTGCGGTCTTTTCCGAGATAGAACAAAGCGATCGTATCCGGTCCGACATGGCTTCCGGTGCAGTAATCGTAAGAAGTATTGATAAATTCACGCACCTTCACTCTTTTCTGGATTTCTTCCATCATATAAAGAGATTCCTCATAGGCATCTGCATGTGCGATTCCGACGATCTGCTTTTCCGGTTCTTCGATCGTTTCACAGAAAAGACGAATCAGTTCATTTAAAACGGCTTTGCGCCCGCGGACATTCTTGTAGGAAACAATATAGCCATCTTCACTTCCACGCAGAATCGGTTTGATTTTCAGCATATTTCCGACCACAGCGACACTTCCCTTGATTCTTCCGGTACGGGAAAGATATTTCAGATCGCCGACGGTGAAAACACCGTTCATTTTGCCAACATAGGTTTCCAGAAGATCTGCCGCTTCGTCTACGTTCATGCCCCGATCGCGCATCTCGCTGGCATAGATGGCGAGGATGCCCTGTGCAAGAGAGGCATTCAGGGAATCAATGAGGCGGATTTTACGTTTTCCGCCGTATTCCTCAAGAAGCTCCTCGGCAGCAAGTCTTGCGGAGTTATAAGTTCCGCTGATGTTTTTGCTTAAGGAAAGATAGATGACATCCTGATCTGCCTCAAGAGCGGTGCGGAACGCATCCGCAAAATTTGCGGTGCTGATCAGTCCGGTTTTGATTTCACAGCCGGTGCGCATGGCATTGTAATATTCTTTTCCTTTTGCAAGCTCCTCTTCCGGTGACAGATCCGGGTCGAAGCAGACCAGCTCTTTTCCATTCACAAGATTGACGAAAGAAACGACATGGATATCGTATTTTTTCGCAGTAACAGCAGGCAGATTTGCCGCTGAATCAACAAAAACCTGAAACATACATAAATTCTCCTTTGTAGTGTAAATGTCCCCCAAAATGATGTAACTTTTGATAAGCATTGTAGCACATTGTATCACCAAAGAAGAGAGATTTCAATGGAAGATAGACAACATACTACAAAGGAGTGTGCCGACAAGTTGATTCCTGAAATCATCTGTTTTCGGAAGAAATTTGACCAGGTATCAATGCATAGTAATAATGACCAAAAACGGCAGACGTATTTTTAGTAAAAACGGCTTTTGAAACAAAAATAAAATCGTTTTATAATAGAATCATAGCGAGTAGTGTAATGATGTGGAAAAAACCATATGATACTGCTCGCTTTTATAAAACTATTTTCAGGAGGAACCGTATATGCATGAGTATGAAATCTTTATTGAAGAAATAAATCCGTGTGGAGGGGAGAAACATAGTAAAAAAACTTTGATCGAAGCAGAAGCAGTCAGTCCGGAAGCTTATGTAAAAGAAAACGGAAGATTTCCGGTTCTTGAATCCATGTGCAATGAAAGTGGAGATGTTGTAATAGTAACAGGAGATAATAAAGGTTCTTTTGTACGCTATACTTTTACGGAATAAAAGTGCCGGTCGGTAAGGAGAAAATTTTGTTTGACTTTTTGAAAAAGAGGCAATATAATTACAGAAAACGAGTGGCGAGTAAGCGTAAATCCAGTTTACCGGCTGCTCGTTTTTGGTTTGCAGAAAATAAATATCGCCGTGAAAAGTGTGTAGCCTGTCAGCGTAAGTCCAGCTTATAAGATAAGGTGCGCACTTTTTTTGTGCCAAAAAGAAAGGAGTTAAAACAAAATGGCGGAAAGCAACAAGATGAAGGAGATGCCGGTGAATAAGCTGATGGTCCAGATGGGAATCCCGATGATCTTATCTATGGCATTGCAGGCAGTCTATAACATTGTAGACAGTGCATTTGTAGGAAATATGAGAGTGGGAAGCGAAGAGGCATTAAATGCACTGACACTGGTATTTCCGGTACAGATGCTTATGGTGGCAGTAGGAATCGGAACCGGTGTAGGAACCAATGCGCTTCTAGCAAGGACGCTTGGACAGGGAAACGGTAAAAAAGCTGCAAAGGTAGCGGGAAACAGTCTGTTTCTTGGTGTGATCATTTATGTGGTCTGCTTATTATTTGGTATCTTTGGGGTGAAAACATATATTTCATCGCAGACAGTAGACACAGAAGTACTTGAGATGGGAGTTGGCTATCTGAGGATATGCTGCGTAATCTCTTTTGGTATTATTTTCTTTTCTCTGTTTGAAAAGTTACTTCAGGCAACAGGACGTTCTTTTTATTCTACCATTGGTCAGGTGGTTGGAGCTGTTGTAAATATCATTCTTGATCCGATCATGATCTATGGTATCGGACCCTGCCCGGAAATGGGGGTGAAAGGTGCAGCTTATGCAACGGTAATTGGTCAGGTAGCATCCGCAGTGTTACTGTTCATTTTCCATATGAAGATGAACAAGGAATTCGAGCATGGAGCGAAATACATGAAGCCGGATGGCGGAATTATCAAAGAAATCTATGCAATCGGACTTCCGGCAATCATTGCACAGGCTCTAATGTCCATTATGGTTTACGTGATGAATC
>OHNF01001276.1_pt1 | contig 12833 bp, 10 predicted proteins | sample 1569491 | NCBI WGS metagenome assembly OHNF01 (sample SAMEA3879557, study PRJEB24766) | human gut metagenome | biome: human-associated habitat; feature: feces | place: USA | collected 1985/1987 | reverse complement strand
TCTCCTGCCGCGTAGGCTTCGGAATGGATATAAGAAATTTCTTTGAGTTTTAAGCTTCCTTCCAGGCAAACTGCATAATCAATGCCACGGCCCACGAAGAATACATCATGTGCGTTTGCATATTTGGAGGCAAACCACTGGATCCGTTCTTTATCTTCCAGGACTTTCTGCATTTTATCCGGGATGGTAAGCATCTCAGAAATGTAATAGCCGTACTGTTCTTCTGAAATCTTTCCTCTGACTTTTGCGAACTGCACTGCCAGGCAGTACATTGCGGCTAACTGTGCACTGTAGGCTTTCGTTGTCGCAACTGAGATTTCCGGGCCCGCAAGTGTATAGAATACCTTATCGGCTTCGCGTGCAATGCTGCTTCCAACTACATTGACGATCGCCATTGTGGTAATATTCTTTTCTTTTGCCATTCTAAGAGCCGCCAGTGTATCGGCTGTTTCACCGGACTGGCTGACTACGATCACCAGTGCTTTCTGGTTTAATGGCATTTTTCGATAACGGAATTCGGATGCCAGCTCTACCCTCACCGGAATATCCGCCAGATCTTCAAATACATACTGTGCTGCCATACCCACATGCCATGCCGATCCGCAGGCAACAATATAGATCTGATCAAAATTCTGAATCTCTTCGTCCGTGATCTCTACTGTTGAAAGGTCAATTTTATCCTCTTTGATGACCGAATTGAGCGTATCCTGGATTGCTTTTGGCTGCTCATGGATCTCCTTCATCATAAAATGCTCAAAACCGGCTTTCTCCGCTGCTTCGGCATCCCACTTGATCTCAGTTGTTTCTTTTTCAATCTCATCGCCATCAAGATTATAAAAATGTGCCTCTCCCGGAGTCAGTTTTGCGAACTCCAGATTTCCAATATAATAAACATTTCTCGTATACTTTAAGATCGCCGGAACATCCGACGCGACAAAAGATTCGCCGTCCGCAACACCGATGATCATCGGGCTGTCTTTTCTGGCAACCCAGATCTCTCCCGGATAATCCTTGAACATCAGCTCAAGTGCATAAGAACCACGTACACGAACCATAGTCTTGGCAATCGCATCAATCGGTCCTAAATTATATTTCTTATAATAGTAGTCAACCAGTTTGATCACTACTTCTGTATCTGTATCACTGTAGAATGTATAACCATGCTTTAACAGCTTCTCTTTCAACTCGGTATAGTTTTCGATAATACCGTTATGTACTCCGACAACCTCAGACTCAACTGTACCGGATCCACTTCTCTCACAGTTTCCGGATACATGCGGATGTGCATTGATCTGACTTGGCTCCCCATGAGTCGCCCAGCGTGTATGACCGATACCGCAAGTTCCCTTGAGTGCCTTACCACTGTCTGTCTTCTCTGAAAGATTACTCAGACGTCCCTTCGCCTTAACAACCTGTGCAAGATGCTCTCCGTCACGCACTGCAAGACCTGCTGAATCATATCCTCTGTATTCCAGCTTAGACAATCCGTCCAACAGAATCGGAGCTGCCTGATGATTTCCTGTAAATCCTACGATTCCACACATAAATAATTCCTCCTATTAACTATCTGCATCCCTCTCTACAAATAGTTATATACATTTCCATGTTGTTTTCCCTTTTCAATGAGCCTATCACTTTCGTAATTGTTACAAAAAAGTTAAATAACTCATTCGTTAGTGTAACACAGATAGGCGAAATAGGGAAGTAAAAAATGCATTTTCTTAATCACTTTCCCGTCACTACAGTGGCCAGTCAGGGAACCTTCCGTTCACGATTGCATGCATGATCCTGTCCTTCGCCCCTGGCGTCTCCCTGTTGATCTGCTCCATCAACTGTTTTGCATACGCTCTTTTTGTTGAACCATCTACCGGGCACGTATTCTTAACCACACGGATTCCCTGGTCTGCAACAAAGTGCGCTACACCTCGCTCCGGAACATACATCATCGGACGGATCACCGTCACTCCCGCTTCCGGCAATTTTGTCACCGGTGGAAACGCATAGAACCGGCCTTCATAGATCAATGACATCAATGCTGTCTCTATAAAATCATCCTTATTATGTGCATATGCCATCTTATTGATTCCAAGCTCTCCCAGCCGTTGATACATCGCACCCTTCCGAAGCTTTGCACACAAAGAACACGGTCTTATATCCTTATTCTCCTGAAATACGATCCGGGCAATCTCTGTATCAACCTGCTCATAAGGAATCTCCAGGTGCTTACAAAACTCTGCTACGCCCGTAAAATCCATCCCTTCAAATCCTACATTGCAGGTAATCGCAGATAATTCGAACCTCTTCGGGTAAAATCCCTGCAGCAGCTTCATCGCATAAAGCAGAGTCAGGGAATCCTTGCCGCCGGAAACACCTACCGCGATCCTGTCTCCGTCTTCTATCATGTTGTAATCTTGTATCGCCTGACGGATCAGACTTAATAATTTCTGTTGTTTCATACTTCCTTCATTTTTTCTTTCACTTTATCCGGTACATCAATCAGTCCAAATCGATAAAACATTCCATAAATGTAGGTGACGCCCCTGATATCTCCAAGAGCCTTTGGCCTTTCAACTATTTCTCCTGTCTGCTTTATATTATGAAATGCCAGCCTCACCGAACTCCAGGCCAGACTTTTACTTTTTTCCCTGCGGTCAATCCAAAGTTCTTTTGTATATTCACCATTTCTTCCTTTTCGCACTTCATAGGTGAACGACAAACCGGAATATGTTTTAAACGTTATGTTTTGATAACTGAGGATCATATCCCATAAATGCTCCTCACTTAATTTTTCCTGCTGTTTCCTCATTAGATCATAATATCACTTTTCCATAATACTTTACAACAATTTTGCGAAATTCAGGTTGCGGATTTTGTAAGCACCTCTTATACTTTATTATTATGTATGATACAAGGGTCAAAAGGTCATGCGTTTCTTGCTTGCATGAAAAAGCATGACTTATTGACCCGCAAAACACCGAAAAGTAGCCATTTTTCGTAGAAAAATGAGCGGATTTGAGGTGTTTTAGGATTGCGAGAGCATGAAATGCGAAGCAATCCGTGTATCATAGGGGTCAAAATACCTTTTGACCCCAACATCTTATGTATGAATGTGGAGGGATGAAAGCATGAAGATACTTCTGATCAATGGGAGTCCTAAAGGTAAAAGAAGTAATTCATTAAAGCTTGCATACAGTTTTATTGAAGGATTTAAAAATGGATGTACGGATGATGAAGAAAGCATCTCCATCGATGAACTCCATGTAGCTTCAATGAATATAGCTGCGTGTAAAGGATGCTTTGCGTGCTGGCAGAAAACGCCTGGCATATGCTGTATCAAGGATGATATGCAAAAGGTTATTGAAAAACTGATTGATGCTGATCTTATTCTGTGGTCTTTTCCACTGTACTATTTTAATGTCCCAGGTATCTTAAAGAATTTGATCGACCGTCAGCTTCCTATGAGCCTTCCTTTTATGAGTTCAAAACAGAACGGATACGGAAGCGGAAGTCATGACTCCAGATATGATATGGAAGGTAAAAGACATGTTCTGATTTCCACCTGTGGCTTTTATTCTGCTGTTGGAAACTATGACAGTGTATTGCGGATGTTTGATCATTTTCTCGGCAAAGGAAATTATACGACCATCTTTTGTGGTCAGGGAGAATTATTCCGTGTAAAAGAATTGTCTGCAAGAACAGATGAATATCTTTCCACTGTAAAATGTGCCGGCTCAGAATATGCAATGACCGGAACAATCTCTGAAGAAACAGATGCAATACTCCACACGCTTTTATATTCCAGAGATGTGTTTGAAAAAATGGCAGATGCCAGCTGGGGCATCAGTAAAACAACCGGAGAAAAAGAACCGGATGATCTTATATTTACCCGGCAAATGGCCGCTCTTTATAATAAAGATGTCTACGATGGAAAAGACCGCGTGCTTGAGATTCACTTTACCGATTTGGATCACACCTACCAGATTCAGCTTAGCAAGACAGGAAGCGAAGTATTTACTGATGGACGTCTTTCTCCAACTACTCGCATAGATACGCCTTTTACTGTATGGTCAGCTATTTCCCGTGGAGAAATCGGTGGCGCAGAAGCATTGGGGAAACAGATGTATACGGTATCCGGCGACTTTTCCTTGATGATTGATTGGGATAAAATCTTCGGAAGCGCATCTGTGGTCAAAAAAACAGAGAAAACGCCTCAAAATACAATTGAACAGAAAAAGCCTTCCATGACGACAATGCTGATACCATGGATTACGTTCTGGATCGCTGTTTCTATTCATCCGAAAGTCGGAGCTATGATAACGCTACTTGTGGTCGCAACAGTACCGTTTATTATGAGAAAACATAAATTTGTCATCTGGGATCAGCTCTCTATGGCAGCTGTTGCTATACTTTCTGCAGCGGCAAATATAACCGGAAACGGAGTTCTTCCAACAAACATCGGATATCTTGTATTTGGACTCTTCTGGCTGCTTTCATGCCTGACAAAAGAACCTTTATGCGCTGCATATGTAAAATATAATTATGGGGGTGAAAATGCGCATCAGAACCCTCTCTTTATGAAGACAAATTATATTCTTGCCGCGGCATGGGGCACACTATATGTACTGACAGCAATCTGGACCTTTCTATTTAAGAAAGCCGGGTTTGGAAATGTACTTATTCTTGTGAATAATCTGATTCCTATATTGATGGGGCTTTTCACAGCATGGTTTGAAAAATGGTATCCTGCACGGATGGCAAGAGGCAAGAGAAAATAATAATTCTCTTGCCTCTTATGATTCTTTACTACCGCTTTCAATATGTCTTCTGTACGCCCAATCTTTGACAATTCTAAGATAACATCTCCATGTTTAAATATACAACTCTTTCAACAATTCTTCCTTACTGAAACTTCCACTTCCCATTTCTTCTCCGCTAATAATCTGGTCAGCAAGAGCCATTTTCTTTTCCTGCAATTTTACAATATTCTCTTCTATTGTTCCCTTGGCAATTAATTTGTAAACGGTTACTATATTCTCCTGTGATCATATCTCTCCTGCACTTCCGTTACATATTATTGATATCTCTTGCACTATTTATATTCCTGGCACTATTACAATACTGCTCTGCCTCAGTATGCTTTGCTCCATTAATATTTATAACTCAAACTCTTTCAACAGCTTTTCCTGATATTCCTTGTCAACTGCCGCTTTCAATATATCTTCTGTACGCCCACGCTTTGACAATTCAATATTTAACTGGTTGATTCTGTTTTCTCCTTCTTCTCGGCCAGCTTCAATTCCTCGTCTTTCTGCGGTTAACATTCCTATATTGTAATCTCTGATCGCTCTTTGTCTTGTCTCGTATTCTAACCTCTTTTTTTCATCTGCGCTTAATTTATCCAACACGTCATATGCTTCTTCCAATTCAGAATTTTTCTTTGCCATTTCTTCAAAATCCTTTCTGGTTTTTCCTCCAAGAAAGCGCATCCACTGCAACAGACTTGTCTCATTCTTCTCTTCCGACGGAAGTTTCGACAATTCTAAGATATGCATCTCCATAAGATCTGTATACTCTTTTCCTGTCTTTGCATCACAGAATACAATTCTGCGATAACATTCTTTATCATCTTGAAAGTGATCATATGCAAGAATACTCACATGGATACACTTCTTCAAACAATCGTATCCCTCACCTTCTTTGATCTCACCTGCATACATCTTACTCAGATAATAAACAGATCGATTTGCCCAGCAATCAAAGGCTTCTACCTGCATCTCAAAATCAATCTGTTCTCCATCCTTCAGTTTCACCCGGACATCTAAGATTCCATACTTATCATCTTTCGATTCTTTTCTGAGAATTGTAGGCATAAGTTCTGTGTTCTCCACCTCGCTGGATGGAACATTTAATAATGCTGCAATGATATTCTTACGGATGTTGTCATTCTGCATCTATTCCTTGAAGCAGAAATCTACCGTTGGAAGCATGATAAAGTCTTCCGGCTTCGCTTTCGATGCTTTACAATGTGATGATGCTTGCCTGGTTGATACACTTTTCTTGTTTTCTTTCATAGAATTCTCCTCTCTTCTGTGCAATGAATGATTGCCTGAAGTAGAGGATTCTAAAGTTATATTTATCTTAACACAAGATAGTTTTCTATGGAAGTAACTATCCCTTAAAATCAGATATTTGAGAAACAATAACGCGAAACTCACTCCATCACATAATCTTCAAACAATATTCATCTTTTTGGTTTTGTCATCGGATTATCTGCTCGAAAATCTGAGTTTTTTGAATAATTACCGATTTGGTTCATAGATCTTTTTACAGTTCATCAGAATGATGACTGCGTGGTATTAGATTAGCATGAGAATTCTATTATTGCAAGCTGAATTTTTTAATGCTCTAGTATTCGCAGATGTTGTGTTAATGTTGTGACCAGTAGCATACCTTCCGCGTCAATCCGCAAGTAGAAGAAGTGCCGGAATATCTAAGGACTATTCCAGCACTTCTTCTACTTCTTTACTGTACTTACAATGCTTTGTCTAAATACATCTTATCGTACATTAATAAAACTTTTATACATTATTCATTTTTGCTTTATGGGGTCTGACCACCAGTATGTCAATGCTTTATCGAACAATTAGCTTAATGGCATTGACCGGTACCTCATTGTTAGTGACAAGGAGCACGCACCAATAGCACCTCAGAGAGGGCACAAACTTATTTACCAAATGCAAACATAAAATGTCTTTCACAGATTTTTCCTACTGCTAAAACAATTAGCACTGCTACCACAAAAACAATCCAGCCCAAAATTTCCATAGGCAGTGGTAATAATCGGACAAGAATACCTCGCGTTCCCTGTACTATCGAAAAATGAACCACATAGACAATGATTGAATTTTTTCCACACCACTGTAAAAAGGCATTTTCATGCATCAACTTGGCCATATCACTTAAAACATAATATCCTATGAATGCCGTTACCAAACTAATCAGTACATTACCATAACTATTTTCATACATCAAAACAGGTTTATTGTACAGCGACAATACTGTTATAAGCGCACAGCTGACAAGCAGTAGAACAATGTTGCCCTTCCCTGTAATCTTTTCACCTATTTGCTTATCCTTAAGAATCCTTCCCGCTTTATGTATCAAGTTCCCTGCAAGATAATACCCAAATGCAACTGGAGTCACAGCAATATATAATGGGCCAGACACTCCCTGTGGAACAACAATGGTATAAATTATACAAACACCAAGCAAGATACCTTCTGCTTCAATTAAGTAATTTTTACATATACGGGTTAGCACTTCCCAAGCAATGACCACTTGTGCCATCACAAGTAAAAACCACCATCTGAAAAAGCAATAAAAAATGCTAAGTTCCTCAGCTGTAGCTGTATGCAACACTAGCTTTCCAATAAAGAAATTATACAAAAGTGATAAGATTGCCAATGTAAGCTGCGGTATTAATAGTCTTTTGATTTTTTTCTTTATTACAGCACCAAAATTTCCTGTAATTTTTTCGTGAGCCAAATAGCCAGACAATATGAAAAAAACTGGCATATGAAATGACAATATAATTTTTGCAAAAAAATTATCACTTGTTCCAAGGGCGTACTCTAAAACCACAAGAAGAATTGCTACTCCTCGAATAATATCAACTTGTTTGTTTCTCTCCATCCTCTTCTCCCTGTTTATTACCTATGTATAATCTGTTTTAACTTGTTTTTTGCCCATGCAAATTCTTCTGTCTTTCTCATGAAAATCAGTTCAACTAAAAGTACCGTCAAACCACTAATCACAATGCGCACGATAAGGCCCATAAACGATTCTGATACAAAAGAGCAGAGCATATATGAAAAAATCACGATCAGGACATTGCTCCCAATGATTCCAGCCTGCTGTTTGATATAATCCACCAAAGGTCTTTTAAATTTTTTCTTAAACAGAATGTACGGTTCCCACCATACAATTGTCAGAACTCTTGCGATTGCTGTCGCTCCAAGAATTCCTGCCATTCCAAAAGGCTTAGCTAATACTACGGACAATAGAATATTAAGAATCGCATTAATCACCATTGCATTTTTGCGTTCTTTAAAAAGACCCATTGTTTCGCAGAACATCCATGTTGGATCAAACGCATGTGTAACATAAAAAGTCGCAAGTATTGCAATCAGCACATCTTTTCCCAAAACATATTCACTACCAACCCAAATTGGTATAAAACCTTGGATTGCATTAAGAACACAGACTGAGCAAAAAATTGTTATAACGCCAAATAAGTAAACCATACCCTTAAACACACTATATGAGTGTTCCGAGTCGTTATCCGCATTCAGATTGCCAAGACTTGCAATCAAACCAGTTATCATCAAATTAATAAAAGTGGCAATGTAGTTGATAATCATGCTGTAGTTAGAATAAAACCCAACATATATCGTTCCAAGTAGCATCGAAATCAGAATATTATCTGTACTTGTTACTACAACATTTGAAACTTTATAAACAAACATAGACTTCACATCGCTGATCAAACCTTTTTTGTCTATAAGATTCGTTTCTTTTGTATACTCCTTTAAAAAGGGATAATATTTATTCGCTATTACATTGCAGACAACGTTCTGCATAACTGTAAAAAAGATTTGGATGATTAAATATGTCGTATAATTATTGTTAACATATAAAAAGGCAATCTGTAATACATACTGAAGTAACAAGCAGATTGTCGCTACAATGTTTCTGATGTACTCTTTTTGGTCTGCTCGAAGCAACGTCACCTTAAACATTACAAAATAAGATACCACTGAATTACACAGAAACAATAAATAGTACAGAACAACTTCATTGTGAGGTAGTGTACTTTTAACCAGTTGCCCTAAAAACGGAACGATGGCTAAACCAACCACTGTCACCGCTGCAGCTATATAGCGATATAATTTTCGATAATAACTTATGAGTTGCTTTAATTTTTCATGGTCATTATCATGTAAAACACCATATAAACTATACGTTAAAACATTTCCTATTCCCAGTTCCGCTAAGGACAATAGTGTAAGAATATTTGTATAAAGGCCGTTTACACCCGTGTACTCAGCCCCTAATTTTCTTACAAATATTGTCCTTGTCACAAAAGCTAAAACAAGTGTTATTAGCTGCTGTGCAAAACCAAATGAAACATTTCTAACGGAATTTGCACTTCTAGACTTTCCCATTCTTTTTTCCTCGTACACTTAATCCAATCAATGGCATGATCCAAAGATTGTGCAGCATCGTTGCTACAATATCTGATCTTCTCAGTTCCCACCATATTGATGCGAACAAAATAACATGTAACACATAGAAATATGCCAACTGATTGCTTATCGCTGGGTTTCTTTTTGCTTTTCTATATATTCTCACGGAAATTCCCGCAATAATCGCTGTAACAAAAACCACACCAAAATATCCGAAATCCTGCATAAAATAATAATACCAAGTCGGATATGCATTCATTCTCTGGTGAGCACCAACGACATAAAATTCTGCTGCGTATGTCTGTGCATTAAAAAAACTGGATTAATACGCTTAAATGACACAATCTGAATTATACAACTAAAACAACTGAGCAATCCGCTAAATATTGATTGTCCCCAATGCCAAACGGATATTCCTAATGCCACCGGATCTTTCATCATTACTTGCAAAAGAGCCGGTCCACAGCAGAAATAGCCTGCAACTACATTAAGGATAGATGCAAAAATCGTTCCTGAAAGTTTATGTCTCTGTATCGTTACACCACCAAGCACAACTATTGCTACAATAATAAGAAATTTAATTCTTCTTATTTTATTTTGTTTTTTTACTGACAATCCGGAATCTTCTGGAGACTTATTCAAACAGTATGCACTAATCATTGCAAGTGCAAAGTAAAATACTTCCCATCTGCCGACCGTTATAACAATAACTAGAATAAGATCAATAATGCTAGCAACTAGATGCCATCCTTTTATTTTTCCCTTTGCCCACAAAAAAACTTGAATGAACGAACAGGTCTGCATCGCCGGGAAAATTCCCAAGTGTAAAAAGAGGATTCTTTCGGCCGCTGTCATATAGCCCTCCTCCACACTATTTGCGATAATATTTCTCATTACAGACATTCCATAATTTTGCACATAAGATAATCCTCTGAGAAAAAGCGGGATACTTATTAACGTCAAGACCAGTTGAATCATTAACAGACGATTTCCCACTTTTCTATAATCTATTTCATCATCCTCATACTCTTCAGTGTATGTATTTACATATATTGAAGATTTGTTAATTGTTCCATACCCAATTAGCAGCCCACCAAAATCAAATGAAATCAATCCTACAAGCAATACTGTATAAACATCATTCCCTAATGGATACCATTCCATAGTATTGATCTGCAATACTATAGTCAAAATAAGCCACAAGGCATTATATAAAAAGATTGGATGAAGTGCCGAATGGTACTTGGCATAGCTTGCATAACAACCACAAAATGCAAAAAGTATAATAATAAATGCAATTATTGACACCTTTATCTCCCTTCCAATATACTTTCGAATAATTCAACGTACTCTTTGTACTTTTCATCACGCGAATATTTCATCGACCTATTTCTGCACTTTTCTTTGCTAAATGTCCCATCTTTTTTTACTTTGAAAATTGCTTGCTTTAATTCATCATAGTTATCTTTTTCAACAACTACACCCGTTTCCTGGTCGATTATTTCCGGACTTCCTCCAGTTCTATAAGTAATAACGCCCGTTCCACAAGCTAATGCCTCAATATTAGTTGTAGGAAAGTTCTCTTCACGAGTTGGATTCACAAAAACATCTGCTACCGAATAAATTTCTGCAAGTTCTTTTTGATTATTAGTACGTGTTATAGATATTATCGTCTCGGGCAACTTGTTTTTTTCCCTCTCATCAATTCCAACAATGACTATCTGATATTCCTCTGGCAAATCCTCTGCTAATTTCACAAACACATCTAATCCTTTACGAGGTGCCCATGAACTTGCGACTCCTAGAATTATGAATTTATTTTCTATTTGGTATTTCTTCCTGAAGTCTGATTGAATAGGTCTGAATGTATCCAAATCTATTCCATTATTAATCACTCTCACTGGATATTCTGCCAAAAAAGATTTTTTCACTTCATTGCCAAGCCATTCTGAAGGAGAAACCAACGTAATATTTGCGCCGGTAAACCACTGTTTCTTCTTCTCAAACATCTCCTTACTGCGGTCAACATCGCTATATGGATATTTAGCAGTCTGTGGACAATCATAACAACCCGTCATCCATTTATTACAGTGAACAAAATCATAATATGGACAGTGTCCTGTATATGCCCAGCAGTCATGCAATGTCCACACAACCGGTATATTTTTCTTTTTCACATAATCAAAAAGCATTGGCAAATTGATATAGCAATTATGCAAATTGTGAAAATGAATAAGATCCGGCTGAAGCTTATCTATTTTTTTCAAAAACTGCGCAGTTGTAAAATGCGAAAAGCAGCCATTATATCCTGTTTTCTTTGCAAGTAATAAATGAATTTTTTTGTCAAGTTTACTTCCTATGTATATATGATTTTTCGATTCAATCCTTTTTTCATTGCCATGAACTGCTGAGCATGTATAAACCGTAAATCCATGTTTTCTAGCAGTTTCTGCAATCATAAACATGATACGGCCAGTGCTCCCAACTGTACTACTGTTTATTTCCACTATGCACTTGACCATAGTTATTTCCTCCTGTTTTTAGCAATGTTGAAGGCTATTTATATAAGTTGCACGGACATTTTCATAGCCATATTTTTCACACAGCTTCTTATTATTCTTTTTAATTGCATCAATTTTTCCAGCAGTAACTTTAGCCAAGTCAATTTGCTGTAACTCATCTATTGAATCATATTCTATCCCGGCAATTCCCAGCTGTCGCAACAAAAATTTAGGTCCAATTACTATGTTACCAAGAAAAATCGATTCCAACACTACACCACTACTCCGGTTAGAATAGCTTTCTTCTCTATATGGCAAAAGTACAAATCTATGCTTAGCAAGTTCTCTATAGTATGCATCATCATCCAAACGTATATTTTCAATTCTGATGTTTTTATGTGCTTTTGTCACAACTTCCTTATAAGTACTTTGACTTGCGAACTTTCCACAGATTATTAAGGCTTCTCCATTTGCATTAAAGGCTTCTATTGCGCCTATAATATCTTTACCCTCATTGATTTCTCCGCAAATATAAACATCCTTTTGTTTTTCTTTCACAAAGTACTTGTCATACTTTCTTTTATCAAACCAATAATCTGGAACATACTGATGCTTATCTCTTTTCAGTTCTACATTCGTATGAAACACACAATTAATTTTTTTGACTGCACAATTGTAAATAAAGTTTTTCAGATTTTTCTTGCTATAAAAGTCCAAATAATTTGTAGCAAAAATTTTCTGTCTTTTTTTCTTTTTTGAAAAAAGCAGTCCGACATAAAGCCAAAAATCAGTATTCACAAACCAAACTGTTGATTCGTTATTTACAATATTGCGGACAGCACGAATCTTCTTAATATATAATCCTATTTTCTTAAATTTACTCGATTGTCTCTGTGGAGAAGATTCATATGGAAGAACACTTGCAATACAGCTATCATCAAAAAACTGAGCATACGGTGGTGTTACAACCATACTTACATCGTAGCTATCAGATAACATTTCCTTTGTTTCTTTTAACGTCTTAGCTGTATGTCCTGTCACCTCACCTTTTGAATCGCAATATCCTATATAATCCACAAGTGTTATC
>OHNF01001262.1_pt1 | contig 12919 bp, 10 predicted proteins | sample 1569491 | NCBI WGS metagenome assembly OHNF01 (sample SAMEA3879557, study PRJEB24766) | human gut metagenome | biome: human-associated habitat; feature: feces | place: USA | collected 1985/1987 | reverse complement strand
TGTAATATCTATAAGCGCCCAGATATTCACCTGATTATTTCTATTTTTCTTGAAAAAACTTACAAAAGATCCAAAGACAATCTTGAATTTTTAAGAGTGTTGAGGATTCCAATTGTGAGGTAAGAATTCAGTTCTACGAATTCCTCGCCATAATCCTTGTCACAAGTCTCAATCAAGAAGAAGAAAAAATCAAAGCAAGAATCTTCTGAAAAATCCCTGCTCATTCGTTCTACCACCTTTACTTCTTAAATTAGGGTAATTTTCCCATATTCGCACTTTCTCGAACAGTTTGTTGGAAAATTCCTTTCTTTCCTTCATACATATTATAAACCGAATATCCAGCACTATAGCGCACAGAAACAGCCTCATAAGTTATAACTTAGTATTGTAATCCACTAATACCTTTACCACATTTCTTGCAAGATAGAAAATCCGAATAGAGTACTAATTTAGTTTTTTTTCAAAACTCCTTGTAATACAGATGTAAAAAAAGACAATACCTCCCTTAATTTCCTCCAGAATTACAGAAACATACCCACTCATACTAAACGCAAAGGTGTATTCAACAAATATCAACATTAACCCGAAAAGTTCAACCCCAATCTGTTTTCCGACCTTTGTATTCGAAAATTAGAAAAAAAGAAAAGATTATGAAGAAGATTGTTGTCCTATTAAGCGTCATATTTTTCATGGTAGCATGCGAAAAAGGAAATGAAGAAATGCCCCCAATTCCCTAACTATTTTTTTATCACATGAAGCCAAATAGACTTTATATAATTACAGCACATTGCCTGCAAATGGTTGGAAGGATTTCACAAACAAAATAACAGCATCTTAACAATTCTCTAATTTTTCGATTATAATCGAAAATTTCATTTTATCAGATCATACATTAAATCTCCCCATTCACCCCTAATCCGAACAAGGCAAAATCGCCCAAACATGGATCATCCGGGAAGAGCTCAGCCAATGCTGCCGTTATCTGACGGGCATTTTTCAAAGAAAAGGTTTCCGCATCAGTCAGCTTGAAATAATGGGCTACCCGACAGACGTGTGTATCCAAGGGAACAATCAAATCCCTGCGATCAAAACTCTCCCAAATGCCCAAATCGACTGCCGAGTCCCGACGAATCATCCAACGCAAAAACATATTCAGTTTCTTTTGAGGACTTTTGGCAGAGACTTCAAGAAATGCACATAGCTTTTCCATCGGTATTCCGGGGTATGTCTTCAAGGCTTCTTCCAGACTTTCAAACTGTGTATAAGCAATGTATAATCGCTGAAAATATCCATAGAAATCAGCATGTGACAGCATCCGATAAAAACTACCGGTTGCTCCCGATGGGAAATCTCTCTCCCACTGACGGGACAGTACATACTGATAAGGCGAATCTTCCATTAGCCCGTGCAATTCGTCCGCTTTCTTCAAGATCTGTTTGCGATTGCCAAAACTCATAATCGCCGTCAGCAAACCGCTGACTTCGATATCCTGTTTCAGTGTATAACGATGGGGAAACTGCACCGGGTCACTTTGTATAAAGTCTGCACGATGATACATCTCCGCACACATTAAAAGTTTATTCTTTATATCTTCAGTCATTTCGAGAAAGTATCAAGTATTGAAAGTACAAAAATACATATTCTAGTTGGATTTCCTCTTTAAGTAAATGATAGATTGCATCCCTAATAAAATAACAAACAAATATTCTGCCGTCATATACACAGTCAGAGAAGCATGAAAACATTCACTTAACAGATACAGATAAATCAAATATACAAGAATGGTGATTAACTGGAAGATAAAGGCGAGCTTCGTCTTTCCTGTACCGGTAACAGCATTGATATAAACATATCCGGGCAGTGCAAAAGCATAATTCAACAGCATAACTATAAAAGGATAGAAAGCTAATCTCACCAGATTATCGTTATTCGTATAAAATCCGATAACCCATTGGTTACCCCAAAGAGCCATAACTATCAATGGAACTCCCACGGCATAACCCAACCTAAGAACTTTATGGCAAACGGGAAAAAGTTCCTTCCCCTGCCCCGCCCCAATTAGATTGCTGACTAATGAACCAGTAGTGGATGCAAAAGAGTTGACAATCACAAAAAAGACGGTAGAAACACTACGAGTAATATTGGAAATAGCAAGCTCTGTCCTTCCCAGATGCTCGATAGCAACGAAGAACAGAAACCAGGGAGCAACGCTGACAAAAGAGTGAAGCATACTCCATACAGATATCCTCAACAACTTTATTAACACTTTCCCATCATAAACGACCTTCAGCCCATATTTCACTTTATCTACCCTCACCCACATATATAATAGGAGTACGATAAAAGCTCCGAACTCTGCCAAAGAAGAAGCCATCGCCGCCCCGGATATACCCAGATTCAGTTTGAATATCAGCAGATAGTTAAAAGGAATATTGATACAGATAGCCATGATAGCTGCCACGGACAATGCTTTGGTCGTTGTTATCCCTACCAGAAAAGACCGGAAAGCTAAAAAAGGAAATGAGAATAACAAACCGAAGCTACGCCAATCCAGATAATGAATCACTGCCTGATAAATTTCATCCGAAGTTATCAACCGGCACAGGATCAAGGGAGAAGCCAAATGGAGCAATAGGCAAAGAATGACTGCCATCCCCGACAGGAAATATACTCCCTGAAAAAATGTACGTCCCGTCTCTTTATAATGTTGTTCCCCATTTCTCCGGGCAATCATCACCTGCAGCCCGATGCTGAATCCGAAGCCCAGCATATAAACAGCTAAATAATAGATTCCGGCAAGCGCAGAAGCTCCCAGTTCGACTTCTCCCACATGCCCCAGGAAAATAGCGTCGGTAATATTGATTAATTGTTCCATCAGAATGCTCATCATCACAGGAAAGTTGATGAGCCATATTTGCTTATATGTATAATTCATTGCTCAACTTAAAAATAGCACGATACGGTATACCACATCATAGCAGCACACAGTTCCGTAAATTTATAAAAATGGATATAAAACTCTTTGGCAGACGAGTAGTTGCCTGTCGGATAGCTGAATAGCCCTGTTAGAAATGATGCTATTCGTTGAGCGTAGCTATATACAGAGTTTCATAAATAGATAAATACTGTTGGTTTATCAATCAATTACGCAACAAAGATAAGAAATCTTATTTTCATATCCCAATGTGGTATGGTATTAGCAGATTACTTATAGGAAAGAAATGTATTAAAAACATTGATTGCAACATTAACAGATTGATTTATATAGATATACCATATTCTAAAGCTAAGGAATGATTCTTAAATATCTTTCTCTTTTGAAAAAAGGCATATCATTTTGAAAAGAGTAGTAACCAATAAATAACCAGATAACAATGAAAGTTTGTAAATTCGAGAAAATTAAAGATGAGGATGAAATGAAGCAAGTAATCAATTGTATTCAGAAAGAACATCCTTATGTAGCTGTAGTCCCTATATTGGCACAATTACAGGAGTGGTTACAGGCTATTTCCATCAGTTGGTTTCACGAAGAAGATGAAGCTTCTCATGCCACAGTCAATGCCATCGAAGCATATTGCTGTGCCCTTGCCAATCATCTCATTACAGATTCGCACCTAAATCAGGAAATTAAAAACCGGATTCTGGAGTGCATAAAGAAAATACATATACTTGTAGAAGACAAAGCAGATTTACTGATTGATAAAATGATAAAAGCGGAAGTATACGGATTATCCAGCGATTTATTCACTTATTGCTTACGTCAACAGGGTCTTCGTGCCCAAACATTAGATACCGGCAAACTTATACAGATCAACCTGGAAAGAAAGCCGGACATCCCATATATTCAAGAATCTATCCAACAATACATTGACGAGAACCGGAATGTAGATATTTTTATCGCCCCACTTTCCATTTGCAGAAATGTGTATGGTGAAATAGACTTTATGAGCGAACAACGCAATGATTACTATGCAACAGTGCTTGCCACCCTATTCAAAGCGGACGAAATGCTGTTATCCACTCCTATCAACCATATCTACGCAAACCGGAATTGTCTGCGAGAACAACATTCACTAACTTACATAGAAGCCGAACAACTGATTAACAGCGGAGTACACCTGCTCTACGCAGATTGTATCACCCTTGCGGCACGCTCCAATATAGTTATCCGCCTAACCGATACACACGATCTGTCAACAGAACGCCTCTATATATCTTCCCATGACACAGGCAACAGTGTCAAAGCCATCCTCTCACAGGATTCGGCTACCTTTGTACGTTTTACCTCATTGAATGTATTGCCCGGATATTTGTTTATGGGTAAGATATTGGAAGTTATCAACAAATATCAAATCAATGTCATCTCAATGGCCTCATCCAATGTATCTATCTCGATGATGCTGACGGCCAGCCGGGACACCCTGCGAATCATTGAAAGAGAACTACACAAATATGCCGAAATGGTTATGGACGAAAATATGTCTGTAATACATATCATCGGCTCACACTATCTGTGCACAGCACAGATAAAAACCAACTAATCAGTTCGCTATCCAAACAATTTCTCGAAAGCCAGTGCGTGGCCTGATTAAAATGTATATTCAGATTTTATATTCCTCTATCTTCCGATACAACGTAGTAAGTCCGATTTTCAACAAGCGGGCAGCTTCCGTTTTATTCCCTTTCGTATATTCCAACACACGCGCAATATGCCTGCGCTCCATTGCAGCCAGTTCAAAACTACCTGTACTATCGTCCGAACATTCATAATGAGTGTTCTGGATTTCCAAAGGAAGGTCGCAGATATCCAGCCGTCCACCTTCGCAAACAATCAGGCTACGCTCAATCACATTTCTCAACTCACGGATATTCCCTTTCCACGGCTGTTGTTCCAGCGCTTCCAAAAAAGCAGGAGTCATCTCATTGATGGCATACGAAAGTTTTTCGGAGAAACTTTTGGCAAAAGCAGTTGCAAGAATTCTGATATCACCGGTACGTTCACGAAGCGAAGGAAGATGCACCTGAAAAACCGAAAGACGATAAAACAAGTCCTCACGGAAATGCCCGGCTTTGATCTCCTCCTGCAAATTCCGGTTGGTAGCAGCAATGATACGCACATTGACTCTTGTCGGCTTGGTATCACCGATCTTTATATATTCTCCTGTTTCAAGGATACGCAGTAACTTTGCCTGCAGTTCGAAAGCCATCTCCCCGATTTCATCCAGAAAGATCGTTCCGTTATTGGCCTCTTCAAAAAGCCCTTTCTTATCTTTCAACGCACCGGTAAACGAGCCAGCCTTATGTCCGAACATCTCGCTTTCGAGCAATTCTTTGCTGAAAGACGAACAGTTGACCGCCACAAAATTCTGTTTGCTCCGCTTACTGTTATAATGTATAGCCTGCGCAAAGACCTCCTTTCCTGTTCCGGTTTCTCCCGTCAGCAATACGGGAACATCTGTCACAGACACCTTCTGCGCCAAAGACACCGACTCTTTCAGCACTTTTGACTCCCCCAGGATAGAATCGAACGAGTACATTTGCCCGACCTTCTTTTCCAGTTTTTCGAGACGGACATTCATTTTTGCTTTCTCTACGGCACGACTAATGAGAGGGATAATCTTGTTATTATCATCTCCTTTCGTTATATAATCAAACGCACCGTTTTTGATAGCCTGCACCCCGTCGGGAATATTGCCGTGAGCAGTAAGAAGAATCACTTCCACATTGGGAGCTATTTTTTTGATATTCAAAACCAGATCCACTCCGTTTCCATCAGGAAGAAAAACATCACATAAAGCTACGTCGGGCGATTGAATTTCCAGTTGTTTGATGGCAGTTTTGCAATCACCTGCCTGACACACTTCATAGCCCTCAAGTTCCAGCATACGAGCTAAAAGGCTGCGAATCTGGACTTCATCGTCAATAATAAGAATTTTATTCATACAAATTGTCTACATTAATATAGAAGAATGAAAAACAGGGTGCGCAAATATAGTTTTTTTATCTGAATCCATAAACATTTCTTCGACCCTGTTTGTTATTTCCGCAGGAAACTATTTACACTATAAACAGATGAAAATAATTATTATTGGGGGAGTTGCAGGAGGAGCCACCACTGCTGCCCGAATCAGACGAGTAGATGAAACAGCAGAAATTATCCTTTTGGAAAAAGGAAAGTACATATCATACGCCAATTGCGGCCTTCCTTATTATATAGGAGGAGTGATAGAGGAACGGGATAAATTGTTCGTGCAAACGCCCGAAGCCTTCTCTACACGCTTCCGTGTAGATGTACGTACAGAAAACGAAGCGATTTTTATTGACCGGAAAAGAAAGACAGTGACCATCCGGCAAAGCAGTGAAGACACTTATGAGGAGAGCTACGATAAATTAGTCATCTCCACCGGAGCTTCCCCGGTGCGTCCTCCTCTTCCGGGAATCGACCTTAACGGAATCTTCACGTTAAGGAATGTCACCGACACGGATCGGATCAAAGAATATATCAAGAGCCACGCTCCGCGAAAAGCCGTTATCGTAGGAGCCGGATTTATCGGTCTGGAAATGGCGGAAAACTTACATACACAGGGAGCGAAAGTGTCGATTGTGGAAATGGGCAATCAAGTGATGGCTCCTATCGACTTCTCGATGGCATCGCTCGTCCACCAGCACTTGATGGATAAAGGAGTCAATCTTTATCTGGAACAAGCTGTCGCCTCTTTTAGCCGGGAGGGAAAAGGGTTGAAAGTAACGTTCAAAAATGGTCAGTCCATTTCTGCCGATATCGTTATCCTGTCAATCGGAGTACGCCCGGAAACCAGTCTGGCACGAGCTGCCGAACTGACTATCGGCCCCGCAGGAGGTATTGCCGTGAATGATTACCTGCAAACGTCTGATGAATCGATTTATGCCATCGGTGACGCAATCGAGTTCCACCATCCGATCACCGGAAAACCCTGGCTCAACTATCTTGCCGGACCTGCCAACCGTCAGGGACGCATCGTTGCAGACAACGTTCTCGGGGCAAAAATACCTTACGAAGGTTCTATCGGCACTTCAATCGCAAAAGTTTTCGACATGACCGTTGCTTCAACCGGTTTACCCGGCAAGCGCCTGCGCCAGGAAGAGATAGATTATATGTCATCTACCATCCATCCCGCCTCTCATGCCGGCTACTATCCGGATGCCATGCCGATGAGTATCAAAATCACTTTCGACAAAAAGACGGGAAGATTGTACGGCGGGCAAATCGTCGGTTACGACGGAGTGGACAAACGGATTGACGAACTCGCGCTTGTCATCAAACACGAGGGAACGATCTACGACCTGATGAAAGTGGAACAAGCGTATGCTCCTCCGTTCTCTTCGGCCAAAGATCCGGTAGCACTGGCAGGATATGTAGCGGAAGACATCATTACCGGCAAAACCAATCCGGTATATTGGAGAGAGTTGCGGGACATTGAAATGGAAAATAAGTTCCTGCTGGATGTCCGCACCCCGGACGAATATTCTTTAGGCAGCTTACCGGGCGCCGTGAATATTCCGCTGGATGAGCTTCGTGACCGGCTGGCCGAACTGCCGAAAGATAAAATGATTTATACCTTCTGCGCTGTCGGACTACGGGGGTATCTTGCCTACCGGATATTGACTCAACATGGATTTGACAAGGTGCGTAATCTCTCGGGAGGACTGAAGACTTATCGAGCTGCCACTGCTCCGATTATCATACGCGAAGAAAATGGAAATGAAATAGACGAATCACCCGAACAACAGGGAGGTAGTCCCCAAGTTGGGCAACCTGGGGTTGCTAAGGTTTCGGATACCACGGTTACTGCCACTGCTGCCGTCACCGCCGATACTCTTGCAAACCCCGCTAAAACAGTTCGGGTAGACGCCTGCGGATTACAATGTCCCGGCCCGATTTTGAAAATGAAAAAAACAATGGATACACTGGCGTCAGGCGAACGGGTGGAAATCACCTCAACCGATCCGGGATTTCCGCGTGACGCTGCCGCATGGTGCAGTTCAACGGGCAATCAACTGATTTCGAAAGACAGCTCCGGAGGAAAATCTGTTGTTGTCATAGAAAAAGGAGAACCAAAATCGTGCAATATTGTTACTTCATGTGAGGGCAAAGGAAAAACCTTTATCATGTTTAGTGATGATTTGGATAAAGCTTTGGCTACTTTTGTACTAGCAAACGGCGCAGCAGCTACGGGGCAGAAAGTCACCATCTTCTTTACATTCTGGGGACTGAACGTCATCAAGAAGTTGCACAAACCGGAAACCGAAAAGGATATTTTCGGAAAAATGTTTGGCATGATGCTGCCTTCCAGCTCCAAAAAGCTGAAACTTTCTAAGATGAGTATGGGCGGAATAGGCGGAAAAATGATGCGGTATATCATGAACAAAAAAGGGATTGATTCACTGGAATCCCTGCGCCAGCAAGCGCTGGAAAACGGTGTGGAATTTATTGCTTGCCAGATGTCAATGGACGTGATGGGAGTCAAACAAGAAGAACTCCTGGACGAGGTGACCATTGGCGGCGTAGCAACGTATATGGAACGGGCGGATAACGCAAACGTTAATCTATTTATTTAAAAAATGAACAAATGAAATATTTAAATAAGGTATGAAAACAATATGTGCAATGCGCGAAGTGTTCAGAGCCATGTCGAGCTTTGAAACTGCATTTGAAAAAGTATACCGGATAACGTTGAATGAAGCGATGATATTATGCATCCTCAAAGACGCCACCGAGAGAATGACGGCAACTAACCTGTCGAAAAGTACAGATTTAAGTCCCTCACATACATCGAAAATGCTCCGGATACTGGAAGAAAAAGGACTAATCGTCCGATCACTCGGAAGTGAAGACCGGAGACAGATGTATTTCCATCTGACTCAATTGGGTAAACAACGGGTAACTGAACTGGAACTTGATAAGGTAGAAATACCGGATCTACTAAAACCTCTGTTTTAATAAACGGATTTTTCAAATAAATATCTGTAAATAATAAACGGTGAGCAAACTCCCTGATAATAGGGCAGAGCGCTCACCGTTTTTCTTTCCGCCGGGCCAAAGAAATATGTTAATTTTCCGGCAAAAGAAATTTCCACGCGAACCTTTTTCCACCTTTCTTGTTGTTTGTATCAAAAGCCCAAGGTACCTGGGCGTGATTTTTATATAACCTAAACATTATAAAAGATATGAAGAAATTAATTCCTATTTTATTGGCGGTCTTTGCACTCGCTTCATGTGAGAAAGACCCGGACATGGGTAAACTGGATGACAATTATCTGGTATACACTAACTACGACAAGAAAGCCGATTTCAAAGTTCCTACATTCTATCTGGCACCACAGATTCTGGTCATCAGTGATAGTAAAGAACCGGAATATCTCGAAGGTGAAGGCGCAGAACAAATTCTGGCAGCTTATACAGACAATATGGAAGCTAGAGGTTACGAAGCAGCAGCTGACCAGGAAAGCGCAGATCTTGGTATCCAAGTGAGCTACATCGCAAGTACTTATTATTTCACCAGCTACACACAACCTGAATGGTGGTGGGGTTATCCCGGATATTGGGGTCCTGGCTACTGGGGTGGCAACTGGGGTGGTGGATGGTACTACCCGTATGCAGTAACTTATAGTTATAGCACCAACTCCTTCCTGACAGAAATGGTGAACTTGAAAGCCGAACAGGGAGACAGTAAAAAACTGCCTGTTGTATGGACAAGTTATCTGACCGGATTTGAAACTGGCTCCAAAGCTATCAACCGTACTCTTGCAGTAGAAGCTGTCAACCAGTCATTTACACAGTCACCTTATCTTACTAACAAATAAACAACTACAACTGTTATGAAAACAAGAAAAAATATATATTTCAAGGTAGTGGCCTTGGCGGTCATTGCTATCGCCTTCGCCATGCCGGCCAAGGCACAGCTATCAGACAACGGATATGCTAATATAGACTGGCAGTTCAATGCTCCGTTAAGCAATCATTTTGCCGACAAAGCAAGTGGTTGGGGAATGAACTTCGAAGGTGGTTACTTCGTGACTCCCAACATCGGTTTGGGACTTTTCCTGAACTATCACAGCAACCACGAATATGTAGGTCGCGAAACATTCAAAATGGCCGGTGGTGATGTCACTACCGATCAGCAACATACTATATTCCAGTTGCCTTTCGGTGCTGCCGCACGCTACCAATGGAATCGTGGCGGAGCCGTTCAACCCTACGTCAGTGCTAAATTAGGCGCTGAATATGCTAAAGTACGCTCTAACTTCAATATGCTCGAAGCAAGAGACAATAGCTGGGGATTCTACGCTTCTCCTGAAATCGGTATCAACGTATTCCCTTGGGTATACGGACCGGGTCTTCACTTTGCTTTATATTACAGCTATGGTACCAATAAGGCTGATGTACTGCATTACAGTGTAGACGGTTTGAGCAATTTCGGCTTCCGTCTGGGTCTGTCATTCTAAGCCCGGCAACAATCAGAATTACATTAATAATAAATAAGGAGTGCCCTTCTGCTATCATAAGCGGAAGGGCACTTTATTTTATACCTGTGTTCAGTGCGGAAGGATTACTTTTTCTTCATCGCATCATAAATCGCTTCCTGTATCCGCTCGCGTATGTGCAGCCTAATTAACTTGCGATTGGTAACATCCGGATAAATCCGGTTGCTAAGAAAGACATAAACCAGTTCGTTAACCGGGTCCACCCATGCGCACGTACCTGTAAATCCGGTATGGCCATAGACTTCTGCCGGAGCATCGGGAGCGCAGTTCCCTTTCTTCGAGTCTTCCCTATCCGGTTTATCAAATCCCAGTCCCCGCCGACTTATCTTTGAAACCGAAGTAGTGAACAACTGGCAAGTCTCTTTGCTCAAATAACGCCGGCCGTCTATTTCTCCCCCGTTCAATAACATCTGATATACACGGGCTACTTCGCGGGCAGTAGAGAATAATCCGGCATTGCCAGCCAATCCGCCGAAGAAAGCGGAAGCCTCATCATGCACGAATCCTTGCAGGGTATCTTTCCGCAAGAAGCGGTCGTTATTGGAAGGAATGACTTCCGACTTTGCCAGACGACGCAAAGGCAGGTAACCTGTACGCTCCAGTCCCAACGGTTCGTAAAACTCGCTTTGCAAGTATACTTCCATTGGCATTCCCGCAAGCTGTTCAACCAGCATTCCCAACAGGATAAATCCAATATCACTATATACATAACGTTTCTGCCCCAACGGCGCTTCCACAATTTTCTCTTCTATCACCTTGCGGAACGATCGGTTCAACCACAGATTATCACAGATTTGAATGGTATAATCCCCGGTTTTCGTTGGAGATACATATTCCTCCTTAAACTTGAAATTCGGATTTGCCCACGTATTTATTCCTATATTCACCGGATGCTGTGCATCTCTACGCGCACTGAACAAACGGCCTTTATAGCTATCCTTATCAATCACTTCCTGATAGAAAGGTAGCCAAGACGGCAGACCGGACTGATGATACAGGATCTCCTGAATCGTTATGTCCTTTTTATTGGTGCGCTGCAAAAACGGCAGATAATCCGAAATCTTATCTGTCAGGTTAAAGCGCCCCTTATCATAGAGTTTCATAACAGCAAGCAAGGTAGCCGTCGTTTTCGTAAGGGAGGCCAGGTCATAGATATCCGATGATTCGACGCGGGCACTTCCTTTTCCTGTATGTGTGCCGAAAGCTTTATCGACCATTACATGACCATTTTTCATAACTACTACCTGACAACCGGGATAGGCTCCTTGCCGGATACCGTCCAAAGCAACAGAATCAATCCGCTTCAACGACACAGATGAAAGGCCGTATTCTTCAGGTACAAAATGCAAAGGAGTTTTCGGAGTGATTGTCACCCCCGCACCTGTATGGAATAATCCGCCCAAACTCGCCGACAATCTTCCATCCGCAGTGGCTTTGGCAAATAAGACGTCCGCCACCTGACGCTGAATATCCGTATTGTGGCTATGCGCTAACACTACTGCCGAAGCATGGCTCACCGCGCGCTGAATCTGTAACATCATCTTGCCGGGGGTGAAGAAAAGATAGACAACCGGAGCATCGGGAGCAAACTTCGTAAAGAATGGCTGATAAGAAGCTAGGCGTTGTTCGCTGACAGCTACTACAACTCGTTTATAAATAGCTAATGAATCATATAATCGACGGTTTTCTTCTTCTGTCTGTTTCGGACGAAGGCGGAAACGAACCAGAGATGCATAACGTGTCATTTGCTTTGCTAATGCTTCCGTCTCACCCGGGTCGCCTACTTCGAGCAAAGCTATCTTCTGGTCTTTGTCCGTATGTAGCGGCAGTACATGATCTTTATTATTCAGAACGGTAATTGCCGCCAGGTTCAGCCGGCGCACCAAGTCGCGCGCCTGCGGGCTGTTCACCCGCTGCTCCAGGCCGGACAATTGCACGTACTTCTTTTTGCTAAGTCCCAGCGCATATTTGTAGGTCAGTACCTTGCGGCATTTACTTTCTATATCTTCCCGGCTCAGTTCGCCTTTTTCAACAGCTGCAAGCACAGCCGGCACTTCCGCCTTCAGATTACGTGGAGCCAGTACCATGTCATTACCCGCCTGCAATGCCTGCAAGCTGACATTCCCATTGCCCGATACGCCCCTCATGGCAAGCGCATCAGTAAAAATCAATCCTTTAAAAGCCAGTTCATCCGTCAATAAGTCGTATACGACATTGCGAGACAAAGAAGACGGGAGCCCGCCGATCGGCTCAATGACCGGGACTTGCAGATGTCCCACCATCATACCACCTACTCCGGCACGAATCGCTTCCTTAAAAGGATAGAGTTCGACACTGTCCAAACGTTCGCGCGTGAAGGGAAGTACGGGTAGAGCTTTATGCGAATCAACATCAG
>OHNF01001257.1_pt1 | contig 12957 bp, 9 predicted proteins | sample 1569491 | NCBI WGS metagenome assembly OHNF01 (sample SAMEA3879557, study PRJEB24766) | human gut metagenome | biome: human-associated habitat; feature: feces | place: USA | collected 1985/1987 | reverse complement strand
CTGACTTCTCAGCTCCCATTCTCTTAGCAAAGTCAAGTCTCTTCTGCTCTCCGTCAACTGCTACGATATTCTCGATACCCATCGTACGGAGAACTGCGATACAGATCAGACCGATCGGTCCGCATCCCTGAACAACAACTCTGCTGTTGAATCTTAAGATACCTGTTGTCTTTGCTCTCTCTACTGCATGTACCAGTACTGCACATGGTTCGATGAGGATTCTGGATTTCAGATCCAAATCACTTACATTAAATACTGTAGATCCCTCGCGGATCAGGATGTAATCTGAGAACCATCCGTTCAGATGAATGTCATCATCCGGAAGAAGTCCGTACACATCTGCTCCACCTACGTTTTTCTTGTTCAGGTCGAACATCTCGATATCCGGATCATCTTTAAAAATCATACAGGTAACAACCTTATCCCCAACCTTTAATGGTTTTCCTGCACTGTCAACTTTTACATTTTTACCCATTTTTACGATCTCACCGGTTCCCTCGTGACCAAGAGCTACCGGGATCAGTCCAAATGGATCTTTTTTAAATTCGTGTGCATCTGTTCCACAGATACCGCATCCTTCTACTTTGACAAGAATGTCTCCGTCGCCGACTTCCGGCATCGGGAATTCTTTTACTTCATAATTTTCCAGAGCTGTCAGCATTGCTACATGTGCTGTCTTTGGAATTTCATTGCTTCCTGTGTTTGCTTTTGCTACAGGTGCTTTTACTGCCGGTTTTCCTTCCAGCATGCTTTCCAGAACCTGTTTTACAACTGCTTCCACACTTGCTGAATTCATTTCCATGTTTGTTTCCTCCTATTTATACTTCCTGACGAAACTGTCTGCATTCCATTAACGAATGCACAGGCTGTCTGTCATTACGCAACGTCTTCTCTTTGTGAATGTGCTTGCGCTTGTGAGTCCTTCGCCAGTTCTGCTTGCGATCGTAAACGTACAATATCCTTCTCCGCCGAATCCAAGGGCTGCATAAGATGGTCCGTTTTTCACAAGAATTGCTGTATCGATTGCTTTTGCATATTTTGTAATGTTATCCACATTCTTAGAGTGAATATGAGCGGAATGTCTGTTGCCGTGTTCCAGCCATACTGCCTGTTCTACCGCATCATCAAAATCTTTCGCTCTTACAACTCCAAGAATTGGCATCATCAGCTCTTCTGCAATCAGAGGATGTTCCTTCGGTCCTTCAAATGTAATGCATCTGATGTTATCCGGAACTGTGATTCCAATCATTCCAAGAAGTGTCTTTGCATCACGTCCTACACATTTTCTGTTCAAACGTCCGCCTTTTAACACAACTTCTGTCAGAGCATCCTGCTCTTCTTTGGAAATCATGTAACATCCCTGTTCACTTACCATGTAATGAAGAAGTTCATCTGCGATAGAATCTACCGCAACAATCTCTTTTTCTGCGATACATGGAAGATTGTTATCGAATGTACATCCGTTTACGATATCTTCTGCTGCTTTTCTGATATCTGCTGTCTCATCGACCAACGCCGGCGGATTTCCCGCACCTGCTCCGATTCCTCTCTTACCAGAAGAAAGAACTGCTGTCACAACTCCCGGGCCTCCGGTTGCTGCGATCAGATGGATGTCTTTATGCTTCATCATAATATCGCTTGTTTCCATTGTCGGATGCTCCACTGTCACTGCAATGTTCTCTGGTCCGCCAACTTCTACAGATGCTTCATTCAGCAGATTTACTGCATAAATAGATGTTTTGATCGCTGCCGGATGCGGATTGAATACGACTGTATTTCCTCCTGCCAGCATACCGATCGTATTGCAGAGTACTGTCTCACTCGGGTTCGTACATGGGGTGATCGCTCCGATCACACCAAATGGTCCCATCTCGATCAGCGTCAGTCCTCTGTCTCCTGACCATGCGGTTGTTGTAATATCTTCCGTTCCCGGTGTCTTCTCAGCAACCAACTGGTGTTTCAAAATTTTATGTCCTACATTTCCCATGCCTGTTTCCTCAACACCCATACGTGCAAGGATTTCTGCATTTTCTTTGATCTTCTCTCTGATCTTGGAAATGATTGCCTCTCTCTGGTCCATAGACATCTTCGCAACGATCTTCTGTGCCTTTTTCGAAGCTTCAATTGCTTCATTCATGTCAGAAAATACGCCTTTTTTTCCAGATACATCGGAAGAAATCTGCATTTTAGCTACCACTTCCTGTACGATGTCCTGTACCATTTTTTCATTTACAGACACGCCAATACCTCCTCAAAAATCTCTTTGCCATAGGCTGCTATCGCAGTGTCTTCTTCAGCACTTCCTCCGCTAACGCCCAAAGCTCCGATTATTTTGCCATCTGCTTTTAGCGGCTCTCCGCCTCCGAAGATCACAATCTTGCCCTGATTGGTAAACTGGATCCCGTACAACGACTGTCCTGGCTGGCTTAAATGACTAAGTTCTTCCGTTGACATCTTGAGGCTCGCTGAAGTAAATGTTTTATTAAGTGCTATATCAAAGCTTGCTATGTACGCATCATCCATACACTGGACTGCAACAGGGCGACCTGCCTGATCAGATACCGCAATCACAACATTGACACCCATTTCCTGTGCATATGCTTTAACTTTTTCAATCAGAGCATTTGCCAGCTTTAAGGTCATCTTGTTCTTATTGCACCGACAGACATGTCCTTCCCCGTGATGCGCATGCTGTCCATTCATTTGTCCCAGCACTGCCTCCACAGCTTTGGAAATATCCTGTTCGTTCATAGCAGTCCTCTTTCTAAAGTTAGTTCAGTCCTAACTGATCCATAACTTTCTTTGTGATAGATGCTACCAGATCTGCATCCGGTGTCTCTTCTGTTTTTGCAGCACCGCATCCGCCTCCGCATGAATGACAGCTTGGTTTTCCAGCTTTTGCATTTGGACACAGATTTGCAGGGTGTTTTCCACTCAGACCCATCTGTCTTCTGATCTCATAAAGTTTTTCAACCTGCTCTTTATTCAGCTCCTGTGGTCCACCAATCTGCATTGTCTGCCATAACAGACGAGCGTAGAACTCTACAGATTCCATCTTATGGTAAGCGTTCAGTAAGGAATCAGAATATGTCAGTGCTCCGTGGTTCTCAAGCAGAACTGCATCGAAATACTGCAGGTGCTCAGATACTGCATCCGGAATCTCTACTGTAGAAGGTGTACCGTATTTTGCGATCGGAACACATCCAAGAGCGATAACTGCTTCCGGCATGATTGGCTGTGTCAGAGGAATACCAGCGATTGCAAATGTTGTAGCATACAGCGGATGCGCATGTACTACTGATTTTACGTCCGGTCTCTCTTTGTATACACGTAAGTGCATTTTAATTTCAGAAGAAGGTCTGAATCCTTTGTTTGCCTGAAGTACGTTTCCGTCCAGGTCTACTTTACAAATATAATCAGGTGTCATAAAACCTTTGCTGACCCCTGTTGGTGTACATAATACTTCGTTCTCGCTGATTCTTACGGAGAAGTTTCCGTCGTTTGCAGCAACCATCCCACGATTATAAACTCTTTTCCCAATTTCACACATCTCTTTTTTGATTTCGTATTCGTTTTGCATCCTTTTTTCCTCCTTGGATTCTTAAAACAAACCTTTTGATTCTTGTTGGTTCTTGTCTTATATTACCACACAAACCCACAACAGTCAACTTTTTAAGGTGTTGTTTTTGTTGTTTTTCTGTTTATCCTCCGATCTGACACTCAACCCCTGAAAACTCTTCTGCCACTTTTAGGAGCATCTGCATTTTCTCATTGGCCGGCGGCTTAACCTCACCCATAAGATAAGGTCTGTTCAGACCGTCATATTTGTCCTGTCCCAACCTGTGATAAGGGAGCAGGTGCAGTCGTTTTACATGACCAAGCTCTCTCGTAAATACTGCAATATCCCTGATTTCTTCCGGTGTATCATTGAATCCCGGAATGACCGGAATCCGGATACTGAGCTCTGTCATCCCGGAAGCGGCAATTTTTTTTGCATTTTCCAGCATCAGTTCATTGCCGCGTCCTGTAAATTCTTCATGCTTTTTCGAATTCATATGCTTGATATCCAGCAGATACTGATCCAGATATGGAAGAATCTCCTCGATCACACTGTAATCTGCACATCCCATACTTTCCATCGCTGTCGTGATCCCGGCCTCATGAGCAGCCCGCAGCATATCTCTTGCAAATTTCGGCTGACAAAGGCTCTCTCCTCCGGACAGAGTCAGCCCCCCGCCGGTTCTTCTGTAGTATGTTCTGTCCTTTTCCACCGTCTTCATCACTTCGCCGACTGTGGTATCCTCTCCGATGATCTTCGGCTCTCCCTGTACCATCATAGTCTCGATTTCATATGACTGAGATTCCGGATTACAGCACCATCTGCAGTGAAGCACACAGCCTTTTAAAAAGACGATCGTACGGATTCCGTTACCATCATGGATCGAATATCTCTGGATATCGAAAATCCGTCCTTTTGTTTTTAAGTAATCTTCCATGTCGCACACCTTTCTGCCTGTATCCTAAAATCCCTGCTCTGTTCTGCGGATGATGTCATCCTGCAGTGACTTGGACAGTGTTGTGAACAATGCGCTGTAGCCTGCCACACGTACGACCAGGTGCTTGTACTGTTCCGGATGTTTCTGCGCATCCAGAAGTGTCTCTCTGCTGACAACATTAAACTGCATATGGCTTCCCTTCTGATCAAAGTAAGAACGGATCAGCCCTACAAAGTTCTCCAGTCCATTTCTTCCGCTGAGTGCAGAAGGATGGAATTTCTGATTAAATAAGGTACCGTTTGATGCAATGTAATGATCCAGTCTGGAAACAGAGTTCGCAGCCGCTGTCGGACCATTGACATCTTTTCCTGCAGACGGAGACACACCATCGGCCACCGGCTGATATGCCAGACGTCCATCCGGAGTCGCTCCCGTCTGTGCACCGAGCGGTACATTGGCGGATACCGGATAAAGCCCCGCCTGGAAGGAACCGCCTCTCGGATTTTTGTAATTCTGAAGAGGTTCTGTATAGGTGTAGGCAACATCTCTTGCAAATGCATCTACTTCCGGAATATCATTTCCGAATTTCGGCACTTCTTCGATCAGCTTCAGGATTCTTTCCCCGTTTGCCTTTACTTCCGGTGCTTCGGATGCCGCAACTACAGTATTTAAAATTGCAGCGACCTCTTTTTCACCGATCGTCTTTCCGGCTTCTTTAAGCTCATTCGCAATCTTAGCCGTCATGGCGGCCACATCTTCCGCTCCAAGTCCCTTGCCATAATTTGTTGCAAGCGCTTCTTTGAGTTCTCCCATCGTGATCTTCTTCTCATCATAGACAAGTGTTTTTACCGAATAGAGGGAATCTGCCATATTGGCAACCCCAAATCCCTGCGGACCGGTAAAGTTGTAGACAGCTCCACCTTCCTGTACTGTCTTTCCGACTTTCATACAGTCATCCACCATGGACGATAAAAACGGAAGCGGACATCGCTCTGCATGCGCCATATCTATGGCATTATCAGCATTGACCAAAAGCTGGATCGCATAATCCATCTGCTTTTTATATGCATCATAGAACTGTTCAAATGTCGTCATGTCCTCCACATTACCTGTTGCCGGACCGATGCGGACACCTTTGTCCATTCCATTAGAAAATACCAGCTCCAGCGGACGGCACATATTGAAAAACGCCGCATCATGCCATCCTTCTGTCTTACCGGACTTCTGTGGTTCCACACATCCAATGATGTTATAATCTCTTGCATCCCGCAGAGTCAGTCCTCTGCTCATCAGAGACGGTATGATCACTTCATCATTGTAATATGCCGGAAGTCCGATTCCGGTTCTTGTCAACTCTGCTGCCCTGATCAGGAATTCGTGTGGTGTTCCGTTCCATACCCGCACAGAAAGTGACGGCTGCGGAAGAAATACATGCATGGATGCCTGAATGCTCATAAAGGAAAGGTCATTCGTCACATCAATTCCTTCTTCATTCTGTCCTCCGGCAATCAGGTTCTGGAACAGACTGTAACCTGCAAACCCTTCCGCTGACGCTGCATCTCTGCACTTGTTCAGATCATTGAGTTTTACCCAGATACAATCCATCAGTTCCTGCGCAAACTCTCTTGTGATCCTGCCGCTCTCCATGTCCTTCTGATAATAAGGATACATGTACTGGTCAAATCTTCCCGGTGAGATCGAATGTCCGCTGGACTCAATCTGCAGAAGCTGCTGCACAAACCAGAAAGACTGGCAGGCTTCATAAAATCCTGTGGCACCTTTTTCCGGAACATTTGCACAATTCTGAGCAATCTGAAGCAATTCTCTTTTCCGAACAGGATCTGTGCATTCTTCTGCTTCTTTCAAAGCCAGTCTTGCATATCTTCTGGCATATTCGATGGCTGCATCACAGCTGATCATCACTGCCTCCAGAAAACGGGACTTCTTTTGATAATCTCCATCTGCCAGACACAGCTTATCAAGCTCTGCCTGTGCTTTTGCCTTGATTCCGGAAAATCCGATTGCAAGCACCTCGCCGTATTTTACGGTCACATGTCCCACACCATTGTAGAAATAATTTCCGGGGGTGAAGATATTGTGTTCCATTGCCAGCAGTGTCTCCGGTTCCATGTAAGAAGTGGCCAGTTCGCTGGTCGTTTTTCCTTTCCAGTAAGCATTGGCTTCTTTTAACTCCTGCTTTGTCTTTTCTGAAATATAGAACGGATCCGCACTTCTTGTCTCCACAGTATCAAACTCTGCTTCCAGCCATTCATAAGAAAATTCCGGATAGGTCTGACATCCTCTCGGTGCGATTGTTGTGCTTCCCACAATCAGTTCCAGGTCACGGATGACGATCGGAATATTCTCAAGAATGTGTGCAAATGCTTTTGCTCTGCGGATCACCATCGGCTCATTCTCTGTTTGTCTGTAAGATTCCGTGATCAAAATTGCTCTTGCAGACTCAATCTCAGGCATCTTTGCATACAGATTTTCTACCAGCTTCGGAATTCTGTCTGACTTTGGAATCTCAGTGCTGTCATAATTATACAATCCCATCTGCCTTGTTGCTCCTTTCTCATATTCGTATTAACTTTCTAAAGAAACCCTCTCTCTATCCAGTTAACGTCATTATACTTTACACAACAGCAGAAGTCAACAAAACTACAATATCATTTCCCGTCTTTATCCTTTAAATCAAAATAAATCAGAATTTATTTTATGTGGTTTTTGTTGTTTTTATTAAAAAACCACACCTCAGCGCATTGACAAAACTGCAGAAATCCATCATACTGGAAACAGAAATCTGGAAAGGTGGGACTTTTCATGTCACATTTTGAATTTGATATCCATACTCATACAATCGCCAGCGGACATGGTTCAGCTGCCACGATCACAGATATGGTCAAAACTGCACGTACACAGCATTTAAATATGCTCGGAATTTCGGACCATGGTCCTGCCACACTTGGCGGCGGAAAACCTGCATATTTCCGAAATCTTACTTATGCACCTAAAAACCGGATGGGAATCCGCATGCTGTACGGTGCCGAGGTCAGTATTTTAGACAATCACGGAAAACTGGATCTTGAGGATGAAATTTTAAAGCACCTGGATTATGTGATCGCCAGCCTGCACCGCCCTGCTAAGCGCCCCGGATCAAAGGAAGAAAATACACGTTCTTATATAGAAGCAATGAAAAAACCATATGTACGAATCATCGGACATTGTGATGATGTAAAATTCCCGGTAGACTACCTTGCACTGGTAGAAGCTGCAATGGAATATCATGTCATTCTGGAACTCAATGACAGCTCACTGCGCCCGGACGGCTACCGGGGCGATACCCGTTTTAACGATATGATGCTGCTCAACCTGTGCAAACATTTCCACTATCCAATCCTGTTGTCCAGTGACAGTCACGGAACCGGACATATCGGAAATTTTGATCATGCAATGGAACTGATCCGCATCGCTGAATTTCCGGAGGAACTGATCTTAAACCGCTCGTCCGGCGAATTTTTGAGCTGGCTTGAAAAATGGAACACTTTACAGATCAAATAAAACGGAGGGATTTTGATATGTTATTTGACAGCTTTGAAGCATATGATGTACAAGAAACACGGAGGATAAGTAAAGAAGAAGGATCCACGCTGCGGTTAATCACTCAGGTCTGTAAAAAAATACAAAAACAGATTCCCTTAGCTGAAATTGCAGAAATGTTGGAGGAGGATATCTCTGTCATTCAGCCGGTCTACAACATTGCAGTTCAATCTGCACCTGATTACAATGAGGATGCCATTTTTGCAAAATTACATCCAGAACTAAAAGAATCTGAATAAGTTTTGATACACCAAGACAAAAGAATCCGTCTAAATTTTCTTCATATATAAACAGGGCATCGCTCGATCCCCAAGTTAAATGATCAAGCGATACCCTCATCTTATGCAACTTTAAGCAGCATTACTTATATTTCATTTTCCATTCCAATCAGGTCAAACTTCTCGCAGCTTACGACAATTTCAAAATCATCCTTCTGCGGCTTTTTACACTTCACTTTGACAATCCGGTCTGACATATCATAATACCAGCCTGTCTCTGCTTCATCAAAGGCATCACGGATCAAGAAGCGCGGAATCTTCTCCCCGTCCACACTTACCCAGTAAGCGCCTTTTTCCTTACTTACCACATTTAAATTCAAATTCTCCCAGCTTTCCTGATAAAAACCATTCTTATGAAAATGGATCTGCTTTCTGTCGCCTGCCTTGACACTTATCTTTGTCTCTGCAAAATTGCCTTCCTCGTACTCTTTTGACCATCCATCATCATCATAATATGTAAATTCTGCATCCTCTTCGCAGCTTACGAACAAATCCAGTGCTTTCATCGTATCTTTTGCGATATGATGGATATCTTCCGTTGTCATATAGACAGCGGAACCTCTTAAGAACATCGGAATTGAGCTTAAATCTACCGGAAGTTCAATTGTCTGACCTCCTTCGTATGCTTTGAAGTTGTCATTCATATCATACCATGTCGTTCCCTTTGGCAGATAAATCGTCCTTGTAATCGCGCCTTTTTCAACCACATTTGCAACCAGCACAGACGGTCCAAACATAAAGGTCAGATTCTGATCACGATAACACTTCACATCCTCTGGAAACTCCAGGAACAACGGACGCATCACCGGCATTCCATTCTCATGAGACTCTCTCATTACGGAATAAAGATACGGAATCATACGATAACGCTGTGCATATGCAGCCTGTACATACGGCAGATTTTCTTCATACATCCACGGCTGGGTTACGGTATTGTCATTGTTGGCAGAATTAATACAGAACCTAGGCTGGAAGATACCGTTCTGGATCCAGCGAAGCAATAATTCCCCTCCCGGCGCCGGTCCTGCAAACCCACCGATATCACATCCTGCATTGGACATTCCGGACAATCCCATGCCCATAATGGTAGCAATGTTGAATTTCACGGTTCTCCAGTCTGTTAAGTTGTCTCCTGCCCAAACTTGCGCGTAACGCTGGATTCCGGCATAACCGGCACGATTGATAATGTAAGGTCTCGCTTTTGGATATACTTCTTTTAATGCCTCTTTTCCGGTATATGCCATCATATTAGACTGAATGATCTTCAATTCCGCCATAGTACCGCCCATACCTTCATGATCGCAGTAGGCATTTCTGTCTTCTACTCCATCATACTCACAGTTATCGTTCCAGACAGTCCGCATTCCTTTCGCCATCAGATTCTTCTTCAGCAATTCTTTCCAGGCATCACGTCCGGCTTTCTTCGTGAAGTCTACAAATCGTCCTTCACCACCCCACCATCGTCCTACATAATCTTCCGCTTTGTCTGGTGTCTTCACAAATGCATCATACTGTTCAAACACTTTTCTGTAAGGATGGTTTTTCAGGATCCCCGGCTTCATGTTCGGAATCACATTGATGCCCATCTCCTGCTCCATCTTCTCAAAGAATCCTTCCGGGTCCGGGAATCTCTTCTTATTCCAGTTAAATACGTAACGCAGGTTGTCTTCTTCTCCTGAAGAGTATCCGCTTGCCAGCCAGAAATTATCAATATAAATCTTCTCATCAAAATGTTTCTGAATGACTTTGTAAATCTCTTCGTCACAATTCTGTTCCAACTCTGCGTAATACATCGTAGAAGCTGTGTATCCGAGAGACTGCTTCGTCGGCATTGCCTGCCGCCCGGTCAGATAGGTATAACGTTCCAAAACGGAAGCCATCTTCGGACCGTTGATCAGAAACAAGTCGATATCTCCGCCATCCGCCTGATAATAACAGTAACTGTCCCAATATCCGCTTCGCTCATTTCCCATATCAAATACAGCGTCATAGGAATTATTGTAAAACAATCCCAGCGCATGAAGATTTTCTTCATTGACACGAATATAAAATGGAACATGTTTGTACAACGGCTCCCCAAATTCCGGATCTGCCCCAATGGCATCCTTCGGTGACATTCTCAAATGACGTCCTTTCTTATCCAGATGCCCAGTCTTTTCTCCGAATCCATAGAAATGATCTGTGTCCGCATGAATCTCTGAATAATGTGTCACCCTTCCAAGCTGATCCTGATCAAATGCGCGCTCCTTCAGATCATTATAGATCAGCTTTCCTTCCGCATCATACAAAAGAAACTGAATCGGCTGCTTTTTCATAACAAGTTTCAATGCAGTTGTATGAAATATCAGCGCATCTTCCTTTTCTTCGCATACAACATCTTTCGCCTGAATCCGGGTGCGTTCCTCTTGAAACAGTTCATCCAGCTCATCCTCCCACGCAGTTGTAACAAGTGCATAAGAAGCCTCCTTGAATTTGCGATCAAAAGATACCCGGATCCGGATGATATCATCGGTCATAAATACCAACTTGATATCCCCTGCATCTCCATGAATCAAATATCCGTTATCTGTTTTCTCTATTCCGCAAAATTTTCTCAGTAACATAATTTCACTCCTTTCACTTTTAAAAAAGCCCGATTGGTAATCAGGCTTTTTCACTCATCAGTTTATACAAGTCCCAGTAAGGTCGGAATTCCCATTGACAATGCCGGAACATACGTCACTGCCAGCAGGATTCCAAGCAATACTGCAAAATACGGAAGCAACGTCTTCGTCACCTGCTCAATGGTAATCTTACTAATACCACAAGATACGAACAATACCGAACCTACCGGCGGTGTCATACTTCCCATACACATGTTGAATATCAACATTACGCCGAACTGGATAGAGGACATCCCAAGACTCTCTGCAATCGGCAAAAAGATTGGTGTAAAAATCAGGATTGCCGGTGTGATGTCCATAAACATACCAACAATTAACAAAATGATATTCATTAAAAGAAGAAGTATGTATTTATTGTCGGTAATGGACATTAAACCACTACTGATCGCTGCCGGAATTCCAGAGTATGCCATGACCCATGACATTGCAGAAGAAGCAGAGATCAGGAACAGGATGATACCGCTTGTCGCAGCGCTGTTCAGCAAAATCTTCATAAACAACTTCATATCAATGCTTTTATAGATAATAGACAGAATCAAACAGTACAGTACGCAGACACCGGCTCCTTCTGTTGCAGTAAAGATCCCGCCTACAATACCTCCGATTACGATCACAATCAGAAGCAGACTTGGAATTGCTTCAAATGTCACCTTTAATGCTTCTTTCATCGGTACAAATCCCGTTGTCGGATATTTGTGTTTCTTCGCATAAATAAAGGCAACAATCATTGTTCCCAGCCCCATCAGAATTCCCGGAATATAACCAGCCATAAACAGAGCGGAAATGGATACACCTCCCGCTACGGTTGAATATACGATAAATGCACTTGTCGGCGGAATGAGAAGCCCTGTCGGTGCAGAAGCAATATTGACTGCCGTTGCAAATGCCGGATCATAACCTTCTTCTTTCTGAATTGGGTAGATACATCCTCCCATTGCAGAAGAAGCTGCTACTGCGGAACCAGAAAGAGCTCCGAACAGCATGTTTCCAAGTACATTTGCCTGGGCAAGAGATCCTGGTATCCATCCGCAGAATAATTTTGCAAAGTTTACAAGTCTGCGTGCAATACCACCATTGTTCATAATATTTCCTGCCAAAATAAACAGCGGTACAGCCAACAGTGAGAAACTCTCCACTCCTCCGTTCATTTTCTGCATGGTGATAAATGTAATCTGATCCCACGACAGAGAAGACAAGGCCGTTACAATTGATGAAACTACGATACTGACAGAAATTGGACATCCCACGAACAAAAGAATTCCAAATACAGCGAACAAAAGTATAGTCGTTACGGCAATATCCATTACTCTACTCCTCCTTCTTCAATCACGTTTCCGGTAACATCTTCATAGATGTTAATAATCTGCGCGAGAATGATGAACACTCCAGAAATCGGAGCCATACTGTATACAAGCCCTCTGGAAATTCCCAGAAGTGCAGAATATTCTTTCACCGCGCTCAGCGCCAGTTTAGTTCCTCCAATAATAATAACAAACAATGCAAATACAAGAATCAATACATCAATCGCTGTCATCAGTACTTTCTTTCGATTTGGAGACAACCTGTCTCTTACAAGTACCAATGCCATATGCTGTCTTGTACTGAACGCATAAGCTGCACCGATAAATCCAGTCCAGATCAACAGATACCTCACGATTTCCTCGGTAAATGCCGCCGGGCTGTTGAGGACGTATCTGGTAAATACCTGCCACAATACCAGGAAGGTCATGAACGTCAGAAGGACTGCGCAGCAAGCCGCGAGAACTTTGTTCATATATTTCTTAATCGTGCCTAAGGTCTTAGCCATTTTTTACTCCTCCTCTTCTCTGATTCCATCAATTCTATCCAGCAAATCCGCAACTCCCGGATATTCTTCGCGGTATTCATCGATCATTTCCGCCGTCGCTTCACGGAAAGCTT
>OHNF01001251.1_pt1 | contig 13016 bp, 9 predicted proteins | sample 1569491 | NCBI WGS metagenome assembly OHNF01 (sample SAMEA3879557, study PRJEB24766) | human gut metagenome | biome: human-associated habitat; feature: feces | place: USA | collected 1985/1987 | reverse complement strand
TTGTCGTTGTGGCAGGTGCTACTATGGATAACCAAATAGTAAGCGACCTTTTTCATAACACATTGGAAGCCGCATCCTTGATGGGCGAATCATCCACTTTCATGGATAGTCTGCAAACAGTCGTTCAAAACTTAGCTCCTATGCAAGTGGGACGCTGGGGACAGCTACAAGAGTGGATGGAAGACTGGGATAATCCGAAAGACCGTCATCGCCACACATCTCATTTATGGGGATTGTATCCGGGACGCCAGATCACCCCAAACACCCCCATCCTTTTTGAAGCAGCCAAACGCACACTCGAAGGTCGCGGAGACCATTCCACCGGTTGGTCTATGGGATGGAAAGTATGTTTTTGGGCACGGCTTCTCGATGGAAACCATGCTTATAAGCTAATTACCGAACAACTCCACCCTACTACCGACGAAAAAGGACAGAACGGAGGAACTTATCCCAACTTATTCGATGCCCATCCTCCTTTCCAGATAGACGGTAACTTTGGCTGTACGGCAGGAATCTCCGAGATGCTGGTACAGAGTCATGCCGGTAGTGTACACTTGCTACCCGCACTACCCGATGTGTGGAAGAAAGGAAGCGTAAAAGGACTTCGCTGCCGTGGCGGATTTACAGTAGAAGAACTGAATTGGGAAGACAACCAACTCCAAACAGCCCGTATCACCTCATCCATAGGAGGAACTCTACGTATTTGCACGGCCACCCCGTTATCACTTAACGGCATTGCATTAAAACCGGTAAAGCGTTCCGAATGTGACAATTCATTATTGAAAAGTCAGCCGATACGTCGTCCTCTGATTGCCGCCGATGCTCCAATCAATACGACCGTGCAGCCCAAAACTTATATATATGATATAGAAACGGTAGCCGGAGAAAGTTATCTGATAACGAAAGAAAAATGAATGAATAAATAATTTAAAATCCCCAAAAGAAAGGAGTTAGAAAACCATTAGTCTGCCATCAAAGACTCGTTTTCTAACTCCTTTTATTTTAAATCAGAGATACTTCCAAACTACAAAACATCCATAAGATATAACTTTTTCAGTTCTTTATAATTCTCGATAAAATTAAACTCCAAGAATCCCTTATTATATATAGTATGTTATCCGGATGAACTTCATTTATTATCCATAATCCAACATTTCCTGCAACTATACTATTTTTTCGATTATAATCGTATCAAATGACAATTCTCAATTAAAACAATCTATATTTCTCTTTATTTCCCCCCCCCTCATTTCCAATAAAAAGCACCAACTTTACAAGTAGCTAAGACAAAGATTCTTTTACCTTATAAAGCCTTGAAATATGAACTATCACCTATTCTTCTTTTCTATATTTTGGCTTTACTTGAATAACATTCCACTATTTGCCCAATCCCCTCATGTATCAGCCCGATTAGTGGATACAGAGAGAAAAGTTCTACCCAAAGCTCACGCACCGCTTTATGCTTTAGAGGACACAATTAGCTATTCGGTGGATACGGCAAGGATTCATTCAGAAGTAATCCGAATACAGACAGATGAACATCAATTAGACGAGGTGGTTGTCACGGAAAAATATCCCACACGAAATATCACACGCTGGCTCCGAACATTCAGTGGTTTACATGGATCGGAGTCATCTCCAAGGAAAGGAGAATTATCCGTTTACAAGAACGAAACAGATGAAAACCTTGAAAAGCATGAAGGACTATGGCAATGGAAATCCGCAAATGAAGACAGCTAATACGTTACAGTCCCGCCCGCTACAGATGCATTAAATGTGATTGTTTTATTATTAGTATCTGTCATTTGAATGCTTTTACCATAAATAACATTTGTAGTCGCACTCTCATTCATTACTTGAGTCATTCCCTTTAATATCACTTTTTGATTGCCTGACATTCCCTTTGTTGAACCATTATAAGTAAGCATTCCCGTATAGAGGTATAACTAAAGTTCTCAGAATAGAAACCGCCTTCGATCCTGGTAGCTCCTTCTCTTGAGAACACCTGTTTTCGCGTCTGGTGTTTTATAACCGTTTCGTGGAACTGGAGAAAGAAGCGCTACTTCCTCTGACTGTTTTCATTAAGAAGGTTCTATTAGGAACATGTACCGGCATCAATTTTGTTGATTCCACTCCCTTGCGTGTTTGTCGTAACCAGAGAATCTTGATTCATAAGACATTCAATGGACTTGCCGAACATGATAAATGTTTCTTACATAATAAATAAGACATAATTGCTTGTCTTGCTTTATTCTCTATTTCAATCACATGATTCTCTGCATACTACCTCACGACCATTCACTCTGTACCTATTTTTTCAAGAAGTACACACATTTCTAATCTGGCAGCATATTTATCTTTTATGCCAAAGAAACCAACCATAAGCATCTTCGGTCATCAAAAATTCAAAATAGATATGATGTAGAGAGCATAAATATAATATATATTGTACATTGACATGGTTGTTATATGGCGTAGGAATAGTATAAAACAACGCTTCATCATCCTTAAAATATTTATTCAACACACTATCTATTCCATATTCATTATATAATTCAAGTATCGTAGAATCAATCCGAATACGGCTATTTAAATACAACCTATTATACAAGACAGAATCGATTTCAATACATTTCTTTTCTTCGATATGTTTATACACTTCATCAGAAAGAGATTTATAAGACATCAATTTAATATTCTGAGACTCATAAAAATCCCCTAAAGTATAATAGATCATTATAGAATCTTTACCTTCGCAAATGACCGGAACACAAACGAATACATCAAAATAGCGTTCGTCTTCAAAAATCGCTTTCCACTCTGGTTGGCAAGATGTGAATAACACTTGCATAATAAATAAGACATAAAATATACACTTTTTCATTTTACTGCTTTTTTCTATTATAAAAATAATCCAATGGCCTCAAAGGCTCACCCATTGCTTTTCTTACTTTATTCTCTATTTCAATCGCATGATTCTCTGCTTGCTGTACTGCGTCCATTTCATCTTCATTAGCATATCCATCTTCATTTTTATCCCAATTAACACCTTTGCCATTCATAAAATCATCCGCATGCCCCAATTCATGAGCAAGCCCAATAACAGGAGGTCTGAGGCCTGATCTTGTTGATTTGGAATTCAAATCAAAATAGATGTTAGAGCCCTGTTTTACTGCCGCATTTCGATAATTCTTTACCGTTACATTTTTTGATATTTCCTTTCATTGCTGTCCCATTAAAATCTAAAATTGTTCTTTGAAATATTTGAAATTTAGTTAGTTACAGAGGTTTTCAAAGCGCGATGATTTCAATTTATACTTTTGCATCCCAATAAAAACTGCAATGAATAAAGAGAAATATGTGTTTTCTCAATTTATCTCATTCTTGAACGAAGATAAGTTTCGACGCATTGTCGACAAGTATCACGGAAATCGTTATGTGAAACACTTCACTTGCTGGAATCAACTACTTACTTTGATGTTCGGTCAACTTTCTAATCGTGAAAGTCTGCGAGATTTGATAGTTGCTCTTGAAGCTCATCATTCCAAATGTTATCATTTAGGAATGGGTAAAAACGTATCAAAGTCATCGCTGGCAAAAGCAAATCAAGATAGAGACTATCATACTTTGAAGAATACGCATACTACCTGGTTAGTGAAACACGACAAAAGCGTGTTAATCATATTTTCAAACTTGGTGGTAACGTTTATGCTTTCGATTCGACAACTATTAACTTGTGTCTTTCAGTCTTTTGGTGGGCTAAATTCCGCAAGAAGAAAGAGGGTATCAAAGTACATACATTATATGATGTAGAAACACAGATTCCTGCCTTCTTTCATATCACGGAAGCATCCGTACACGATTCTAAAACTATGATTGACAATCCTTATGAATCAGGTTCTTATTACATCTTTGATCGCGGTTATAACAACTTCAAGATGCTGTGTAAGATTCATCAGATTGAAGCCTACTTTGTTGCCAAAGCAAAAAAGAACCTCCAATACAAATCCATCAAATGGAAACGTAGGCTATCCAAGAATGTGCTTTCAAACGCAAGTGTACTTCTGGTTGGATTCTATCCTAAATAATATTATTCAGAGCCACTTAGACTGATTAAATATTGGGATGAAAAACAAAATATACAACTGGATAGAAGTACATACGAAACACTGCAAATATTGAGCATCTCATTGACTGATAAAACTCATCCGAGAGATCTCTTTGATAAAACTAAATTTCAAAATGACAAAGAACGATTCGGACCAAATGGGCCAAGTTTATTTAATTTTTAATTTGTCCCAATTTTAATGGGGCACTAATGATTTTTGAATATAAAAACTTCCCCTTTCCAAGTAATGGTGTCTTTCGATATTTTAGCGTAATCGCCTTTAACATAATATTTTTCAAAAAAAGAATCATCTATTGCAGGGATTTCTATCGAAATATGGTTAATGTTCTTTTCTATTTGATACTCTTGAAATGGATCAAATCCAACTATACCATAAAATAGACCATCAGAAGTATGAGGTATTATATGCTCAGGTACAATATAAAATGTTATTGATTTAACATTATTAGGTAGCATTAACTCTCTACTACTCTTGGAGTAAATTAAATCAAATGTTTTAAAAGTATTAGTATGCACATTTATTTTAAGATTCCCCCTTTGATAAGGTATTAAAAAAGAAACTTTGATACTGTCATTTATAGTAGAATCCGAAAATTGAACTACTTTTAATCCTTTAAGTCCAAAAACATTCGGTGGAGTTGAGTTTAATTCAATAAAATTAGCATCAACCCACATAAAAGTACATTTTGCCAATGTATCATTATACCAAACAGGAGTATAAATATGAGGTTCAATGTAATTAAAATTATTTCCTATTATTTCTATTTTTGTTCCAGATTTGCTAAAATAAGTTCCTGATATATCTTTTTGTCCAAACACATAAAGGCTAAAACAAATACAAAGAAACAATAAAGCTCGTACTTTCATATTACTTCCCTCCTCCTATTAATTTTTTTTGCTGTTTAAAGAATTTATTCAAGTCAATAGAATATTGATAAATAACCGGATAAACATGTTTTCCGTCATTTGTTATACCACCCACAGAATGTACATCTATACCTTGTAATCCCCTTCCTCTTAAACTACCAGGGAAAGACCTATCATAGGAGTATTGCATTTTATAGGCTTCAATTTCCATATTTGATACACTTCTTATACCGACTCCTGCATTAAGCAATTCTCCATTAGTGGAAAACCTTAACCCTCCTGCATCCAATGATTGTCGAACATGCGTGACTTCATGTATGGATAGAGCATCCGAAGAAGTTTCAATATAAACCTTTCCATCGCTACCTTGACGCACTTTATGTTTTCCACCACTAATTGAGCTTAAAGCATACACATTGCTTTGATCTGCTCCCAATAGATCAATGTCTGCCTTACTTGTATTCAAGTTTGATATACGGTTATTGGCTTCTGATATTCTGCTTTCAAGTTTACCGATTTGTTTTTCGCTCAAACCTCCTTTGTCAAGTTTATCTTGATTTCTAACTATGTCTTTATTAAGAGAAGTAATTCTATTATCTATATTCCTTTTTAGCCGTTCCGCTTCTTGTGGGTCTTCCCATATCATGCCTGTCGGATCAATAAACCTTACCGGATTATTCGCACAATAAACATATGGACTTATATCATAATACTTTTCCAGCAAAGGATCCATCGTTGAGAATCGTGGAACGAGTGTGTATTGCAGGCGAGCACCGGAATCATACATGTTGAAACCATGCATTGACAATTCTTCTTTTCCACAAAACCGGCGATTCTGAATATCATAACCTGTTCTACGGAAAATAGCTCCCGAAGGGAGATATTCCATGCTCTGAAGCACCTCTCCTGTCTCATAATCACAAGTCAAGCGAACGCTGCCCAAATAATCCTTGATATAATAATACCCTCGAATTCGCTTCTCACCTGTAGTATCATTGCGCAAAGAAACATATCCTCCGGGAGTTTCAAGTCTGGAAAGGCGGCCGTCACGAAATAAGAAATCGCCATCCCGCACCTCCTCCGTCTCGGAAGAAGGATCGGATAGAAGTTGCAAATCATCCCAAGGGACAATAAGGGCTGTACGGTAAGTTTTGGTATTCGTACGAACACGACGACCATCCGAAAGATAATCCAGCAGTAATGTATTACCTCCGGGAAAGCAGACGCTGTCCGGTAAATTATGGTTATTATAATGTGCATACTCCACATTTTGTGCAAGATTCCGAGTCTCATTACCATTATCATCATAGCCAAAAGCCCCCTCCGGTTCCCAGGAATGATAAAGAAAAGAATAAGCATCCGGCCAACGGGAGGAACTATGGTCATAAGAAGACTTAAAATGATTGCCGGTATATTCGAAAGAGAGCACATTGACATCTCCCAATGGCGTTTGCCGGGTCAAAGTACGAATATTTCCCATAATGTCATAGCCCATACTCTCTTTGAAACGTAAATAACCGGTACCGTCATAAGTATACATAGCCATATCGCACAGGGATTGCCGGTCTCCATAAGACAAAAACATGCGGTAACTATTGTCCAGCTGCCGAATAGAAACCGCAGAGATGCGCCCGTTAAAATACTCGTTCCAAAAACAAGAAGGCACATCCGAATAATGCAATGTCTGCGAAAAACGGGCGCTTTCCAAACCGCCCAATTTACCGTCGGTACGATAGACCGTGGAGATCCGTTCGCCAGAAGTGATCTGCTCGAAAACCGGACGGCAGAATTCGTCATAGGTAAGCTCACGGGAAGGGAAAGTCCGGCTTTGATTAGTCCGACCGTCAGAAAGAGATACTGTAAGAGCAGAAGCCGTCTCACGACCACCGTTATCATAATGATAAGACATATCCGAAAGGCAGGTTCCGTCAGGACTCACAAAACGCCGGTTAATGAGGACAGGAGCGTTGAGTTCATTATATTCGGTAAAAGTATAAGTAGTAGCACGGCTGACAGCATTGTAGATACTACTCCCTATAAGACGCTTACGCTTATCGTAACTGAAAGACTGGAGTTCACCGGTACCCTCTCCATCATTCAATGATAAATAACAACCGGTCAGTAATGATTGACAAGAGGAATAAGTGCCTTGAGGGCGAACCACATTCAAAGAATGGAAAAGAGGTAAAAAAAGAAAAGATTCCGTATCATAGTAAGAAACCTTCGTGATACGAGGAGATTCCCCGAGAGGAAAGCGGTTTGTATAACCGAAAGTACCTGTACCATCATAGGATTCACATACCAGTGTATCCATATAGCTACGCACCAACTCATGATGTGAGTTGGAATTCCGAACAGTGCCTTCCAAAATGATCCGGTCCAAAAGATCGTACTTGCAGAAACTCCACTCGCTGCGGAAACGCTGGTTGGGGCTTTGACTGAGAATCATACGATGGTCGCCGTCGTAAACTTTATAATACCAACCGGCACCGGGCAGCTTTGAAGAAATACAATTATTAAAATAGTCATATTCATAAAAGTACGCATAGTGATCAAGCAGATTACCGGAAGCCAACACATAACTTCCGGCAGATGACTCCCAATTCTCAGATACTGCGGGAGGAAGAACACAAACCAACTGGTCGAAACGATCATAAAGGAAATAAGTGTCATATGTATAATCCAAACCGACATGCCGTTCCAAGACCACTTTTTCGTGAGCATTTGTAAAAACATAATCACTTTCACCATCCTCGTTTGTACGTTTCACGCAAGTAAGACTACCGTCAGGATAATTTCCGTTTCTCGTCACCATAAAACCAGAAAGAGTATAATGAGTCACACAAAGGAAACCGGTTGAACCTGCATTCAATAAATACTCCGTTGTAACAGATCGCCCGGGAGTATTACGCCCTATTTCGGCTGTAACACGATTCCAAACAGAAGGCTCGTATTCATAGTCCACATGGTAATGGTCTTTATACGGAGAAGAATCGAATGCAGATGCCTGTTTATAAGAACCGTCCGAACTGTCAAAAGGCAATAATTGCCACTCCCGTTGGCAACGCCCGACATGATCATACACAATAAGATCAGCCATATCTTTTCCAGAGGGCGTAATGCCATGGTGCACCGTTTGAACCAAGCGTCCACCCGAATCGTAATAGGCTGTACTAACCAACGCATTGCTTTCATTCAAGGAAATACCCGGAGAGACCGGCTCTTTAGGGACATAGGTACGGACATAATTCGACTGTCCACAAAGATCGGAAAGAAAAGAAATGAAGATGCAAGACAAAATGCACCTGAGAAAAAGGGAATGATTAATACTCCGTCGCATATTTGTACTCTGTTTTACGTAATACATGTTCCTGTTCTCCTGTCTCTATCACTTCGCACAGCCGGTTGAATTCATCATACGTATAACGGTAAGTCACTCCACGGGCGTCAGTCTGGGAAACAATCCCTACCAATGGTTCATACCGGGTTGTCACAACCTGTGCATTAGGCAACCGGCTCCGCAACTGATTCAACAAACGCCAGTCTTCCTCCGTCGGCTCCTCACGAGAAGCAATCAAGTCGGGAACAATTCCCTGAGACTTCACCTCTTCTAATGAAGACCCGTCAATTTGGGCTATGATGTGTTGTCCCTGATATCCCCATATCAATACAACAGAGCGCCCTTGACGGGTTTGCATCGAAACCGCTTGCCCATTAGCACTGTAAGAAGAGTAAATAAGTTCCGGCACTCCCAAGTTCTGGTCCACATTTCCAGTAAACTCAGGTGGAAACGAATATCCCTCTTTATTATAATGCACATATTCCTTCCACGGTTTTATATAAGAATCCTTATAATGCAAGTGATGCAACCGCTTGACCAGAACTCCATCCGTATAGAAAGATTCCTCAATGGGAACAGTTACCAGATTATTCTGCTGAAAAATGCCGTCATTGTAGTTAGGATAATCAATAGAATAACGAATCGTATGCTCTTCCTTCGGATGTCCGGTTTGCGTAACCGTCGACTTGTTCACTAAAAAATTAGAAGAATTATACTCATAAGTCGTATATTTGTTGAAAGAAAGGCTGTTCTCTTTGCCAGGAATATGACTATAATAAGATTCATTACAATTCAGCAAAGGAATGTGATAACCTTCTACATTATATCCATATCCATGTCCATTCTCATCAACCTGCAAACCTTTCAACCGAAAAATCATCCGTTTGTCATATTTATAAGATTTGGCAGATAAACTTTTCCCATCTGCCAAGACTCCTTGCCAAGACAATTTTCCATTTAACGGCATCGGAATACTGGGGTCTTTCCAGTAAACCAAAGCAGGTTCCGCCAAATTATAAAAATTACTCGTCTCACAAATACTCTTGCCCTTATCCTCTTTCGTCACACTCACCTCCGTGTATCCCATAAAATAACTATTGTATGGATTCTCTAAAGGACGAACCGCCGACGAATTATATTCAATAAACTGATAACGGCCAACAATATTATTAGTCCCTATAGAGGATACGACATCAAGTATACCGGTCGTAGAATATTCAGCATTCCTGTGAAGAAGTCCCGAACAAAGTCCTCTTGCCCGATCCCGATATACAAATTTACGTGTAGATAAGGGAGATTTTATTTCCGCAACACGTACCCCTCCGACAAAAGGTTCACGATTTACCCAACGGGCTTTATATCGTTTCACCTGAATAGTAAGACGCCCCCACTCCGCCGTTCTCGCTGTGATAGTGGCGCTTTTCATCTTCTCAAGGCACTTCAAACGGGTTGTAAATGTATATTGCTCATGTATCTTGCTGCCTGTATTCTGAAGTCCTTCCGGAAGGCCATATTGATGACAGGAAGGCATATCCAATTCAAACAAGCAAGTATTTTTTTCCACTTCATAGCCATATCCCTCTCCCTTACCGTCATACGTACAAACTACATCTATGTACCCATCGAAAGGAAAATCAAAACTAACTGTTTTTTCAGTCTCATTATAATCTTTTACAAGAGTAACCACTTGGGCAGAATCTTCCACTTGCCATTCATATTCATATTGAGACCACACTTGATTAGGTTCATATTGAAACTCCGTCCTTCCCTCTAAAGGAGAAACCAATCCGGTCAACATCCAAGTTCGAGACAGTGAATTTGATTCACGCATATCCTTAGGGCCTGCAAGGTGTTCTTCTCCTTCCTTAATACAAACCTGAGATTTTATTGGATAAATATAACAATATTGTTTCCCATTCTCTGTTCTCCATTCTCTTTCGTAATGATAGTAATCCTTGCGAGCCACAAAAGGGACAAAGGGAAATACCTCTTTAGAACTATCATACCCGTTATAATACCCCCATTTATCACAACAAAAACTATTTTTCATGGGCAATGCATCGGACATCTCATATTCCATGCGATATTTTTGTTTTGTTTCTCCTGTTCCTTGTATTGAAACGGAATCTAATTTTAAACGGTGAGTCAGATACTTTGCCGTATTATCTCCAACTTTTCCACTTGATCCCCTTCCCTCAAAATAGGAATGGTGAAATGTGTAAGACAAGTTGGGAACCGATTTATTCTTTGCATAAAGAAGAATCTTTTCCAGTCTTTTAGGGCGTTTAGCAGAAGTATTTCCACGCGGGACACGAATATCCAGACGTACATCGTCCGAGGGTACCAAATCTAAAGAACCGTCTTTCCACACAATCCTTCTCAACACAGGTTCACAATCCGTCAACTCCATAGAAACGGAAGTCGTGGATTCAGGTCTCATTGTTCGAAATTCATTCCAAGTAATACCCGGATTCGAAAAAAGATCCTCTGATATCATCCTGAGTTCCTTCAGCGAATGATTTATAGGACTTAAATAAGAATCGAAATATATGTCATACTCAAAGGTTATGACATCACCGGTCGGATACTCGATACGAGTGAGCAGCCACGAAGATATTGTCCGTGTCTCCGAATCAAAATGATCCGGCTCAAAAGCGGAAGCCTTACCCGGATATGATCCTACATGCTCATCAATTGCCTCCCCATACACCATTCCATAACTTTCCTTTGTTTCCCGGATACCGAAAACGTATTTCACATTTTCAGGAGTAACCACCACAAAGCTCCCATCCATTTCATCTCCTTGATACTCTATACGAAGATTTCCCTCCGGGTCTGCCAGAAGAAATTTGGGTACTATACTTGAACTTACCGCTCCCTTATTCGCATAAAACTTACCGGAAAATCCATCAAAATTATAATGAAAAATATCCGGTTCGTAATCTTTCCGATCATGATATACCGAATACCAAATATATTCGGAATCTTCGTTCGGAATCGTATCCGTTTGCGTCCAATACCCCTTAAGATCATCCCAACCACGAACAGAGCGGGAAATAGCTCCACCAGCATGAATACTCCACCCCAAACCGATCCGACTGGCTTCCTGCCCCACTTTAATCCCTGAGGCATGATAACGTAACGATATGGGCAAACTATAATTACCTACACGAATAGTATAAATAGGAATACTTATATCCGGGACTCCGGTATATAAAGATACGGGAATTTCCGAATACTCCATCAATGAATACGCTTCCGGAGAAGGTGTATAGTTTTTCAAAACAATCTCCTGCGTCTGTCCTTGAATATCATTACCCCAATATAAGAAAACAAATAAGAGGAAAAGCATGCATGTCTTCATAATACATTTACAGGTTATCTATTCTTCAATATCTTTTCACTGTTAACTTCACCGTTAATAATAACAGATAATAAATAATCTGCTGATGGTAAAGAGGTTAAATCAAATGTTTCCTGATACATACCGGCATCACATTCCGACAAGGTTTTCTGAAACAAACAAATGCCCGATAAGGAACAAAGTAACAAATCCACACTGCCTGGACCATCAAGAAGAATATCTATCTTTAGCAGTCCTCCATCTGGAGAGAAATAACTGTTATATGCGTAATTTCCCGATTTTTTTCCAAAGCTTTTTTTCTTTGTATAAAGTTCCTCTTCGTCTCTTTCTGCTTGCGTGGCAAGTGTCTCACGAATGGCCATGTTTACCCGATCCTCCGACAAATATTTCTGTTCCTCCACAGGATAATAATAAGAACGTTGAAAATGCCGGACAGGAATACCGGAAGCACAAACAAAAGTCTGTACAGTTTCAAAAACCGGATATCTGTAACCGGGAGCATACCACCGATAAGCATCTACCCGCCAGGTAATACTATCATGAGTAAGATGATAAATAAGTGAATCTTTCGAATAGGAAGACGTTTCTCCAAAACTCAATATAGCCGGAGAAGAAGCTATGCGCTGTCCTGTCCGGACAGATTCATGGACACGCAAGACATCAGACAATACTTCACCGTCAGGCAAAAACAGTATCCCTTCCGCATCCGCTTTACGGACTGTTTCACCATAGACAGCCAAATTCAATGTATGACTATATTTTCCTTCTCCGTAATAAAAAGAACAAATAGAATCCGAATAAGTCAAAGGATAATGCATAATTAATTCGGGAAGCAAATGACGCACCTGTAATAATTGATTGAAATAACCGACACATAGCAATGAATCGCCGGAAAAACGATACTGATAAGTAGCATTCATTCCAGAACAGGTAAACAAACTGTCCATTCGGTCATAAGATTCCCGATATTCATTTTCCAACGGAGTTAACTCACTGAAATCCCAAACAACATTTTTTCCGCTTCGCCCCGGAGACTTATACTGTACCTCCTGTTTAAGAATGACATCGCCCTCCCTAAACATATGAGTATCTTGCTGTAAAACGGTTTGTGCCTGCGCAGCTGCCATTCCTCCGGAAAAGAGTAATGGCAATAGCTGACTTTTCACTTTAAAATCCATGACATGGCATTTAAGGTTAAAACTGTCACCCATCTGTAAAGATAAAAAGCCGGGTAACTTTTATATATAATACAGCCGAGAAAAGAATTATACTAAACAAAACTACTTTAGAATACAAAATCTTTTCTCGGCTGTATT
>OHNF01001247.1_pt1 | contig 13035 bp, 6 predicted proteins | sample 1569491 | NCBI WGS metagenome assembly OHNF01 (sample SAMEA3879557, study PRJEB24766) | human gut metagenome | biome: human-associated habitat; feature: feces | place: USA | collected 1985/1987 | reverse complement strand
ATGTCACCGTATCTGCGTACTCTCCGGCCGCCGCCTTCTTCCAGTCTTCTTTTTTAATCGCGATAGTAAGAGGTGTCTCTTCCCCGGCTTTTGTATACTGCGCTGATGTAAATGGCCGGCTTCCCGCCTCATCCTGCGCCAAAATCTGATAAGGAATCACTGCCTTTGAATTGTTGGAATTCTTTAAGTTTAGATCAGATAGCAATGACACCTGGATACATTTTCCATCCTCAATCTGCGCCTGCTCTACTACAATATTCCCGTAAGAGGTTTCTGTCTCATTAAACTGCATGCTTGTATCTACCGGAATCGTCACCTGGTAAGCCGGGTCCACATGATAACTGACTGTCGCGCTTCCCGCCGTCTGGGTGGTGGCTGCATAGATTGGATTTTCTGCACATATTAACAGCACCGGAGTCAGTAGTGCAAAAAGAATTCCTGTTCTTATACTTCTCTTTTTCATCGTTCTCCCCTCCTGTTACTGTGCAATTAATGTAGTCTCTACATTTGCCCCGTTCATAGCAGCGCCGTCAGTGAGTGACGCGGTCGTAATCTTGATGGTCGCCGGATATTCTCCCGCTGCAAGTGCCTTGTCTAATGTCACCTCTGTAATTGCCTTCCCCGGTTCTACCATCTTTGATGTGTAGATGGTCTCACCTGTGTCGTTAAGCACAATTTCAAATGTAAAGTAACACGGGTTTCCTTCCGGATTCATCAGGTTCATCTGCACGTCTTTTTTGTCTGCCTCAATCGTAATGGTCGGATAGCCCGGTATCCGGATTCCTGTCGGCTTTTCCCCGGTATCGTCTGCCGTCTGAGTCTTCGCATTTGAATCCAGATCCGGCTTAAATGCCGAATCTGAACCTCCTTTTAATTTCATGAAATAAATCAGTCCCGCAATGATGACCGCACACAGACAGATGATAATGACAATAAATATTTTATTTTTTCCTGTATGTTCTTTCATCTGTTTCCTCCTACTCAAATGTAATATCTACATTCAGATTGCTGAGATCATATCGATCCGGTCCTACTCCATGTGCATCAAATTCCAGCGTCAGACTGTCCACATCAATCTTGCTTCCGGTCGTAAGTGTATATTCACAGGTAATCGTTTTACCGTTTTTCTTCTTCAGATCCTCCGTATTTTTCTTCCACTCTGTGTGATCCTTATTATCGGATTTCGTATGGTAGGAAATTCTCAGATCTGAATAACCATCTTTTACCATTTTAATCTTGTAACTAATCCTAATCCTCATCTTTGAATAATTCTGATGTACTGCATTATAGGAAATATTCTTCATATTCAAATGATATCTTGCCGGATTCAGTCCACTGTCTCCGGTTGTCTTTACAGAAGTCTGATTACCGTCTACATAATAAGTAAATCTGGTATACTCATGTTTATCTGTCACACGATATGTATTGCCGGAATTTGATGGTCTGTAAGAATATTTTTGGTTCGCTTTCCAGCTTGCGTATAAGGTAATATTTTTTGCGTCCTGAAGCTGCAGCTCTTTCGTACTCATGTCAAATGCTGTGTTGGCTCCTTCTTTTTTCCAGCCTTTGAACTCCCAGCCGTAACGAGTCGGATCTGACGGGAACTGGTATTTATCACCGTATTTGGTCTTTCTAACTGTCTTCGCTCTTCCGTCACCATAGTCAAATGTAACATTGTACACATTTGCCTCCCATTCCGGATAGAGTGTCACAACGCCTCCATTCACATCGGTCAGCTTCGACACCTTCTGCCGGTCAGAGTAATAAGTCTTCTTGCCCTTCTTATCCACGGTGTACCATTTCTTAAAGGAGTGGCCTTTGCAGGTGAATCCGCATTTTGGAAGTGTTACATTTTCCGTGTAATTGACCGTCTTGGCTGCCATGGAGCCTTTTGCCTCCGTACCGCTTAAGATAAATGTAATCTGATATGTATTCTCTCTCCAGTTCGCCTTATACTCCCGTTTTTTTATAGAGCCCTGTTTTACAGACACATTGTCACTTACTCCTGTAATTTCGGTTCCACTCCAGCCTGTAAATGTATATCCGGCGCGGACTGGATTTTTCAGTTTAAATACGGTGGTGTCCACGTTGTAAGTCGTCGGATTCTTCTCCCCGGACTTCATGCTTCCGCCATTTAAGTCATAAGTAATCTGGTATGTCTCCCGCTCCCATATTGCTGTGTAAATATGACTTTCTGCCGGCATAGTCGTCGGAAGGTTATCGACTTTCTTGCCATTCTTACTCCAGTTTTTGAAAATGTATCCTTTTCTTGTCGGATTTTCTGGTGTATTTATCTTGTCACCATAATTTCCTTTGATTGGCTCAATCGTTGTTCCTCCGCCTGTCTTGAACTGAAGTGTGTATTCCATCTTCAGCCACTGTGCCTTATAGGTAAGGTCTTTATCCGGTATCGTCATTTCAACGTCTTCGTCCCAGCCAAGGAACTGGTATCCGGTTCTTGCCGGCGCTTTCGGCACTGTGATATTCGCACCATAGCGTCCGGTCACGACGATCTTACTGTCGTCCTCGCCCTTTTCTGCAGCGAATGTTCCGGAATCTGCGTCAAATGTGACTGTATGTACATTTCTCTTATAGTAGTACTTCACTGTCGTCTGTCCGTCTCCGGAAATGGTAACTTTCTCTGTCTTCGGTTCCTCGAAGCCTTTATATTTCATGACTTCTGGTGTCACTTCGCTATCCACAGCCGCCCGTGCATGACTGCTTTCTTTCAGCGTATAACCGTCACCTTGTACATTTTGCTGATAATGTTCTACTACATAGTTGACGATGTTTGCTTCCCATTTTGCATAGAGTGTCAGATCCTGATCCGGCATATTCGCTTTGTACTCTTTCGTACATTTTGCATCTGTATACCAGCCTGCAAATGCATAACCGGCTCTTGTCGGCTTCGGTATGGACATCTCATATCTTGCTTCTACCGTCTTATCTGTCTTACCATCGTAGTTCTTAAGCGTCAGCGTATGCACATTTCTTGTGTAACGATAAATGACTGTAGTTGTTCCATCACCTTCGACTGTCACCTGCTGTTTCTTCGGTGCTGTAAATCCATCAAAGTTCTTTACTTCCGGTGTGACAACCGTATCCGTATCGGCATTGAAGTTCTCCTGTGCTCCCAACGAATATCCGTCATCATTGGCATTTTGCAGACAATGCTTAACCGTGTAGTTTACACTCTGCACATCCCATTTTGCATAAAGTGTGATGTCACGTGCCGGAACCACTCCGTCAAATGCTTTTTTAAACTCTGCGTCTGTATACCAGCCTGCAAATACATAACCGGCACGATATGGTTTTTCCTCCCATTTCTCACCATATGCAAGTTCTTTTGTCTCGCTGTCATTACCGTTATTGTAATGGATCGTTACCTGATGACGGTCACGCGTATATTTGTAATCTACATACGTAACCTCTCCATCGTCTACCACATCATAGCTAACCGGCTTTGGTGCTGTAAATCCTTCATACGCTTTTACTGCCAGCGTAAGATGTTCTCCTGTTTTAGCTGTGACAGTTTCTGTCTCTGCCAGATCATACTGCTCTGAATTGCCAATAGACTGTTGATAATGTCTCACCTGATAAGTCTTCATTCCGGCTTCCCATTTTGCATAGAGTGTCAGGTCATGTGCCGGCATGGTCGTCTGTACGTACGGCTGTGTCAGTGCTTCGTCCGTGTACCAGCCTGCAAATGCATAGCCTGTCCGCGACGGAGTATTTGTAATATCTGCCTCATAGCGGACTTTTGAAGTCTTGTTATCTTCTCCATTGTTCAGGACATAAGTCAGATTGTAGCTGTTCCGCTTATAGTGATACCGGATATCCGGTCCGCCCCAGCCATTTACCTGTCCTGTTTTGGCCTTCGGTGAAGTAAATCCTTCATATTGTTTTGGCTGCGGAGTCACTTCTGATTCTGTCAGACCGCTTAATACTTCTTCGTCCGTTAGTCCAAAGTAAGAACCATCTACAGATTCTTTATAATGATAGACAGTATAGCTGCTCATCACCGGTGTCTGTTTTGCATAGAGCGTCAGATCTTTGTCCGGCATGGTTCCATCGAATCGATTCTTGAAATCTTTATCTGTATACCAGCCTTCAAAGCAATATCCACTCCGGATCGCTACTTCTGTAATTGCCGCACCAAATGGCATTCCGAATCCTTCCATATTATTTTCATCGACCCCGCGGTCTACCAGCTTCAGCTTATGGATATTTCTCGCATACTTGTATTCAATAACTGTGTTGCCGTTTCCGTCCACTGCCACGGTCTGTGTTTCCGGTGAAGTAAAGCCTTCGTAACGCTTCACGTCCGGCGTCACTTTATCTTCCGGATATGCCGCAAAGACTTCCTCTTCATATAAGATATATGAATTTTCTTCCTCAACCGGTTTATCTAAGTCCGGATACTCTTCTTTATCTCCACCCGGATTTTCTTTTTCTGCATCTGGCAGTTTTTCCATTAGATGCCGGACTGTATAGTTGACTTTCTGCTTCTCCCATTTTGCATAGACCGTCATATCTTTTGCCGGCATCGTCTGGCCAAATGCGTTCTCACATGCCTCGTCTGTATACCAGCCTTCAAATACATAGCCTTTTCTTGTCGGCATCGGTGATGCAATCTTGTCACCATATCTTGCCGTCACTTCTGTCTGGTCTGATTCTCCGCCTTTTGCATCGAAGGTCAGTTTGTACTCATTCAGATCATAGTACACTTTCAGTACAAGACTTCCATCTGCCTTGATCGTTCCCTTCGGCAGTTCACCTTTTAAGTGATAGACTTTCTCGTCAAAATCTGCTGCTTTTGCTGTGACTTCCTCTCCCATCTGTCCGGTCAGAGCCGCAGTCTCACTTAAGCTGTATCCGCTGTTATCCGTATTCTGCACGTAGTATTTCACGGTATAAGTAATACCTTCCAGTGCTTTCCATTTTGCAATGTAGGTCTTATTCTCAGATGGAACTTTCTTTGGAACCCCAGCGCCTTCTTCGTCCTCCCAGCCAAGGAATTCATATCCCGGTCTGTAGACTGCCGGTGTCGGCATCATGGTTCCATATCGGTAATTTCCGTCTGCGATCACTTCTGTCTCCGTTCCATTCTCCGTCTCTTTTTCGGACTTGAATGTCTGTGTATATTTATTTCTTGCATAATAGTAATTGATGACCAGGCTGCCGTCTGCTTTTACAGTCTCCGTAAGCTGCGGCGGTGTTACAAATCCCTCCCGCTCTTTTGGAACCGGGCTTACTTCCTCTTCCGTCCTGCCATTCATTTTCACCGGAGTCTGCGCTTCATAGGTTCCATTCGTTCCTTCTATATAATCTACGACTGTATAACCCACATCGGCTGCTTCCCATTTTGCATAGACAAGTCTGTCTTCTTCCGGCATGGTTTCCGGAATTGTGTATGGAATGGTGAGATCCATGTCCTCATACCAGCCGGCAAATGTGTATCCGAGTCTTACCGGATCTTCCGGCCTCTTGATCTCTGCGTTATATTTTCCGGTAATTGCATCGACGAAAGATCCGCCATTACTCTGGAATGCAATATAGTAACCATCTCGCAGGCGGTCCCAGTGAAGCTTGATCTTTCTTGCACATGGCTTCGTATTAAAGGTACCTTCCTGGTTTTTCCATGTAATGATCATCTCGCCGTCCTGCTCCGGCTCATCACCTGGATTTACACGGATAATATTGGTCGCCGGATCATACGTAAACGCACTGTTCGTCATGGAAATGTTGAAATACTTTGTATCATCTTCGTAAATCTTCTCGTAATATTTTCCGTCGTCCAGTCCGGTCTTCATATCCATGTACTGCATCTTGAAATATTCATCCGGGATCTGAACCGACTGAATCTCCCGCTTCATATTAATCTCGGCAACCTTATCCTGGGTATAAGCAAAATCCAGTACATTTTCCAGAACACCTACCTTATAAAGCGGCCACTCATTTTCGTAAAGTGTTGGATTATAGGTAAATGCATTGGACAGTGCCTGTGCCTCGAACTTCACTTCCAGATAAATACCGATTTCCAGATACATAGCTCCCATAGCACGGCTGCTTCGTCCTGCCGATGCCGTATACTTCAATTCGTAGTAGAGGTAACCCCAGACCTGTGCATAACCGCCCACATCCGCCGAGATACCGACACTGGCGATGGACGTTGATAATAATCCCACACGCACCGTCAGTCTCACACCGGCTTTGATGCCAAGAGTTCCCATAGCATATGCCGTAAATTCATACTGCTCCTCTACCAGATCTATCGTATCATTGGTCGCCGTCCGCTCTTTGACCCGTACACAGAAGACATACTCTTTCGCATTCTTATACCAGTACGTCATTCCGATGGAAATGTTCACATTTGCGGAAACAACGAATTCCAGCTTCACCTGAATATCAATGATCAGAAGCACACGGAAATGCTGGTCTACCAGCGGACGCTTGTAAATTTCCACCCAGTCTGCCTCGTCTGCCAGAAGTTCCGAGTACCTCTCTGCCAGAGACTTGGATACGGATATTTCATCTCCGCCACTGACGAGACCTGATGCAGAATTTAGATAATCCTCGCCATTCTCCATCATATTCTTCAGCTCTTCGGTAATCTTGTTGACACCTTTTCGTAATTTCGAACTGGAATCAGATACTGGGTTTCCGGTTTCTGCAGTCTTGAAGTTGACATTCAGTCCGATTCCTGTGTATTCATATAATTCCAGAGATGCCGTTACGCGGTAATCTGCAATGTACGGAATAAATCCCCATGTTTTCCACACGGCTGAACCGTCCACATCGATGGATACCCGCACTTCCTGTTCAAATGTCGCCGTGATCATGATCTCGATGTCTGCGCCCCGGTTCACATGAACTGTAATCGGCACGCCGATCTCCAGTGCAAGCCTTAGTCCACTCACATCTCCGTCAAAATGTTTTAGTGTCGTGCCGAGATTTGCTTTTACCGTCGGTACTCCTAATTCCACACGGGAACCGCCTGCCCCGCCTGCGGCTCTTGCCTTTCTCAACTGTCCATAGCCCTGGCTCTGAACCATGATGTCTGCATTCATATCTTCCTTGAGAGATTCCTGAAGCTCCTCAAAAGATTCTGTCTCCATTGCCGCATCGGCAACTCTTTCTGCTACTTCGGATGCAAATCCGCTGTCTACTGCCTGTGTCTCAATATCCTCTTCCAGCGCCTGCACATCGGTATCTTCCAGAAGGTCCTCCCCTTCTACATTTTCCTTTTGGTACACGTCCATAGTCTGGCGCATATCTTCTTCGCTCACAGGTATATAGCTTACTATGTATTTCCCTTCTGATAACAGAACACTCGTAATCTCTCCATAGAGAGACACGGTTCCGCTTTCATTTTCTCCCATTGTACCTGTGTAAATTGCCAGATAATCGCCCTCATCTACGGTTGTCTCACTGTCCAGATCCATAGCCTGGCTCATAGCATCATCACCAAAGGTCAGGTCACTGACATTAATCGTTACACTGTTATTATCCGGGTCACCGTCCTGATCTTTGTCCATAGAAAGCGGCAGCACATCCGGCATAAAGAGCACGTCTTCCGGTCTGGAGCCGCGATATGTATACTTGTCCCCATCCGCTCCTGTAATCTCGATAAATGACACATCACTGTTGTCACCAGAGGACATATCCATGGTCGGGATCACATCACCGGAATAAATTGCGACCTGGTCGCCGACTTCTAACTGCTTCTTATAAGTAAATGTTCCGGTCGTATCACTGCCTTCTTCGGTCAGGGAACCGTCTGTTCCAATCGTCATTGCCGCGATTGAAACTTCCTCTACTTTCTTTCCATTTACAGTCAGATTGGAAAGCTCTTTCTTATGAATATACTTGATTTCTTTATTTAACTCTACATTTTTGACTTCTTCGCGGTAGACCGTAAAATCATAGACACGGATCGTCGGGTCAAATCCTGTAAAATATAACGCCTTTTCCTGAAGCTCCAGCTTATAGGCTGCCCCCGGTGTCCATCCGTTCGGATTGCTGATCGTAAATGTATGGTCTGCTCCTTCGGTCACATCTACCGTAACCGTTTCGGAAGAATCTGTCACGTTTTTTATTGTGAAATTTTTCCGCACCTGGTCAGGCGTCATAGCAACACTTGTATCCGTCACCGGAATCGTAAAATCTGCTGCCACATCATTTGCTCTGGCATAAGTCGCCATGGACACTTCTTCCATCGGCTGGTTGTCTGCATAAGAGGCATACAATGTCACATCACTCAGAAGACGATCCTTACTGTCCACATATCTGGTGCATGCTTCATCGTAACACCAGCCAAGAAATGTACTGGACTTTTTCACCGGTGCCGGCAGATCTTTCAGAATAGTTCCTGCCTGGTACTGCTCCTGTGTTACTGTGATCATCTGATCTGCCTTCTGCGGATTCTTCTTCGTGATAGTTCCGCCATTTGTCTCATATGTAATGTTGTACGCTGTATCCTGAAATGCAATGTCAAAAGTCAGGTGATCTGTATAATCACCTGTATAGTTCGGTTTGTCCAGAATGTTGCAGTCATATTCCTGCTGCTTATGGCTCTCATCTTTCGTAAGACTTGCAACAACCGAACCATTTTCCAGCGCCGAACCACTCTGCGGATTTCTCAGTTCATATGCAAGACTATGTAATCCACTCTTTAATTTCCAGTCATTTTCAGACTGGACTGTCACGCTCACATGATCCTTGTCATATAATCCACCTGCATCCGCTTTTATCGTAAGCTTATCCCCATCCGCATTGACCGTCTGTGGAATATCCACATAGTAGTAGCGTTCCGTCCACTTTGCATAGAGGACAACACTGCCGGAATGATCCGCAGTGCTAAGCGAAGTAACCGGCTCTCCATTAAACTCCTCATTATCATACCAGCCGGCAAATTCATATCCCGCTTTTGTGATCTGCTCCGCTCCCGGAAGCTCTGTCACCGGCTCATCGTAATTAGACGGAGCCGTGTAACCTTCCGCAAACGTTCCTCCATTTTTCTTATAGTCAATGCCGGATTCCTTCCGCGCATTCGAACCCTGAGACGTTCCTTCCTCCGAATGCACAACCGGATTCTGCGTATTCGCATCTTCAGCAAATGCTGCGACCGGCACTGATGTTGCAAACAGCACCGCGCTCAAAATCATACTGACCAGACGTTTCTTCATATGTATTATCCCTCCTCATTTTTTTCTCAAAAATAAGTCTCTATACATATTGTATCAAAAAAAATACATTCCTCACATGCCCGTTGAAAGCCCAAAAAGTGCCTATTTTACAATTTCTTTTGTAAAACAGACACTTTTTCGTATCCTGTTATTCTATTGATTTACGAATTCTTTAATCTTATCGCGTTTATCAATCTGTAGTTTTTCCAGAATTCCGGAGACATAGTGCTTGACCGTATTCACTGACATTCCCATATGTTCTGCGATTTCCTTGTTCGTCCAATCCCTGCACGCCAGCATGGCTATGGAAAATTCCAACGGAGTCAAAAGATCCGTCACTGCCTTTTGCGTCTTGGGATTGTGAATTTTCATCCAGCCACGGCTAAATGCAAGTACACCATCCACCAGCTTCTTGTACATTTCCGGCTCTTTTTTCCGGATACAGACTTCCATAGTCCCCTGAAGCAGACCATGATACTCGATAAATGGTTCCATGAATTTGTCCGCTCTTGCCCTCTCCCATGCCCGGGTCACCGTCTGAATTGCTTCTTCTTGTTCTTTCAGATTAATCTGACACATTGCCTGTACGCACCCCAGATAAATCATGGAAATCGGATAAACTCCATCTGCCATCAGAAATGCCCCCTGTACAACACCTTTTGCCTTTGCATAATCCTGTCTCAGATAAATCTCATGTGCTAAAAGACTTACTGCAAATAATCGTTGCCCAATTGGAAGATACGGAATGTACTGCTGAAGCGACGGTGTTCCTTCCTCCGGCGGTATATGAAGAAATGTGCTGATTACATAAAATGCGAACAGACACGCCGCCTTTACATTTACAGGCGTGTCCTCCTGCATTGCCCGTGTCAGACACTGATGCACATCTTCCCTTGTATGCTGTGCTGCCTGAGAATCTCCAAGTGTAAGATTCGCAAATGTGTAAAGCATATCTGCCGATAGCCGGAGCATCACATCATCGTGATCCAGATAATCTTTTACCGTCTCCACACATTTTTCCGCCTGCGCCGAGAAGAAATAATATTCTCCCTGTGCAATCTGCGCCAGTTCCTTATCTTCTATTTTCTCAATTGCTTCTGCTGCCTTTCCCGGTTGAAATGCACTTCCAACCAAAGGAAGGATGACTCTGTCAGATATTTTCATTTCTTTCACCACTTCTTATAAAATTATATTTTCCGTCAATATAGTCTTTAATGTCGACAGCAGCTTATCAACCTGGATCGGCTTTGCTATATGACCATTCATTCCGGCCGCAAGCTTTGCGACAGCTTCTGCTTTTCTTGCCTTTTGTAAAAGTACAAGGATAATGCTAATTATGCTAAGTACAAATAATCCTACAGCGACAAAAAAAGCAAGCATATTGTCTTTTACAAAATCAACGGTAATACCTAACTTTTCATATTTAGGCTTTGAATAAGTTTCTGTAAAATACCCACGGTGATCTCCAAAAACATCTGTTTCTACAATTAAAACACCTGGAATTTTTGTTTCAATAACTTTCATTTTCTATACTTCCTTTTTTATTGATCTATAAATTTTCCGTCCATGACATCTTTTAAATACTTACCATATTGATTCTTTTTATAAAGTTCATAAGCAGTATTTAATTCATCTTTAGAAATCCAACCATTGTTATAAGCGATTTCTTCAAGACAAGCAATTTTTCTATTTTGATGTGTTTCTACAGTTTTCACAAAGTTTGTAGCATCAACTAAACTTTCATGAGTTCCTGTATCTAACCAAGTAAATCCTTGACCTAATAATTCAACATCTAAAGTACCTTTATCAAGATAGATTTTATTTAAGTCTGTAATTTCTAATTCACCACGAGCTGATGGTTTAATTTGTTTAGCATATTCTACAACGTGTTTATCATAGAAATAAAGACCAGTTACTGCATAGTTTGATTTAGGTTTTGCTGGTTTTTCTTCGATAGAAACAGCTTTGCCTTCGTGATTAAATTCAACAATACCGAAACGTTCCGGGTCATCAACATAGTATCCAAATACCGTTGCACCCTTTCCGGATTCTGCATTTTCAACGGCGGCTTTTAAGCGTTTTTTCAGACCGTGACCTGCAAAAATGTTGTCTCCAAGCACCATTGCGACAGTGTCATCTTTGATAAAGTCCTCACCGATAATAAAAGCCTGTGCCAGTCCATCCGGGCTTGGCTGTACGGCATAAGACAGATGCACTCCAAATTGATGTCCGTCGCCTAAGAGTTCCTTAAAACGAGGAGTATCCTGCGGAGTAGAAATAATTAAGATATCACGGATGCCGGCATTCATCAGTACGGACATCGGATAGTAAATCATCGGTTTGTCATAAATTGGCAACAGCTGTTTAGAAGTTACCATAGTTAAAGGATAGAGGCGGGTTCCGGAACCACCGGCTAAAATAATTCCCTTCATGTGAAAATCTCCTTTCTTAAAAGAGGTAGTTTAATGTTACTTTTTGTCTCGTAGTTTCTGATAATGCTATTATAAAAGATGACGTAAGGTCACCTTCAAGAGTTTTTTTAAAAAGTGCATAAAAAAATTCCGGCGTCTTTTGTAATGTGAAATCCATTTGAGGTTTTTTTCTCAACAAAGCTGCGAAACTCATGGTAACGTTCCAATAACATCTGGTTTTGATTTCCATGACAGGAAAGAATGTACTCAATTAAAGGTTCGGCACGGTCAAGCTCAATCGAATCTTCATATCGGATACACTGAACGTCAGAAAAGTAAGGCTTTAAAAGTGCTTCTCCATTTTCAAGCCCGAACTGTTCATATAATTTTTCCGCAGATAAGACAATCCGGCTGTCAAATTCCTGAACGAGTTCACTGATTTCAATCATGTGGTGCTTTCCATAGGTACTGCAGAGAAAATGACCGCCTTTTTTTAATGCTCTTTGAATCTGCTTAAAAACTTTTGGTAAATCATTGCAGTAAAACAGAACATGGTTTGCGATAATTAAATCAAAGGCAGAAAGCGAAGACGGAAAAGAATGACAGTCAAAACAGGCAAAGGAAAACCGCTTATCACCGGACGGCAGGTTTCTTCTGGCATCTCGTAACATTCCATCTGAAACATCCGATAATAAAATAGAGAGGTTCGATGGGATATGATTCAGATTTTCTGTCCATAATGCTCCATTTCCACAGCCAATTTCAAGTACTCGCTCATTTGGTTTTAACTTGCAATGTTCAAAAATCCACGGAAACCAGCCTTTTGAATTGGTAGAATATTCCTTGTGCAGACGAATTCGGCTGGAAATATTGGAAGCATTCTGATATTGAGATTTGAGACTTTTTTCCATATTTGTTAAATGAATCAGGTCAAGCATCTGGCTCCAGTCAATCTGGTGTTCCTTTTCAATTACTCGGACGGTATCTTCGATTGCACTTTCTACAAGCTGCATCTGTTCAATCTGGTCCTGGATTAATTTCTTTTGAAGATTAAGGGAGTTTAACAGAAAAAGATAATCAGAATCGTCGATGGTCATTTCACGAATATCGTCGAGGGAAAAACCAAGATATTTTAACAGTAGAATCTGCTGGAGACGGGCAAAATCAGAGTCCGTATAGAAACGTGCACCGGCTGGTGTCACATAAGAAGGTTTTAAAATGTTTTGTTTATCATAGAATCGAATCGTGCGTACAGAGACATTTGCCATGCGGGCAAACTGCCCTGAAGAATAATAACCTGGCAGTTTCATAAGAAAAGTCCTCCATAAAAAATATAAGAAATCCAAGATAATGGAACGATAATCCTGCAATTCCCCAAAATTCTAAAAAAGAATAAAAAAAGGATGCAGGAGATGGGACTTGAACCCACACGATAT
>OHNF01001240.1_pt1 | contig 13103 bp, 10 predicted proteins | sample 1569491 | NCBI WGS metagenome assembly OHNF01 (sample SAMEA3879557, study PRJEB24766) | human gut metagenome | biome: human-associated habitat; feature: feces | place: USA | collected 1985/1987 | reverse complement strand
GATGATGGACACATCGAAGGTGCCGCCGCCCAGGTCGTAGACCATGATCTTCTGGGACTGCTCCTTATCCACACCGTAGGCCAGTGCGGCGGCGGTGGGCTCGTTGATGATACGCTTCACGTCCAGGCCGGCGATCTTACCGGCGTCCTTGGTGGCCTGACGCTGGGCGTCGTTGAAGTAGGCCGGGACGGTGATGACGGCGTCGGTGACGGTCTCGCCCAGATACTTCTCGGCGTCGGCCTTCATCTTGGCGAGCACCATGGCGCTCACCTGCTCGGCGGTGTAATCCTTGCCCTCGATGTCGACGACGGCACGGCCACCCTGGCCCTCCTTGACCTCATACGGCACGGTCTTGATCTCGGAGGTGCACTCGGAGTACTTGCGGCCCATGAAGCGCTTGATGGAGAACACGGTGTTCTTGGGGTTGGTGACAGCCTGGTTCTTAGCGGCCTTACCCACGACGCGGTCGCCGTCGGCACGGAAGCCCACGACGGACGGGGTGGTGCGGTCGCCCTCGGCGTTCACGATAATGGTCGGAGAACCGCCCTCGAGGACGGCCATAGCGGAGTTAGTAGTACCAAGGTCGATACCAAGAATCTTGCCCATTAGAAATTCCCTCTCTCTTGTGCGTTTGCACCGACTCGGCGGTCTGCCGAGCGGTGTTTCGGCTTGTCTTTCAGGATGTAGTGTATCCCCTTATGGGCCGGAATATACAAAATCTAAGTCAATTCATATAAGATTTCTTATTGCTGAGAGTTTAGGTTCTTAAATGCGCAGGTAGATGCGCTGAATGAGTTCTCGGCAAATCTATTGAGATCTATGTAGAGATGGCTGAGGTTTGCGTCCGGGGGTGCCTGGGGGCCGTCTTGCGGAAAGCTCATCCCGGTTTGAGCGTGGATTCCGGGTCGCAGTTTCCGTCTGAAGGCTCAACCGGAAACCGTATCCCGTTTTGAGAGCTGATACCGGCTCGCATTTTCCGCTAGCGGGCCTAACCGGAAACTGCAACCCGTTTTTCGACAAAATAATGGGATGCGGTTTCCGCAAGCACGCTCAATCGCCCAATATTTCAAGTCACCTTTAGCTAACATTTGCGCAGCTCAACGGCCCCACCTGCGCATTTTTTAGTAAACCTTGGCATACTCGGCGAACGGTATGAAGATGCCGGTCAGAGGGTATTGCAAACGGTCGCTCCCGTGGTATGTTTTTGCCCGAATCAAACCGGCGCGCATCGCCTGTAGCGTCGGTCAACAGAGAGGAAACTACCATGGCTCATCCCGTAATTGATGCCGACGAGTGCATCGCTTGTGGCGTTTGCGTCGACTCCTGCCCCGCTGGCGTTCTGGAGCTCCAGGACGTCGCTACCGTCGCCGACGAGGACTCCTGCGTCGCCTGTGGCGCTTGCCAGGACGCTTGCCCCGCCGGCGCGATCACCGAGATCGTCGAGGAGTAACAACTCCCCCACTTGCACACTCAAAAGTACACCGTGCACAAAAAAGGAGGCTTCCGCATCGCCGCGGAGGCCTCCTTTTGCATATGTGGGCAGCTAATTTGGAGCGGGACCCTTGGCAGTTGCGGTGGAATAGTTCCTGTTTTATGGCTTGGATGCCGATTTTAGGAACTATTTCACCGCAACTTATAGATGCGGCGTCGACTAGGACAAATCGTCCTCGTAGGGCATTAGGTCTGCCAGATAGCCCTTCTCTTTGAGCATGGCCTCGATCTCGTCGAGGGTTTGCTCGTCGTCCGCGGCAATGCGATGGAAATGATAGCCGCTCGTCACCGTTAGCAGCGGAAAGCTCTTGCCGCTCTCGATATCGCGCAGATAGCGCTCGACATCGCGGCGGTTGCGGATGTCCAGGTCGGCCGTGATCTTGCCGTACACACGATGGTTGACGATCACGTTGAGCACGGCGCCGCCGGCGTCGACGATACTCGTGAGCTCATCGCCTGCCTGCTCCACGCTGTGGCGAACCTTGACCAAGCGCGTAGGCACGGCGGGGCTGCTGGGGGCCTCCTGCAGCACGTAGCCGCGGTTGGTCGCCACGATATCGTGCCCATCGGCGCGCAGCAGGGCGATGTCCTGCACCACGATCTGGCGGCTCACACCCACCTCGCGGGCAAGCGCGCTGCCCGATACGGGCCCCTTGGCCCCCTCGAGCACGGCCATGATGGCACGGCGACGCTCGCGGGCGTTCATTATTTACCGTCCAGCAGACGCAGGTGCTTAAGCGAGAGGTCGAGGATCGGCGCGGAGTGCGTCAGGGCGCCCGAGCTAATAAAGTCAACGCCCAGGTCGGCAAGCGCGCGGATATTGCTGGCATCCACGTTGCCCGAGCACTCGGTCTTGGCGCGGCCGGCGATAAGTTCAATAGCGGCGGCCATGTCGTCATGGGTCATGTTGTCGAACATGATGATGTCGGCGCCGGCCTCCACGGCCTCGCGCACCATGTCCAGGTTCTCGCACTCGATCTCGACCGTCGTGGTAAACGATGCATGGGCGCGCGCCATCTCGATCGCGCGCGTCACGCCACCGGCGGCATCGATGTGGTTGTCCTTGAGCATGACGGCCGTCGACAGGTTGTAACGGTGGTTGCTGCCGCCGCCAATCTCAACCGCCGCCTTCTCAAACACGCGCATGCCCGGCGTGGTCTTGCGCGTGTCGACGAGCACGGTCTTGGTTCCCTCGAGCGCCGCGGCCATGCTGTGCGTATAGGTAGCGATGCCGCTCATGCGCTGCAGGTAGTTGAGCGCCACGCGCTCGCCCGAAAGCAGCACACGCGCATCGCCGCGCACCTGACCCACGTGGTCGCCGGCATGCACCTCGTCACCGTCGGCAACGTCGAGCAGCACCGAGCTCTGCGAATCCAGCAGCTCAAAGGTGCGGGCAAACACATCCAAGCCGGCGATAATGCCGTCGGCCTTGGCGATAAGCTCCACCGTGGCGGGGCGCGCCGTGGGACACACGCTCGCCGTGCTCACGTCCTCAAACGTAATGTCCTCGCGCAGAGCCTGCAGAATCAGATCATCGACGACGAGCTTCATGGTAATGGGATTCATGGTCTACTCCTCCACGGCCTGCGTGCCGGCGGCACGGGCCAAATCATCGATTGCCAGGGTGTCGGCGCCCAGGGCGCGATGACGGCCATCGAGCGCGGGATCGCCTGTCTGCTCCACGGCCAGTGACTCGCCGGTACGCATATACCACGCGGCGCGACGACCCCAGACCAGCGCCTCGAGCAGGCTGTTTGATGCAAGGCGGTTCTTGCCGTGAACGCCGTTGCAGGCCGTCTCGCCGGCGGCGTAGAGCTCGGGCATCGAGGTGCGACCGTCCTTGTCGACCCACACGCCGCCCATAAAGTAGTGCTGCGTGGGCGTAACGGGGATGGGCTCGTCCAAGATGTCGCGGCCGTCCTCCAGGCAGCGCGCGCGGATATTGGCAAAGTGCCCGGTCACCACGTCGCGCTCGACGGGGGCAAAGCTCAGCCACTCGTGCTCGGTGTCATCCTGCTTCATCTGCTCGCGGATGGCGGCGGCGACCACATCGCGCGGCTGCAACTCGTCGGTAAAACGCTCGCCGGCGGCGTTGAGCAAAATCGCGCCCTCGCCGCGGCAGCTCTCGCTGATCAGGAACGTGCGACCCGGCTGCGGCGAGAACAGACCCGTGGGATGGATCTGCACGTAGTCCAGGTGCTCCATCTTAATGCCATGCTCCTGAGCGATGTAGCAGGCGTCGCCCGTGAGCTGCGGGTAGTTGGTCGAGTGGTCGTACACGCCGCCAATGCCACCCGTCGCCCACAGCGTGTGGCGGGCATGGATCTTAAACGGCTTACCGGCATGCACGCCCTCAACGGCATTTGCCAGCTCGTCGGCGGGGCGAACCGAGTTGTCCTCGTCCACGGGAACGGCGACGACACCGGCACACACCGTGGCGCCGTCACGTTCGCCCGTCAGGATGTCGGTCATGGCCACGTGCTCCAAAATCTGCACGTTGTCCAGCTTGCGAACGGCCTGGAGCAGTTTGGTCGTGATCTCCTTGCCCGTAATGTCGGCATGGAAGGCAATGCGCGGACGGCTGTGCGCGCCCTCGCGGGTAAAGTCGAGGCTGCCGTCGGCCTTGCGCTCAAAATCCACGCCCATCGCTAGCAGGTCGTTGATGACCGAACGGCTCGAGCGGATCATGATGTCGACGCTCTCGCGGCGGTTCTCGTAGTGACCGGCGTGCATGGTGTCCTCAAAGAAGGCATCATAGTCCGAGCCCTCGGGCAGCACGCAGATGCCGCCCTGCGCGAGCATCGAATCGCACTCATCGACCGCGCCCTTGGAGAGCATGATCACGCGCGTGCTCGTCGGCAGATTGAGGGCCGCGTACAGACCCGCCACGCCGCAGCCGGCAATGACGACGTCGCACTCCATATCGGGGTATTGCTTGGTTTCCACAGGAATCCTCTCCTTTGTAATGTGACATAAGGAACCGTCCCTCATGCCACATTGTTCTAGCGCGCTGCGTACTCGAGCATACGGTCGAGCGTAAGTTTTGCCTGGTCGGCAGCCTCGTCCGAGACGCCGATCTGCACCTCGCCCTCGCCCGTCTCCAGGCAGCGCACGAGCTTTTCGAGCGTGATGAGATCCATGTTGACGCAGGTGGGCTGCACCGCGGGGAAGTAGAACTTCTTGCCGGTGCCCTGGCAGCGGCGCTCGAGCTCGTAGAGCACGCCGCGGACCGTCACGATGATGAATTCGCTGGCGTCCGACTCCTCGGCATACTTGATGATGCCGGCGGTGGAGCCGATGTAGTCGGCCTCGGCCAGCACATCGGCTTTGCACTCGGGATGCGCCAGTACGAGCGCGTCGGGGTGGGCCTCCGTCGCGTCGACGATCTGCTCGACGGTGATGATGTGGTGGCGCGGGCAGTAGCCCTTGTTGAGAATGACGTGCTTTTGCGGCACCTGCTCGGCTACGAAGCGGCCCAAGTTTTGATCGGGGATGAACAGGACATGCTGCTGCGGCAGCTCAGACACGATCTTGACGGCGTTGGAGCTGGTGACACACACATCACTCCAGCTCTTGATCTCAACCGTGGAGTTGACGTAGCACACCACGGTCAGGTCGTCGCCGTACTCGGCGCGAGCGGCGTCGACCGTCTCACGCTTGACCATATGAGCCATGGGGCAATCCGCGCCCGGCTCGGGCAGCAGCACGGTCTTGGTGGGGTTGAGCAGCTTAGCACTCTCGCCCATAAACTCCACGCCGCACAGCACGATGGTCTGCTGCGGCAGGCTCTTGGCAAGCTTTGCCAGGTAGAAGCTGTCGCCGACGTAATCGGCCACAGCCTGGACCTCGGGTGCCACGTAATAGTGTGCCAGGATCACCGCGTCGCGTTTGGTTTTAAGTTGCTGAATGGCCTCGACGAGCTCTGCGGGCACCAATGCCGCGCGCTCCGTTGCCGTCGTTGCCGATGCCAGGCCGGCCGCAATGTCGCGTGCAAGCTCCGATGCATCCATGTTCGCGCTCTGTGCCATCAAGGCCCCTCTCTTTTGGCGAATCTTGGGGCTTTAGTATGACACCTAGGTTTACAGCTGACAAGACAGCTGTAAACCTAGGTGTAAAGTTGAAATAAAGATTCAATCATGTGGCAGGTCCATTTTCGAACTGGCAAGCTGAGGATAGCTGAGCTCTCGATGGCGCAGGAGGCATCTTTCGCCACCGCAATACCGCTTGGCGCGAGTTGCACGCCGTGGGGCGCAAACGGTCCGCACCCCCACAAGCGGTCCGCACCCAATGTGGCAAAATCGAACTACTAAGGGGGCTTAGAATGCTCAAGATTATTGCCTGCGACGATGACGTCGCTTTTCTAGATAGACTGCACCGGATGATCGACCGTTGGTCGAGCGAGACGGGCACGGCGGTCGATGTTGCGCTCGTTACGCGTGGCGAGGACCTGCTGGCGCGCCATGCCGCGTCGCGCGCCGACATCATTCTGCTCGACATGATCATGCCGCTCGTCAACGGCATGGACACCGCACGCGAACTGCGCCAGGCCGACACCGCCGTGCGCCTGGTGTTCCTCACCTCGTCGCCCGAGTTCGCGCTGGAATCCTACGAGGTCCGCGCCTTCGACTATCTGCTCAAGCCCGTGACTTACGAACGCCTGGCGCGATTACTCGACGAGCTTTCGAGCATGCGCCCGGCGGCAACCGACGAGCTCGTGATCAAAACTTCCTTTGGCTACCACGCCCTGCGCCTGTCCGACATCGAATATGCCGAGGCGCGCAACAAGCACGTGGTCTTCCACCTGCGCGACGGACGCGATATCGAGGCACTCGAGTCGTTCCGCAGCGTCGAGGACCGCTTGGAGCAAAACGCGGTCTTCTTTAAATGCCACCGCAGCTACCAGGTCAACCTGCGCAACATCGATCACTTTGACCGCACGGACATCGTCATGCGCTCGGGCGCGTGCATCCCGCTTTCGCGCAGTTGCAAGCAGGGATTCCAAGACGCCTACTTTGCGGCGCGCTTTGAGGGTGGGAGACACTGATGGTCTCCTCGGTCGAAATGGTCCTTTGGGCAATCCACCACGCCACAACGCTACTCTTTGGCGTCTTTGCCTCGGCGGCGCTGTGCGGTATCGAGATCAACCGGCGTCATGCGCTTGAACTGGTGTTGGTCGGTGCCGTAACCGGATGCGCATTTGGCCTCGCCAATGCCGTCGGCGGCGAGCTTTTTGCCCGCCAGGTATATCCGCTCGTCGTGCATCTGCCGCTCGTCATCTATTTGTGCGCGCGCTACCGCCTGAGCCCGCTGCTTGCCGCGCTCGGCATTACGAGTGCTTATCTGAGCTGCCAGTTCAGCAATTGGATGGGCATCGCCGCATTTGCCGCAACCGACTCGCAGATCGCGTACTATCTGGCGCGTATCGCGACCACACTCGCCGTCTTTGCCGTCCTGTTGCATTGGGCCGGCGACATCGGTCCACGCTTGGCGATTAAAAGCACCACCGAGCTGGGCATCCTTTTAATCCTGCCACTCGTCTATTACGTCTTTGACTATGCCACCAACGTCTACACCACGCTGTTCCACTCGGGCTCGGTGGTAACGGTTGAGTTTTTGGCATTTGCGCTCTGCGCCTTCTATCTTATGTTTCTTGCCGTTTACCTACGCGAATACGAAGAAAAGGAAACCGCCGAGCGAGAGCGCTGGATGCTCGAAACCCGCGACAGCGCCGCCATCAAAGAGCTCGAGGCTTGGCGTCAATCTGGGCGCGAGCTGTCGATTCTTCGCCACGATATGCGCCACTTCCTACGCGGCCTGGCCGCTTTAATTGAGGAGGGCCACACCGACGAGGCGCTCAAACGCATCGATGAACTCTGCGAAGCCGGCGATCGCACCGCCGTACGCCGCTTCTGCGCCAACGAGACCGTAAACATCGCGCTTTCGTCATTTAACTCGGATATCAATAGAAACGGCATTACCGCCAACCTGCGCGCCGCCGTACCCGAAACCATCCACGTAGGTGACGCCGACCTGTTTAGCGTGCTCTCAAATGCCTTGGAAAACGCTATCACCGCTGCAAGCGCCGCACCCCAAGGAAAGCGATTCGTCGACTTTGACCTGCGATTAGAGGACGGCCAGCTGCTGCTGTTAGTTTCCAACACGTTTGACCGCGCGCCACGCATGGTCGACGGCATGCCCGTGACCCGGCATGCGGGCCACGGCTTTGGCACCAGGAGCATTAAGCTTGCCGTCGAACGCATGAACGGCAACTGTCAGTTCCGCATCAACGGCGACCGGTTTGAGCTTCGCGCTGTGATGTAGAAGTGCGGCGCCGATCTCGAGGCGCGCCTTGCCCGCCAGGCAATCGCTCGCCGGCGCCAATCCGCTACAGCGGCGCGGCTGCCGGGGTCAGCTGCTTGATGTATGCCCACATGCGCTGCTTGGCGGCTTTGTCAGTGAGCGCCGCCTCAAAACCGTCGAGCGCGAGCACGCGGCGACCCTGCACATGGGCGACCAAGCCGGGCTTGAGCATGGCGGTGTCGAAGTCATCGATCGCCACGAGCATATCGGCGTAGGTCTCGCGCATGGCGTCAGCCGCGTTGTTGTCGAGCAGTAGCACCGCCTCGGGGTCCAAAGCCTCAAGCGCCTCACGGAACAGCTCGCACGGCAGAGTCTCGCCCACCGCGACCGCTCCGTCACCCACGCCGGCGACGCTTGCCAGCACGCAAAAATCCTCGGGCGCGTAGCCGATGGCCCCAAGCGCCTTGCGCAACGCCGCGCCATCCGGGCCGGCGGCAAGCTCGCCACCCGAACGCTCGGCCTCGTCCAGATCGCCTTTGACCAGCACGATCGGCGAGCACGCGTTGCCCGCAATACGCACGCCACGGACCGCAAGCGATGTGAGCTCCTGCTCGGCCGCCTGGGCGATAGCTTCTTTTTTCTGGCTTTGTGACATGGCCATGCGCTCTCCAATCGTTTGCGTGCCCACCATTATATAAAAGAGCTGCCCGCGAGTGGTTGCTTTGCGGGCGGCTGGGTATAAGCACGGTCGTACTGAGTTTTACGCGGCCAAGCCGCGTCACATTATGGAGGTCACCATGGCTGACATTAAGCAGATTACCCCCGAAAATTTCGATTCCGTCGTTAACGGCAACCTTCCCGTGCTGGTTGATTTTTGGGCACCGTGGTGCGGGCCCTGTCGATCCCTCTCGCCCATCGTTGACGAGGTTGCCGATGAGCTGGCCGGCAAGCTTGCCGTTGCCAAGTGCAACGTCGACGACAACCAGGACCTGGCCATGAAGTATGGCGTCATGAGCATCCCCACGCTGATTGTGTTTAAGAACGGCGAGGAGATTGACCGCTCAGTTGGCGCTCTGCCCAAGGCGAGGCTGCAGGCGCTGCTGGAAAAGCATCTGTAATACGCTTGTTACTTACCCGCCGTCTATGAGCGCTTTTGCACCGCTCGCCGGACTTCTGGATGCACCGAGTGCAACCACGGATAGTATGGTAGTCACAAACAGCCCCCAGTGAACGGGTGCGGGTCGCACAGACTCGTACCCGTTTTCTTATGCAGCTGCGCACAGAGCGGGCGTAGTAAAATCTGAACCACTGAACTACCCCATAGAAAAGGAGATTTTCCATGCATGATGTTGGAATGAACATGAGCCAGCTTGCCATGAGCGTCAAGCAGGTCGACGACACCATCGAGCTCGCTCACGAATGGAGCCATCAGTTGCTGCATGCGACCGAGAATTATGACATGGAGCGCATCGGCGCCAAGCTCGAGACCGCCATGGCCGCGCTGCACGAGGCCCATGCCGCACTCGAGGGCTACGAAGAGGCCATCGAGGCCGACCACAACTCCGTCGGCTCCGTGAAGCTGGTGTAAGGTGGCCGAACACGAGCACGGCTGCGGGTACGAGCACGAGCACCCGCACGGGGCGGACGGTGACGCGGGCTGCCACTGTAGTGGCTCCGGCTCCGAGCTGGTCCGTTTTTCGGTTACCGCACCCGACGACCTGCTGCGCCGTTTTGACGAGCAGATCGCACGCCGCGGCGACGTGGCCAACCGATCCGAGGCCGTGCGCGACCTGATTCGCGCCTCGATCGCCAAAGAGCAGATGCGCACGCCCGATGAGCATGTTATCGGGTCGCTCACCATGATCTACGACCACCATACCGGCGACCTGACGCGCCGTCTGGACGAAGTGCAGCACGACTACACCGACGAGATCGTATCGACCATGCACGTACATCTGGATCACCACAACTGCTTGGAGATCCTGGCGCTCAAGGGTCGCGGCGAGCGCATCTACGAACTGTCCGACCGCCTGCTGGGCCTGCGCGGCGTTAAGCACGGCGAGCTCACGTGCGCCGCCACCAAGCAGAGCCTGGTGCTGTAGCGGGATTTCCCGCAGCGCACCTGCCAAAAAGGGACAGGTTTGTTTTGGCAGGTTTAGAAGTTTTACCTACCAAAATAAACCTGTCCCTTTTTGGTCGGTTTTGATGAGGGGTGTCGCATGCGGCATGTGCATATTCATGTGACGGGCATTGTGCAGGGCGTTGGCATGCGGCCGTTTGTGTATCGCGAGGCCATTGCGTATGGCATTTGCGGATGGGTGCTCAATGCGGGCGACGGCGTGCATATCGAGGCGCACGCTTGTGCCGAGGCGGTTGACGGATTTGTCGCCGCGCTTTCTGAGCATGCGCCCGCGGCGGCTCGCGTTGAGCGAGTCGATATTGCGAATTTGGAGCCTGGCGGCTGGAGCACTGCCGATGAGCAGGGCTTTCACATTGTGGCGTCGCAGGACCAGACCGCGCACACCACACTTGTCTCGCCCGACATCGCTACCTGCGACGATTGCCTGCGCGAATTGTTCGATCCCGCCGACCGACGCTATCACTACCCTTTTATCAACTGCACTAACTGCGGCCCACGCTTTACCATCATTCGGTCGCTGCCTTATGACCGAGCGGCTACCTCGATGGACCGTTTCCCCATGTGCCCCGCCTGCGCCGCAGAGTATGCCGATCCACTCGACCGTCGCTTTCACGCACAGCCCGATGCCTGCTTTGATTGCGGGCCGCATATTACGTGGCGCGAGGCTGTGAACGGCGATGCGTGCGGGAATTCGTCCGCGACACCGGCCGTCGGCACCACACGCGAGGCCAGCGACGCTATCATCGAGCGCTGCGTTGAGCTGCTGGCCAGCGGTGGCACCGTCGCCATCAAGGGCCTGGGCGGATTCCATCTATCCTGTGACGCTGCCAACGAGCAGGCGGTGGCCGAGCTGCGCCGTCGCAAGCGTCGCAGCAACAAGCCGCTTGCCGTCATGGTGCGCAGTCTTGCCGATGCCGGGCGCCTGTGCTATATCGACGATGCTGAACGCGATCTGCTCGCCGGCAGTATCCGCCCCATCGTGCTGCTGCGCCGGCGGGCTGTTTGCGGGAACGACGGCGATTCTTCCGACGCCCTCGTACTCGCACCGTCCGTCGCGCGCGACCTGCCCGAGCTTGGCGTTATGCTCCCCTACACCCCGCTTCAGCATCTTCTGCTTGCAGCTGCCGCGTCGCATGACATGCACGCGCTGGTCATGACCAGCGGAAACCTGAGCGAAGAGCCCATCGAGACCGACGACGCCCTTGCATGGGAGCATCTCGTTGCCGCCGGCATCGCCGACGCGCTGCTCGGCAACGACCGCGCGATCCTGTCGCGCTACGACGACTCCGTGGTACGCGTGGTCGACGGCGACGTCATGCCCGTACGTCGTGCACGCGGATATGCGCCGCAACCGCTGTCGTTGCCGGCGCTCGACGGCGCTCCGTCCTGCGTACTCGCCTGCGGGCCGCAACAAAAGGCCACGATTGCGCTCACGCGTGAAGGGACGAACGGCGAAGCGACCTGTTTTGTGTCGCAGCATATCGGCGATGTTGAAAACGGCGAAACCTTCGATGCCTGGAACGCCGCGCGCACGCGCTTGGAAGATCTCTTTGATTTGGCGCCCGCCGCCTTGGCCTGCGATGTACACCCCAGCTATCTATCGGGCCAGTGGGCGCGCGAGCAGGCGCGAAAAGGCAATCTGCCGCTCGTCGAGGTGCAGCACCATCATGCACATATCGCGAGCGTAATGGCCGAGGCCATCGCCGCTGGCCAGCTTACAACCGACGCGCGCGTCCTTGGCATCGCCTTTGACGGCACCGGCGCCGGCGCCGATGGGACCATTTGGGGCGGCGAGTTTCTTGTTGCCAGCCTTGGCGGCTTTGAGCGCGCCGCGCATTTGCACACCTGGGCGCTCCCCGGTGGGGCGGCCTCCGTGCGCGACGCCCGCCGCAACGCCTTCGCCCTGCTCAGTGAGCTCGGCCTGCTCGAGCACCCAGGTACCGCTCGGCTTTTGGACAGCCTCGGCGAGCAAACGCGCAGCGTGACAGCCACCATGATCGAGCGCGGCATCAACAGCCCGCGTACCAGCAGCATGGGGCGTCTCTTTGATGCCGCGGCAACAATTCTGGGCATCTGCGACAAGGCAACCTACGAGGGCGAACCCGCCATAGAACTCGAAGCCGCCGCCTGGCGCGCGCTCGACAACGAAATCGCCCATTTTCCCGACGACAACGCCGGCTATTTCGCATCTGGCCCATCGTGGCTGGACGGCCCCTATGTTCTGAACCAGAAAGCACTCTTTGAGGCACTTTTGGGAGGAATTGAAGCCGGAGCGCCCGCCGACAGGCTCGCACTCGATTTCCATGTCGCCGTCGCGCGCTCCTCGGCGCGCATCGCCAGCGATATCTGCGTGCACGAGGGCATCGACACCGTCGCGCTCTCGGGCGGCGTGTTCATGAACCGACTTCTGCTTCAGCTTCTCACCCGCGAGCTCAAAAGCGCAGGCTTTACTGTCCTTGTCCCCCACACCGTACCCGTCAATGACGGCTGCATCGCCTACGGTCAGGCAGCAGTCGCACGCACTCGCCTCGCACAGGTCGCGCCACAATAGGCTGTTCGGCCAGCCCGCAAGCCGCCGTCTCACAGGCGTAACGCGTTTGCCCGCGAACCCCACGAGCGCTACCATCAACTGATGGATTATTAAGCGCCCATCCAGCGCAAAGCGTATAAAAGAGGAACATTATGTGCCTTGCCGTTCCCGGTAAAGTAGTCAAACGCGACGACGACCTCAAGGCCACCGTCGACATGATGGGCGTCGAGCGCCCCGTGTCGCTGCGACTCGTGCCGACGGCGCAGGTTGGCGACTACATTCTCGTACACGCCGGCTTTGGCATCCAGATTGTCGACGAGCAGGAAGCGCAAGAAACGCTCGAGCTCGTTAATGCCATGTCCGAGCTGATCGAAGAAGACCAGCTTGCCACCAACCCGGCCGAGGCATACTAGTGGCGGCCGAGCAGCCGGCGCGCTCCGGTATCGATTTCTCGGCATTCCGCGATCCCAAGCTGGCTCGCGAGCTCATCGAGCGCATTCATGAGCTTGCCGGCGACCGCGCCATCAACCTTATGGAAGTCTGCGGCACGCATACCGTGAGTATCGGGCGCTATGGCTTTCGCTCCATTATGCCGGCCGGGCTCAAGCTGCTGAGCGGCCCAGGCTGCCCCGTCTGCGTCAC
>OHNF01001237.1_pt1 | contig 13136 bp, 9 predicted proteins | sample 1569491 | NCBI WGS metagenome assembly OHNF01 (sample SAMEA3879557, study PRJEB24766) | human gut metagenome | biome: human-associated habitat; feature: feces | place: USA | collected 1985/1987 | reverse complement strand
AGGGCGTGTTATTTGCATTCACCTATCCCTGTATTTTCTTTCTTCAAATACATTCTCTTTATCATCTTTATAAAACGCTCTGCTGCCGGAAGCAACGGATATTCTGCATCATAGACAAGGTTGATCATTCTCTTTCCACCTTGACTGCCCAGTGGAAAAGCCAGAAGTGTTCCATTTTTCAATTCCTCTTCTGCCGCAAGTTTAGACAAAATCGTAACTCCCATCCCTTTACTTACAGATCTTTTGATCGTCTCCTGATTCTCCATCAATGCTGCCAGCTTCATTTTTTTTATATCAATCCCTTGTTCTGCCAGCATTTTTTCTGCTTCTTTCTTTGTTCCGGATCCTTCTTCTCTTAAGATCACCGGCTCGTCCATGATCCAATCCGCCAATATTTGTCCACCACAAAGCTTTTCAACAAATTTCTCATTTGCCGGAGTAAGCACAACTAATTCGTCTTCATAAAATGGAAGATATTTACAGTTTCCTTTCTCAATCACGGTTCCTGTAAATCCAATATCAATATGATGGGAAAGAATCATATCGATAACTCCTTTACTGTCTGTCTCAAAAAGCTTCAATTTTTCACCAGGATATTCTGCATGAAATGTAGACATTACATTTGGAAGAATATATTGCGCCGGTACGGTTGAAGCACCAATACGAAGTACATTTCCCTCCGGTTTTATTTCTTTTCCAAACCGTCCTTTTATTGTCTTTTCGATTTCAAGCATTTGTACCGCATAAGCATAAAGCTCTTTTCCACTCTCTGACAGCTCAACTCCTCTTGTATTTCTTATGAGGAAACAGGTATTCAGTTCTTTTTCTAATGCAGACACATGTGCACTGATAGTTGGCTGCGTAAGGAATAACTGCTTTGCCGCTTCCGAAAAACTTTTTGTTTCTGCTACTTTCACAAATGCTTCCAGTTGTTTTAAGTTCATTCACTCTCCCCTTACTTTCCTCTGATTTGTTCTCTTTGCAATTTACTTCCTGCGGAGCGTTCTGTCTGTGCACCTTCTTTTGCTGTAAATCTGATTCGATCTGTATATTCAAAAATCAATCTGGCATTTTTTCTGCTTGTCTGAAATACTTCTTTCACCTGACTCAGTGTAATCACTTTAGATACGGATAACATACGGCTTACTTCTGTTCTAATTTTAAACGTAATCTCTGTTGTTGTATAAATACTCTCACAAACCTCTGTAATTTCGTTTTCTTCCTGCATATAATTCAGAATTTCCATCAATTCATCTTGACTTTGTATTCCACTTTTCTTTTTCGTTTTTCTTGCTGACTCAAAAAATGTTTCCAATTCCACTTTGTTCAAAAAGAAAACTTTATTCTCATCTGATTGACTGGCAAAGATTTCTCTTAATTTAGAAACTTCTTCCGTCTCTTTTACTTTATATCCCACCGGAGAAATCAGCTCTATACTAGAATTTTCCTGTTGCAACCTTATACAACCGACATTTCCATGTTCCTCCAATAGTATAAGACATTTCTGAATTTCCCGATTCTGTTCCTTTTTCCCTTTGCTGATCCGATTGAAAAGAACTGTCTTTGGCATTCCTCTTCGATATGGATGAGCAGACAACCAGCTTTCCAATTCATCCATAATTCTCTTTTCTAAAGAAATCTGTTCCTGCAGGCTCTTTTCTCGATCTGGGATTTCCTTTGAACACTTATTTTCTTGATTCCAAAGATTGTTTTCCAACAGTTCCAGTCTTTGTAAAACCCCATCATGATATTTTCGCTCTTTTTTTTCTCCCATTTCAAGGATAATTCCTCCACCGATTGTCTCGAGTGGTGAATAAAATCGGACAATAAACCTGTCCCCCGGACAAAACGCAGCAGGTTCTTCTAATCTTAATTGGACATAGGCTGATTCCCCCGGCTCAACCTTCTCACAAGACAACGGAACTACTCTGCACAGAACTTCTGTTGTTCCGTTATAAAAATGTAATCGAGTCTGATGTTCAATACTTCTTTTACTTTGTGGAAGAAGTGTCAGTTTTGCATTCACATAGCGGCTGACTTTCATACTTCCTTCCGGTGCGATCACATTTCCTCGATACACAAACTTCCCATCACTGCTCTGTCTTCGGTCCGTCTGAACCAGGTTCAGTGCGCTTCGCTGACCTGCTTCACAAGCTTCTGCCTCCTGCTCATGCACCTGAACTCCACGAACTCTGCACGAAGTTTGTTGTGGATAGATCATCACCTGATCTCCCGAATGAATTTTCCCGTCAAGAAGTGTTCCCGTCACAACTGTTCCGCTTCCTTTAATTGAAAATACTCTGTCCACAGGAAGTCTTGGAAATGCAGGAGTTTTCCACATTTCTTTCTGCTTTTTTACACATTTCAGGATTTGACTTCTTAATTCTTCTATTCCGGCTCCTGATTTTGCTGAAACACGTACAATGTCCACATTATATTCCAGCTTATCTTCTACCTGATCATTTCTCTGACCTACTGTAAGCAACTGTTGCATTTCTTCACAGATCTGCTGTTCTACCATCTCCAGCCATTCCTCATCCACAAGGTCACATTTATTCAAAACAACAAGGATATTCTCAACACCGAGAAGGCGTAAAATCGCAAGATGTTCTCTTGTCTGTGGCATAACTCCCTCATCTGCAGCAATTACAAGAAGAACAAGATCCATTCCTACCACACCCGCAGTCATATTAGAAATGAACTTTTCATGCCCGGGAACATCAATGATTCCGACACGCTCTCCGTCTGTCAAATCCATCCATGTAAACCCTAGATCAATTGTGATTCCACGTGCTTTCTCTTCTTTCAGACGGTCTGTATCTCTTCCCGTTAATGCCTTGATCAGTGTCGTCTTACCATGATCGATATGTCCGGCAGTTCCGATGATCACATGTCTTTCCATCTAATGCAGTCCCTTTCTTAATGCTGTTTTTCTTTCTTAGTTATGCTTTCTTTCCATAACATGTCTGATTTGTGTCGCCAGATATTCGATTCCTTCTTCCGAGAAAGTTCTCATATCCAGAAGGAAACGCCCTTCCTTTATTCTTCCAATTACCGGAACTGAAAGATTTCTCATCCTGCTTTCTATTTCTTCAACGGTGATCTCAGTTGATTCCAATGCTACTCCATAACTTGGAATCTCCGTCTCAGGAAGTGCACCGCCACCAGCCTTAGAAATACATTTTTCCACTTGAATCTGAACGGACGCTCCCTCTTGATTCCATCTATCAGCACAGACCATTGCTTTCTCTTTTATTTCCTCCACAGGTCTTGTCAGCATTCTCAATGTTGGAATCTTTTGAACCGCTTCTTTCTGATCCAGATAACATTTCAACACTTCTTCTATTGCTGTCATTGTAAATTTATCTGCTCGAAGAGCCCGAAGCAATGGATGATTACGCATCTGATCAATATATTTTTTCTTTCCTACAAGGACTCCGGCCTGTGCTCCACCAAATAGTTTATCACCACTAAAACAAACAACATCTGCACCGGCCTTTACTTCTTCCTGTACGGTTGGTTCTTTGGATAAACCATATTCCTCCAGATTTATAAGTACACCACTGCCCAGATCTTCAATCACTAGAATTCCGCTTCGTTCCGTATGATTCTCGAAATTTTCAGGCGTCAATTCCTGCGTGCACTCTATCAGACCAGTACTTAATTCATACAATTCTTCTGCACTTACCGATTCTGTAAACCCGACAATTCTGTAATTACTTGTGTGGACTTTCAAAAATGCTTTCGTCTTTTCACTGACTGCTGCTCTATAATCTTCTATCCTTGTACGATTGGTTGTCCCGACTTCTTTCAAAATAGCACCGCTTAATTCAAGAACTTCCGGAATACGGAATTTCCCGCCGATTTCAACAAGTTCTCCTCTGGAGACGATCACTTCTCCGCCTTTTGTCAATGCACTCAAGGCAAGAAGTACAGCTCCGGCATTGTTATTCACAACAATTGCCGCTTCTGCTCCCGTGATCTGACAAAGCAATTCTTCTGCATATCCGGTCCTGTTTCCACGTTTTCCAGTCTGTAAATCATATTCCAGACTGGAATAATTCTCTGCAACTGCTTTCAGTTTTTCCGCAATCTCATGACTAAGCGTTGCACGTCCAAGCCCTGTATGAAGGATTACTCCTGTTCCGTTATAAACTGGTCGGATCTCCTTTTTCTGTTCTTGTTCCAAAAGATGGTTCACTTCTGATTTCTTTGAACTTGATTCTATCTCATACAGAAATTTCTGAATCATTTCTTTTGCTTCATGCTCACTGATTCCCTTTTTGATTCCTTGTGAGATTTCATTTCTCAGATTCTCCACAGAATCTCTGACTGCTCCGAGAACACGCTCATATCCTTCTTTCTCTGCCAGTCTCTGAACATTTTCTTTCTTCATCAAGTCATCTACTCGCGGAAGCAGGCGGAAGATCTGATTCTTTTCTTTCTGTAAATTTTCTCTTTTCTTATTCTGATCTAACTGTTCCAACTACTGCTGCTCCTTATTTTCTCTTTCTACAGCGAAATGCCGCAAGAAACCGTTACTGCTCACAGAGCACTGTGAACAGTAACAAGAAATCTCTTACAGCATTTCCATTTTTCCTTTTTTTAGTTGGATGAGTTTTTCCTGCCGCTCTTTGACGCAGCCTACAACTGAAACTTTCGTTTCCATTCCCACTGCCTCAAAGTCTGCTAACAGACAATCTAATTCTTCTCTTGGGACACTGACAAGAAGTCCTCCTGAAGTCTGCGGATCGCTGATCAGATCTAAATAGACCTCTTCTATATCTCCTGCATCCAGTCCTTCTGCTGCAAACTCCCGGTTCTTATATGCTCCTGCCGGAACGAGTCCCATCCTTGCATATGCAATCGCTTCTGTCATATATTCAATCTGCTCCGGATATAATTCCAGAGTCATGTCACTTGCCTCAGCCATCTCTGTACAATGTCCTAGCAATCCAAATCCCGTCACATCTGTACATGCGTGGATCGTGTGTTTCTCAATTGCTCTTTTCGCTCTCTGATTCAATGAAGCCATTACTTTCGCAGCTTCATCTGCGGCTGCTTCGGAAGCCATCTGTGCTTTCACTGTTGTATTCACGATACCACTTCCAAGCTGTTTGGTCAGAACCAGCACATCTCCCGGCTGACACCCGTAATTCTTATAAATCTTATCCGGGTGAACGAAGCCTGTTACCGAGAGTCCGTATTTCGGTTCATCATCCTGCACCGAATGACCTCCGACCAGAACGGCTCCTGCTTCTAACACCTTGTCTGCTCCGCCTCGCAAGATCTCCCCTAAGATCTCCGGATCCAGACAATTTGGAAAACATACAATATTCAATGCAACCTTCGGCTCTCCTCCCATTGCATATACATCGCTTAAGGAGTTCGCCGCTGCAATCTGTCCGAACAGATACGGATCGTCCACAACCGGTGTGAAAAAATCCAGTGTCTGTATCATGGCAGTCTCATCCGATATTTTATAAATTGCGGCATCATCTGATGTCTCAACACCGACAAGCAGACGCTCATCGGAAAATTTAGGCAGCTTACCCAGAACCTGGGCAAGGGTCTCAGGACCGATTTTGGCCGCTCAACCAGCTGTCTTTGTCATCTGTGTCAGATGAATCTCTTTGAGTCCCTTACTCATTTCGCCCACTTCCTTTCGAATATTTTTTCATAATAATTCCCTCGGTATACGAAAAAGCTGTTGCAGCAGCTTTTCCATCACATTTTCAAATTACTGTAACTGTTCCTATGTTTCTAACAAGGTTTCACAATCTTACCTGCATTATTCATAGACTCGACAATGTCATACATATTTGTAACTGTTCCTACTGCAAGCTTGTCTTTCATTCCATAATAATCCAGACATGTTCCGCAAGTCACAATCTCAACGCCCTGGCTTTCCAGATTCTTCAGATCCTCCAGAGAGTCAGATCCTTCACATGTGATCTTAGCGCCACCGTTGTAGAAGATCATCTTCTTTGGAAGCTCATCAAGCTGTGTGATTGCAAAGATGCAACCTTTGATCAGCACTTTTCCGAGCTCATCATTTCCACTTCCCATCTTGTCAGAAGAAATCACAACTACCGTATCCCCTGTCGGAACACAATCGCAAACCGCACCCGCCGGTGCTGTCTGAGTTCCTTCTCCTGCAAGCGCCTGGATTGTCACTTTATATTCATCCTCTCCAAGCTTCTCCTGTGTTACTGTTGCGCCTGTACTCTGTGCCATCTTTGTCACATTAGCCACTGCTGTCTCATTATCAACGAGAACTTCTATTGTCTCCGGAGCTGTCAAAGCATCTAATGCTTTCTTTGTCTTAATTACCGGAAGTGGGCATTTGTCTCCCATAGCATTTACTGTTACCATTCTATCGCTCTCCTTTACCTATTCGTTCAGGTATTTTAACCTCCAGGCTTCTGTTTTTCAGTATAACATTTTTACTATGGGTTATCAAACTTTTCTATAGAAATTTTCTATAAATTGCCTTCTTTCTGATTCACATTTTTACGCAAAGCTTCTCCCAGTTCCGTAATACACAGTAATGTGATTACAAGCACGATTCCCGGAATCAGAATGATCCACCAGGAGTTTGTCATCAATGCCTTTTCAGAAAGCGAGAGCATGCTCCCCCAAGAAATGATTTCCATCGGAAGACCAATCCCAAGAAAGCTCAATGTTGACTCTGCTATGATTGCACTTCTGATGTTCATCACGACCATAAACATAATCGATGAAACAAAATTCGGCAGCAAATGCACACGTAAAATATGCCAGAAACTTCCACCCATACATTTTGCAGCAATCAGATATTCACTCTCACGGAGCTGTCGTACCTCAGTGCGTACCATTTTTGCAATATTCATCCAACTGGTAAACCCAATCACTATGGTGATTGCAACAACTGAGTTCTTTCCTGCCAGTGCCTGAAGAAAGATAATTAACAGAATTGAAGGAATACTCAATAAAATTTCTGTAAAACGCATCATCAGTTCATCAATCCACTCCGGTGCGATTCCACTGAAGGATCCGTAGATCACCGCAATCGTAGTCGATAACACGGTGGATATCAACCCGATAAACAGCGATATTCTACCACCGTATAAAATCATTGAAAAAATATCTCTTCCCATCGTATCCGTTCCAAAAAAGAACTCTTTGTTCGGTGAAATGTTGCAGTTCTCCAGATCCATGTATGTAGGGTCTTTCGTCATAAAGAAACGACAGAAAACACAGGCAAATACGATGACTGCAAGAATACTTCCGGCAATTACAGAAGACTTGTTTTTTCCAAAATCATTCATTTTGAATATCCTTATTCTATTTTCGGATGAACTATTATTCTTCTCAGCTTTTCTCATCTTCTCCACCCTATATTTAACTTGCCTTTCCTGTCATTTTAAGTTCTTTCATTCTTGGATCGATCCATTCACTGACAGACTGTCCGATCACATTTCCTGCAATAACAAAAATACCGGTAAATACGCAAAGCACCATCAGCATATTATAGTCATGATATTTTGCACTTTCAAAAGAAAGCGTTCCGATTCCCGGATAGGAAAATACCATTTCCACGATATACGTCCCTTCGATCACATGCTGAAGTGAAATTGCCATCAGACTGATGAACGATGGCATAATATTTTTCACACAGTGAAAGAACAATACTCTTTTTCGTGACATTCCTTTTGCCTTTGCCAGTAAAACATAGTCTTTTCTAGTTTCTTCCAACAATCGGTTACGGATCAAATACGCATAATACCAAAGGTGGCTCAGCACAACAACTGTCAGCGGAAGAATCAGATGCATCAATCTGCTCAACAGATTTGCCGATTGGCCAAGATCATATGCCCCACTTCCCGGAAGGAGCTTTAGATTCACACTAAAAATCAAAATCAATATAAGTGACAACCAGAATTCCGGAATACAGCTTGTGATTGTTCCCACCTTACGCAAAATCCGGTCTGGAAGCTGATTTTCATAATACACACAGAAAATTCCAAGCAAAAGTGCCAGTCCAAATGTCAGGATAAAACCAATTCCGCCAAGCAATAATGTATTGACTAAACGTCCCTCGATTACTGTAAGAACATCTTGTTTATATTTATAAGAGATTCCAAACTCCCCCTGAAAAGCATTTCCAAGCCATTTCACATACTGAACAGGGATGGGTTCGTTTAATCCAAGTCGTTCCATTGCATGCTCATGTTCTTCCACCGACATTCTCTCCGCACGTTCTCCATAATAAGAAACCAGCGGATCCCCGGGTGCCAACCGCGACATTACAAACACAAGAAGTGAGAGCACAAAAACAGATAGCAAGATCAGTCCGATTTTTCTAAGCCATTGTTTCTTCATCACTCTGCTCCTCTCCTGAAATCTCCGGAATCGGAATCGCCTCCAGAAGTTTCTTCGTATATAAATGCTGCGGATGTTCAAACACCTGCTCGGTTTCTCCTATCTCCACAAGTTTTCCATCCTTCATCACTCCGACACGGTCGCACAACAGACGCACCATTGAAAGATCATGCGCAATAAAAAGGATTGCACAGTCATGTTCTCTTTGTAAATGCCGAAACAACTTCACCATCTGTGCCTGCGTTGTCACATCAAGTGAAGCGATTGGCTCATCTGCGATCAAGAGCTTCGGCTTCATTGCAAATGCCCTTGCGATTGCAACTCTCTGTCTCTGTCCACCTGATAATTCCGGTGGTCGTACCTGAAGCTGTTCTTCCTGCAATTCTACCTCTTCCATCATTTCACATAGAAATTTATGCTGTTCTTTCCTGTCAGAAAATATTTTATGGATTTCCAGTGGTTCCGCCAGGATTCTCTCTACCTTCATTTTCTGGTTTAAGGAAGATGTTGAATCCTGAAAGATCATCTGCCGCTCTTTTTGCAGTCTTCTCGCATTTTTCTTTTTTGCTTTTTTATCAAGAAGATTTATCCCATTATAAGAAAATGTTTCTGCTTTCGGACTTAGAATCCCCATCAGACATTTTCCAACCGTTGACTTTCCAGAGCCTGACTCACCTACCAGTCCAAAAATCTCGTCTCTTCGTATCTCAAAGGACACATCTTTCACCGCTTGAAACACCCTTTTTCTATCTAAAGGATAGAAGTAGGACAAATGTGAGATTTCTACCAGTTTTTCATGCAATTCTGATTCACTTATTAATTTTGATTCATTTCTATGCATATAATAAGGATGATCATGAAGCAATTTCTTTGTATAAGAATGTTTTGGAGCTGTGAAAAGCTGTTTTGCTTCTTCCAATTCCACGATATTTCCATCCTGCATTACAGCAACCCGGTCTGCGATCTGAGCAACAACTCCGAGATCATGTGTGATAAACAGAATACTTAAATTCAATTCTTTCTGTAATTTTTTCAACAGTTTCAGAATCTCCGCCTGGATTGTCACATCCAGCGCTGTCGTCGGTTCATCCGCAATTAAAAGCTTTGGATTTGAGGCAAGTGCTATTGCAAGCACACATCTCTGACGCATTCCACCTGAAAAATGATACGGATACAAATCATAACGTTGCTCTGCGTCTTTGATCCCAACGAGCTTCATCAGTTCGATTGCCCGCTCTTTTGCTGATTTCTTCTTATTTTTCTCGAAATCTTTCTCTCTTTTCTTCTGATTTAAAGCTTTTTCATGCAGCAAAATAGCCTCTTCCATCTGACTTCCAACTGTTATCGTCGGGTTTAACGTACTCTGTGGATCCTGAAAGACCATCGCGATTCCATGTCCTCGGATCTGCTGCATCTTTTTTTCATTATATCCGATCAGGTTCTGATCTTTATATTGAATGGCTTCGCCTGTCACAGACGCACTCTTGGGCAGTAATTTCAAAATTGATCGGCACAGTACAGTCTTTCCACATCCTGACTCTCCAACAAGAGCAAGGACCTCCCCTTGTCTTAACGACAAGGAGACGTCCTTTACTACTTGTTTCTTTCCATCTGAAGTTTGAAATTCAACTGACAAATGCTTCACTGCCAGTATTTCTTCTATTTTCATTCGATTGTCCAATCCTCTACATTCCAGAAAATTCCAACACCATGATGGCCAAGAACTGTATCCTTTGTAATTCCCTGGATCTTCTTATTCGTCACATAATCTACATCGCAATAACAGAAGAATGTATATGCCGGATCTTCTGCAAGTGCAACCTGAAACTTTGCATATGCTTCTTTACGCTCATTCTCATCACTTGTCTGTCTTGCCTGTGTCAGATAAGTGTCTACTTGTTCATTGGAATATCCACTGTAATTACTTCCTTTATCTGTACCAAACACTTTATATGTATGGTCATCAGCATCAAACGGGCTTCCCCATCCGATCAAAAATGCTTCCTGATTTGCCCAGTCGATTTCTGACTGAACCTGTGCTTTTGCATCAACTCCAACTTCTTTCAGCTGCTGACATGCGATAGCCGCAAGATCTGCGCGCACCTGATCACCTTCCATCACATTGATTGTAAAAGAAAGCTTCTCTCCGTTTCTCTCATAGATTCCGTCATCTCCCAATGTCCAGCCAGCCGCTTCTAACACTTCTTTTGCTTTCGCCGGATCATAAGAGTATTTCTCTACATCTTCATTATTATATTTATTTCTCTGAAGCGGACCATAAGATACAATTCCTTCTCCCAGAAGAACACTGTCTACCATCTTCTGACGATCGATTGCATAGCTGATTGCCGGAATTGCATCTTTGTTTCTCTGCCAGAACTCATTATTAAAGTTATAAAGGATACCTCTGTAATCTGCTGTCTTCATATCATATACTGTAAAAGTATCATCATCTGTGAAATTCTGTGCATCCTTCGGTGTCACCTTTGCCAGATTGATCTCACCGGATTTTAACTGAAGTGCCTTTGCATTATCATCCGGTACAATCTTAAACACGATCGTATCAATCTTCGGAGCTCCTTTATAATAATCCTCATTCTTTACAAGTGTAATACTCTGTCCTTCATCCCACTCCTGAATCTTATACGGACCCGTTCCGATTGGATTATGGAAATATTCATCTGTCTGCATATCCTTGCTTTCCAGTAAGTGTTTCGGAAGGATACCAATTGTCATATAGTCGAGAAATGCCACATTCTTATCCCGAAGTGTAAAAGAAATCGTCTTATCATCGATCACATTGATTGCTGTAACATCCTCATAATTAGAAGCAATCTCTGATTCATTGTCCGGATCCATGATTGCTTTGATCGTAAACTCAACATCATCTGCTGTAAATTTCTCTCCATCATGCCAATTTACATCATCCCTAAGATGGAATGTATAAGTATTTGTCGCGTCATCCAGCTCCCATGATTCTGCCAGTCCCGGTACCACCTCATTATTCATCATGTGCTGTCAGACCGTCAAACAGAAGCAGATTAATCTCTCCATGCTCATCAATAGCCGGATTGATCCTTGTGTAATCATTACTTCCATAGATTAATGTAGACCCGCTTTGTGTAGTCTCTTTATTTGCATTGTCTGATTTGCTTCCACAGCCTGTAAGTACACAACCTGCCAACATGCAGACTGCTAAGGTTACCGCGATCACCTGTGATAGTTTTCTTCGTTTCATCGTTTTCTCCTCATGCTGTCTATTTTCTTTCAATGCAATTTATTGTATAAGAAACAGAATAAACCCACAAGCCAGGTGGGGGGATATAAGATGTTTTTTATTGCTCAATTAAAAAAACTCCGGTGATTTCAAAAAACACCAGAGCTTTAAATCTTCTATATCTAGTTTTATTTTTAACTTTCTTTTCCTTCACCCGCAAAGTATTCTTTCACAAGCTTTACAACTACACCTGACAATAAGAATACTGCAATCAGGTTCGGAATTGCCATCAGACCATTAAATGTCTCTGCGATATTCCACATCAATCCAAGTTCCATTGTAGCACCTACAATTGCAACGAGTGCATAGAGTACCATGAATGGCTTATTCGCTTTTGTACCAAGAAGAAATTCCACACATCTTGTTCCATATAATCCCCATCCGATAATCGTAGAAAATGCGAAGCAGCACATTGCAACCGCTGTAAAGATAGATACCCAGTTTCCATAAGTGGATGTAAATCCAAGAATAGTAAGTTCTGCTCCTGCTGCCTCTCCATATCCAACCGGAACACCGCTACACAGAATAACGAGTGCTGTCAATGTACAGATTACAATGGTATCAACAAATACTTCGAAGATTCCAAAAAATCCCTGCTTTACAGGCTTTTTCGTATCTGCACATGCATGCGCGATAGAACCTGTACCAAGTCCTGCCTCATTAGAGAATATTCCTCTGGAAACACCTTTCTTCATACTCATAAAGAAAGATCCCACGGCGCCTCCGGTCACAGATGCCGGTGAAAATGCGCCTTCGAAAATGGATCCAAATACGCTCGGAATGTTCTGGAAATTCAGAACAACAACGCCAAGTGCCAGAATCACATAAATTGCTGCCATGAATGGGACAAGCTTTTCTGTAACCTGTCCAATTCTCTTAATTCCTCCAAGAAGGATCATGCCGATCAGGATAGCAAGTACAATTCCGATAATCAGATTCAATGTTCCAACAGAATCCTTTTCTATGATTCCATAATTAAAAAGTGCAGAATCGATTGCTGTTGTAATTGTATTCACCTGTGTTGCATTTCCCGTTCCAAATACAGTCAGAACTCCGAATGCAGCGAACAGATAAGCCAGCCAGTGCCAATGCTTTTTCAGACCATTTTTGATATAATACATCGGTCCACCGACACGATCTCCTTCCGCATTCGTCTCATGGAAATGAACTGCAAGAGTAACTTCTGAAAACTTTGTACACATTCCAAGAAGTGCTGAGATCCACATCCAGAACACTGCGCCCGGCCCTCCGATTGCGATTGCTCCTGCGACTCCGGCGATATTTCCTGTTCCGACAGTTGCCGCCAATGCGGTACAAACTGCCTGGAACGGAGTCAGTGCACCGTCAGATGCATCTCTTTTGCGGAGCATTCTTCCGATCGTCACTTTCATCGCATACGGAAATTTTCTGATCTGAAGGAAGCCGGTCCGGATACTTAAGTAAAGCCCGACTCCAATAATGCAGATCATAGCCGGAACACCCCAGATAAAGTTAT
>OHNF01001220.1_pt1 | contig 13224 bp, 15 predicted proteins | sample 1569491 | NCBI WGS metagenome assembly OHNF01 (sample SAMEA3879557, study PRJEB24766) | human gut metagenome | biome: human-associated habitat; feature: feces | place: USA | collected 1985/1987 | reverse complement strand
TAGGCTCATCCAGCACCAGGAGATCAACGTTACACAGGTCGTTTAGCAGGGACGATTCAGACTGCCCGTCGTCGTAGCACTCGCGAACACGGAGCATCAGGTCGGGGATGGTCACTACCAGAACCGAGTGGCCTGCACCCAGCAGGTGATTGCCAATTGCCGCGGCAAGGTGGTTCTTACCGGTTCCTGGCGCTCCACTGAATACAAAGCTTGCGAAGCTGCCGCCGCCGAAGTTCTGCGCGTAGCTTTTTGCCATGCTGTATGCCTGGCGCTGCTCCGGCCCTTTCACCTCGTAATTGGCGAACGAGCAACTGCGATGCAGTGCCTGGATGCCGGCACGACCAAAAATCTTTTCTGAGCGGGCGCGCTGGTTCATCTTGTCGATTTCTCCGGACCGCTTACGACCTTCGGTTTCCTGCCACGCCTGCCACTCTTCAACGCTGGTGAATTTTGGCTGAACGCTGGCCGGGATAATTTTCTTCAGGCGCTCAAGTGCGCTTCCAGTACCAATCATATTTTTCATCGCTACCCCCTGAACCCTGGTGGGATGGATTTATCTGGACGAGAAATGGCATTCAGATCGCGCATACCTGATGGCGCCGTCACTTCCCAGGCTTCCTCATAGTGTTTCGAAGGGCCATAAAACGTTGCCGCCTGCTTCACGTACTCCGTATTCAGCTTCCCTGTAGCCCTCACGAACTCAGCGTAACGCCGGGTGCCGTCAAGCAACTCCTGAACTGTGGCACCTGTTTTAACCCTGGCCTTCCAGGCTTTGCAGGCGTCAGCCTTGCTGTTGCCGCCTGAACGCTTTGGATAAATCGCCCATGCCTGTTCGAAGTCGTCAGGGTAGGGATTTTTTTTCTGAGAGGTCACACCATCGGAGGAGTCATCACTACCTGGGGGTGTGGCGGAGCCATGCCCCAAAATGTTTTCTTCTTCCTGTTCCTGTTCCTGTTCCTGTTCCTGGTTAAGGAACGGTTCCAAAACCCTTTCAGAACCCTTTAGTTTTGCGCCTCCGAAATGAGCTATCGCATCATTCATAATCCGCGCCAGCTCTGGCTTGACGGACGACTTATCCGGCACCTGTGAAAATAAGCGCATGGCCGCTATACCCTGATTGGGATTCTCAACAGGGTTCCAGCTCATGAAGTTCCTGATCAGAACCCATTTCGTGGTAATATCACGCGTTGCGAAACCGTTCTTGGATAGTTCATCAAACCCTTTCGAAACCCTTTCGGAACTCCAGTTAAGGTCTTCTGAAACGTATCCATCAGGCAGACGGAAACACCCAATCATGTTCGTGTGTTGTCCCGTGAGCAGGTACAGCGCAAGCAGACGAGCATCATCAGAAACTCGCCGCATTCCATCGCTTATCCAAAAAGATGTATGCACCTTGCCGTAATCACGCATAAAAACCTCTGAATGCTTAAAGTGCTGTCGGTTCGTCAGTTTTTGCTGAGTGCTTAAAGATCACCTCGACGCACAAAAAAACGCAGTCCTGACAGATGCATCCACCAGGCCCAGCAATAAGTGAGCCATTGAACTCGGTGCTTTTAACTCCGCAGAATGAGCACATGTAAAAATCTCGTATTTCTTTTTTACTAGCTGTTTTTTCTGTCATAATCCCCTCGTAATTTCGCCTTGAATTACATCGAAGGTCGGTTCCGTTGGCGCGGCCCGGCCTTCACCTCTTTCAGAACAGCCCCTGCTGCTTACCGCGCTTGATGCGCTTCGACTCAAACCGGTCTGCCGGCACAGTCTGTTTTTCAGCCCATAACTTCGCGTGACGCAAAACATCATCGAAAATCCTCCCCTTACGACTTGCCTGAGACATTCGCTTGTACATATCGACGGCCTGGAATGCCCCCCCCTGCGCGACAGCTGCGGTGAAGCCCTGCCGGATAAGTTCTTCGCGAACGTGCTTTTCAATAAATTCGACATGATTCACTGCACACCTCACATGACGCCCGGGCCCATGACTGCGAGACCACTCAGAACCTGAACAACAGCCTCGCCAGGCAGAAGCGCCAGCAGGTGTTCAATGCCCTCCCTCACCTCTTTCACCAGCTGGTGCTGCGGCGCCCTCAGAATCACCGCGCGTTTCGCTTCCCCGATCTCCTTCTCCATCGCTGCATAACGCGTCATAAAGCAGTCCTGAGGTACCAGGCGGCCACGGAACTCAAGCGGTAGAACGGCGATGATCGCGGGCGACAGCTGGCTGATGTTTTTGCGCGCATACTCCGTATCACCATCGAGCCAGCGGAAGAGTTTCTGACGCTTACGGCTCAGGTCTTCGGGAAATTCCAGCCCGGCGCCGCCCTGTCGTTCCCACTCCTCAACGATGATCCCGGCAACGACATCCTGGTTATCCAGTGACGCGGCCCAGGCACGAACGGCATCGCGGATCTGTTCGTGCTTATCTGCCGCGCCTGGCTGATTGCGATTTATCATCGCAACCGGAGTTAATCCGGTATTTTGTTGATATGAAATGGCATGCATGGTCAAGACTCCTGTTTTGGCAGCCCGTCTGTGGGATTTGGATAAATGTCACTACGTACTTCATGCGGAGTGATTTTCCATCCCAACAACTTGCAAATCGGTAGCACTCGATGCGCGGGAACCTCATGGTTCAGCCACAGACTTACAGCTTGAGAAGTTGTGCCAAGATTCTTGGCGATCTCTGTTTGAGTCATGACATCGCATACTCGCTGTTTAATTGATTTGGTCATATCCAGCCCTCAGTGAATGAAAAATGAGATTACAGCATGAAAATATTATTTTCAATCATGTATGAAAAAAATCTTTGCAATGCACTATGAAAGGCTACCTTGTAGAATGAATGCCATGAAAAAAGCACCTCATGAAGCGTTCGCCTACCGACTTCAGCTCATCAAAGATGAATTCGGCTGGAACATGTCTGATATAGCCAGGAGAGCCATGGTTACTCCCCAGGCAGTTCAGCAATGGGCTAAAGGTGAGTCAGCGCCTCGAGGTGTAAGGTTGAAACGCCTTGCAGCTGCCACAGGTAAACCAGAGCACTGGTTTTTTATGCCGCCTGATGCAGGTGATGATGACCTGAGCATGCATAAACCTCCACGGCAACTGGATGAAAAAGAAATCGCTTTGCTCTCATTATTCAACCAGATGCCTGAAGCTGAAAAGCTTCGCCTCATCGTTCACGCAAAAGCTACTCTTAAAGAGTTAGATCTCCTCAAGGATGACGTTACCAACATCATCCAAAGCATTCAGAAGTAAAAATCACATCTTTTTTTTCATTGCATCCAATAGTTTGGATGCATTGACACACCCTTAATTGAAAATTTATATTTCATTCCGCTTGCTAGATGTAAATAATATTTGTATTGTTATCTCCATCGACAACAAGCGCATCGTTGTCAGGTAATAAACGTTCCGCTGGCCGGCGACAAGGCAAAGAGGATGAGATGATTGATTTTGCACGCAAACCAGCACAGCAGCAGGCCGTTCGCCTCAACTGGATTAAAGTCAGAATCCGCCAGCTTTGTTACTTACTGGCTCAAAAGGGTACTCCGTAATGAACACTTTATTTGCACTGGTTCTGACTGTTATCTCCCTCAACGGTGAATCGCAGGATGTAGTAATCGATGTATATGACAACCAGCAACAGTGCCAGGCAGCTGCTATCGAGCAAAACGTGAATGGTGAGTGCTGGCCTGTAGAGGGAATTATTCGTAACGGCGAGATCCCGGCAAGCCTGTAAGGAGCGGAAATGAAGAAAGAATGCGGATACTGCCGCAAGCCTTTTGAAACGGGGAAAGAAGTTAAACGCACCTTGCTTTATTTTTGTGGCAATAATCTTGCCCGTAAAGAAAAAGAGTATTGCTCAAAACAGTGTGCTGAAAAAGACCAGATGGCACACGAAGCGTAATTAGCAGCCCTGTAATTTGAAAAAAATTCGCCATTTATTTGGCGTGGATTCTTACACCCTGAATAAACCAAAAGGAACATTCTATGGAAATCGTAAAAGTCGAATTAAATCTGAAAGCAATTAACAAAAGCATCGCTTTATTCAACTGCGACAAGAAAGTATCTGGCCTGATTCATACCACTGAAAACGGCGAAACCACCGTCGTACTTGATGGGGGTTATGTTCTTGACTCGTTCGACTGTCCGCACTGCGCTATCGAGGCTATCAGCCTGCTGGCCGCGAAAATTAAAGATGGTGAAAAGAGCGGGCACGGCAGCTATCGCCAGCACAAGCGCAACTTCATGGAGCGTGCATTCATCACTGTCCATTAAAAAGCCCACCGAAGTGGGCCTGCCTGTCCGGTCTCACCGACCAAAGCGAACCGGACATCCCCAGGTAAATACGAGGTGTCTTTCAGGCACCTCCAGTCTACACGATAAGAGGATTATGTGTCATGACTAACACGAACCCTGTATTTCTTGTTCGAAGAGCAAAAAAACAATCTGGTCAGCCTGATGCAGTTTTATGGTGCAGCGAGGACTTTGAAACCGCTAATGCCACCCTGGATTATTTACTGCTTAAGTCCGGTCGCAAATTTAAAGACTATTACAAAGCGGTCGCAACTAATTTCCCTGTTGTAAACGAACTTCCACCGGAAGGCGAAATCAGTTTTACCTTCTGTGATTATTATCAGCTCGATAAAGGCAAAATGAACTGGGAGCAGATCCCTGGGGTTTCTCTGCCCGAGCATCCTGCAACACAAAAAGCGGAAATGGCCGAAGCCACGGTCGTTAATGGCGTTGACACGTCTACTGGTGAAATCGTCGACGAACAGGCTTTTAACGAGGCTGATGCAGTTCCTCCGACCAATTCTGATCTGAAGATTGACGAAGGCGACGACGAAAACACGCGCTACCCGATCGTGCAAATGTCGTTCCGCAAGCAGCTGTTGTCGCAGCTTACGTCGGATGAACTTCGCTATCACCTCACGCAGGCGGAGTATCAGGAAATAAGCACGCTGGAAATGGACACTGATAACGGATACGTCCAGAACCTGCTGCTGGCAGCCGCAAGCGTAGAAAAGATCCAGACTCTGGATATGCCATTTCTGTGGAAATACACCAGAGCCGTCAGAGACGTTTTTGATATGGAGAAACGTCACGAACTCTCTCTGATTTTGAAGTTTACGCAAGTATGGGCAGAAACATCACACCTCGATCGTGGAATTTTGACAAAAGAATGGGCCAAAGGTAACCGCATCAGCGCCGTGCAGCGTACTGACTCCGGTACTAATGCCGACGGGGGCTATAAAACGGACCGCGGCGAAGGGGCGCACCATACGCTTGATTCTCTTGATCTTGAAATTGCCTGCGCCCTGCTACCCATGGATTTCAACCCACACGAAATACCAGGCAGCGTGCTGCGCCGCGCGAAGGAGATCGTCGCTAAAAAAGAGGAACCGTGGAAATCGTGGAGCAACATCCTGCGTAATCAACCGGGGGTGCTGGCAGTGAACCGCACAGCAATCTTCAATCTCGTGCGTATCGCTCCTGAGAACATCCACAAGACCCCTGCTGCTCATCTGGAATTTGTTAATCGAACAATGACCACAAATTTCAACTCCACGACCGAGTTAATGCCGCTGCCTTCTGCCGCTCCAGGTATTTCACGTGAAAACGTGGGCAAGCAGCTGGCAGCCGAACGTGGTGAGTTTGTCGAGGGTATTAGCGACCCAACAGATCCGAAATGGGAAATGACCCAGCGTGTGGCCACCACTACTCACGAAGAGAATTTACAACGGATTCGTGAAGAAGGTGCGCGCCGCCGCGCCGAGGAAGCGAAAGGACAACCGAAAATCACAAGTATGGGCAACGGCATATTTTCCATTGATGCCCTGCTCAACCAAAACGCCTCAAATGAAGCCGAAAAAACGGAAAACGCAGCGGAGACCACCAGCGATGTGCAGATGGAAACGACTCAGCCAGAGAAAGTCGAAAATACTGATCCGGTACAACCAGGCGAAGGCGCTGATGCAGTTGATACGCAAGCAGTTACCGTAGCTCCGGTAGAGATACTGGCCGCTGCCGCGCCAAGCCTGGCGAATCAGGAACAGGCCGGTGATCACCAAAAAACAGATTCTGCCATCAAGGAAGAGCCAGAACCTGCTCAAAGCGAACCAGAATCGGCACAACACGAACCAGAAGTGCATCAGGAAGAACCATCTGTTGAATATCCTGCTTATTTCGAGCCAGGCCGCTATGAAGGTCTTCCGAACGAGGTTTACCACGCCGCCAACGGCATCAGCTCAACCCAGGTAAAAGACGCCCGCGTCAGCCTGATGTACTTCAATGCGCGCCACGTTGAAAAAACCATCGTCAAAGAGCGCTCCGCTGTTCTGGACATGGGCAACTTAGTGCATGCGCTGGCGTTGCAGCCTGAACAGCTGGATGCGGAGTTCAGCATTGAACCGGTTATCCCGGAAGGCGCATTCACCACCACGGCGACACTGCGCACCTTTATCGATGAGTACAACAACGGCCTGCCTGTACTGCTGAGCGCAGACGATATCAAAAGATTTCTTGAAGAGCATAACGCCACGCTGCCCGCTCAGGTGCCGCTGGGCGCTAGCCTGGAAGAAACAGCGCAGAACTATATGACGCTGCCAGCTAACTTCCAGCGTATCGATGCAGACCAGAAGCAGACGGCAACGGCAATGAAAGCCTGCATCAAAGAGTACAACGCCACCCTGCCGACGCCGGTTAAAACTAGCGGCAGCCGTGACGCGCTGCTCGAGCAGTTAGCGATCATCAACCCTGACATGGTGGCGCAGGAAAGCCTGCGGATTGCATGGCGATTGTTATGCAAGCCATGCAGTGGGGCATGAACCCTTACGCGGTGGCGCAAAAAACTCACCTGGTCAACGGCCAGTTGGGTTACGAAGCGCAGCTTGTTAACGCCGTAATTACCAGTTCCAGTGCCATTCATGGCCGTTTTCATTATCGTTACGGCGGCGACTGGGAACGTTGCACCAAAACCAAAGAAGTGACCCGTGAAAAAATGGGTAAGAACGGTAAGTACACTGTTGCCGAACGCGTTCGCGACTGGACTGATGAAGACGAAGAAGGTCTCTATGTTCAAGTCGGAGCAATTCTTCGTGGGGAAAGTGAAATCACCTGGGATAAACCTCTTTACCTGTCGCAGGTGGTTACACGAAATTCGCCGCTGTGGGTTTCAAAGCCCGACCAGCAAATAGCCTACCTCGGCGTGAAATATTGGGCGCGCTTGTACTGCCCACACGTGATCCTAGGCGTTTACACGCCTGATGAGATTGAGCAGCCCACCGAAAGGGAAATTAATCCGGCGTCGGCTCATAAAATGAGCCTGGCTGATATCAAAGGTGAAAATGTAGTAAACACGCAGGATCCTCAGGAGCCATCTGTAAATATCGACACCCTGGCCCAGGATTTCCGCGATCGCATTGAGGCCGCTCAGGATGTGGATAGCGCCAAAGCGGTCCGTGCCGACATCGAAACGGCTAAAGCGACGCTTGGATCCGCACTGTTCACCGAGCTGAAAAACAAAGCCGTTAAGCGATACTACCTGGTCGATGCACGTAACAAGGTTGAGGCGGCTATCAACTCCCTACCTTCTCCGGAAGAACCGGACGCGACAGAGCGGTTCGCGGAAGCCGAGCGTGTGCTCGCATCTTCAAAGCGTCACCTGGGCGACGAGCTGCACGATCAGTTCAGCATCACCCTGGCGGATATGAGACCGGAATACGTGGACTAAGGGAGGCGGGAGGGTCCGCCCTCCCGGTAACGATATGCAACTGATTAACCGAAGCAAACAATCGCCACTTGCACGCCGGGCATGTGAAGCAGCACTGGCGAAGCATGTGGAAATTTACGGGGAATTCGGAAGGCAGAAGACCAAGACCACCTACACCGTAGTGGTGGATGGAATAAAGATAACCGTGGAAGTTGTTAACCGCCGGGCCAGCTACGTCGCGACAGCCATGAACAGTGCGCGCCGGCTGCGCAATCTTCCCGGGCAGGTTGCCTGATATCGATTTATCAACGTCATCACACCGGCACATTTATACTCGTGCCGGTTACCTGAGGTGAACTATGGCACAGGTAATTTTTAATGAAGAGTGGATGGTTGAGGCTAAACTCATCGAAAAAACAGGACTCTCCAGCGGGCAGATTAAAAGCTACCGCCTTAAGTCCTGGGTGAACGGCGTCCATTTTAAATACGTTACCGCAGATGGCAGAACTGAATCTGAAAAAGGGCTTGCCTGGTACAACTACCCCAAAATTAACCATTTCATTAAGGATGCTTAATGGCAGGCTTACCTACCGGCGTGGAAATTCATAACGGTAAACTGAGGATATCATTCAAATACAAAAACGTTCGCTGTAGAGAGGTTTTGCGTGGGTGGATAGTTAATAGTTCCAACATCAAAAAAGCGGGAAATTTGAGAGCATTGATATGTGCTGAAATACAGTTGGGCACATTCAAATATGAAGAGCGTTTTCCGGAGAGCAAGGCACTTAAAAAGTTTTCGCAACCTACAAAAAGTGTACTAACTTTCGGTGAACTGTGCGACGCATATCACGCTGTTAAAGAAGTTGAGATTTCATCGGCAACCATGATGATAACGCGTTCGGTAAGCGCTCTTTTTACGAAAATAATTGGTGAGCATACTGCCATTGAAGACATACAACTTAATGACATGCTCCTCTATCGGAAACAGTTGCTTGAGGGGGCGTTTAAAGCCAGATCCGAAGGGCAACGTACAGTCAGAACTGTTAACGCCTTCATGGGGCAATTATGCAGAATGCTCAGCTTCGCTCACCAAAGCAACTATATTCAGCATAAACCTTTTGAGAACATAAAAAGCCTGAAGACCTCAGAGCTTGATCCAGACCCATTGCTGAAAGAAGAATTCCAGGAGTTATCAAAGCACTGGCACGGTCAGCATCTGAACCTCTGGACATTTGCAGTGTATACGGGTTTACGCCATGGTGAATTGACAGGTTTAGCATGGGAGGATGTCGATCTCGTCAGTGGTGAGATACATGTTAAACGCACAATGACGCTAACTAAAAAATTTGGGCCACCCAAGACAAAGGCTGGGTTAAGGACGGTCAAACTGTTAAAACCGGCACTGGAGGCTTTAAAAAGGCAATTCGAGCTTACGGGACATAAAGAGCCTACCGAAATTGAATTTTACCACCGCGAGCGCGGAAAGGTTGAAAAGCAGAGCCTGAGATTCTGTTTTGTACCTAATTATAATGAAGGCACAGTGAGCCGACATTATTCTCAGAACACGATTAACCTTACATGGCCTAAGGCGGTACAAAAGTCTGGTATAAGGTATCGTTCTCCTTATCACACAAGGCACACATATGCGTGCTGGATGCTCTCAGCTGGCGCGAACCCGTCTTTCATAGCCAGTCAGATGGGGCATAAAAATGCACGCATGGTTTATACCGTATATTCCAAATGGATCGTGCGTATGAACGAAGACCAAATAGATATGTTGAACAGAAAGATTTAGTGAAATGCCCCCAGCATGCCCCCAAGACAATAGTGAATTGAATTTTTAGCAATACTATCAATAGGTTCAGCGATTAGCCTTTAATAGTAGCCAGATAAAGACCGGCGCGCCCAGCGTTGCGGTCACCACGCCTATGGGCAACTCAGCGGCCGTCAGGGCGAGTCGGGCGATGATATCGGCAACCAGCAGCGTTGCCGCCCCGGCAACCGCCGAGGCCGGGAGCAGGGTTCGGTGGTCCGTCATGCCGCACAGACGCAGCATATGCGGGATCACCAGCCCAATAAAGCCAATCGCCCCCGCCAGCGCCACGCTTACGCCCACCATCCAGCCGATGGCGATAACCAGCACGTTGCGCCAGAATCCAATCGGCATCCCGAGCTGGCGAGCAGACGTTTCGCCCAGCGCGAGAATATTCAGCGGCTGCGCCTGGAAAACCATCCACAGGATAACCGGGATCAGGAGCACCATCAGCCACCCCTGACGCCAGTCGACGCCACCAAATCCCCCCATCATCCAGTACATTAACTGGCGCAGATCGAAGGAGGTGGAGAAGTAGACGGCCCAGGTCATCAGCGCACTACAGATGATCCCCAACGCTACCCCGGCAAGCAGCAGCCGGCTGGTGGATAAATGGCGACGAGCAAAGCGCAGAAGGATAAGGGTTATCAACAGCGCGCCTAGGATGGCGCTGAGGCTAATCCCCCAGGCGGAGAGCTCGCCTCCCCCCAGCATCACGGCGGCGATAAGCCCGACGCCTGCACCATTCGAGACCCCGAGAAGCCCGGGTTCTGCCAGAGGGTTTTCAAATAATGCCTGCATGATCGTACCGCACAGCGCCAGCGCAGCGCCGACTAAAAGGACAGCCAGCGTCCGCGGCAGGCGGATCTGCCAGACAAAGAGCTGCCCTTCAGGCGTAAACCAGCTTTCCGGCCCCAGCCACCGATCGCCCGCGCACAGGCTGACGGTGGTGGCGACAATCAACAGCACCCCGAGCAGACACAGGCGGCGGAGATCGGAGCGGTGCTGAAGTCGGGCAAAATCAAGCATAGACGATAGGTTATCCGGTTGAGATTTAGCAAATAGCGCAAAGAAAAAAGGCCGCGTGAGCGGCCTTTTTAGTTAGTTCATATTACTCTGCTTTGGGCGTTGCGTTTTCGACACGGCTTTTTAACTTCTGTCCGGGTCTGAAGGTCACCACGCGGCGGGCTGTAATGGGAATATCTTCCCCCGTCTTCGGGTTACGGCCCGGACGTTGGTTTTTGTCTCGCAAATCAAAATTGCCAAAGCCGGAGAGTTTAACCTGCTCACCATTTTCCAGAGCACGACGGATCTCTTCGAAAAACAGCTCTACCAGCTCTTTGGCATCCCGTTTGCTAAGCCCAAGCTTATCAAACAGATATTCTGACATTTCAGCTTTTGTAAGCGCCATAGGTTCAATCCCTCAATGATGCCTGGAATCGCTCTTTTAATGCCTCTACACATTTGGCGACGGTAGCGGCAATCTCCTCTTCTTCGAGTGTACGGCTGGTATCCTGAAGGATAAGGCTAATAGCGAGGCTCTTGAAACCTTCTGCTACGCCCTTGCCGCGGTACACGTCAAATAAGTTTACGCCAACTACCTGATTTACGCCAACTTTCTTACATTCGGCCAAAATATCTGCTGCGGGCACATTTTCAGCGACCACAACCGCGATATCACGGCGGTTTGCCGGGAAGCGTGAGACGTCCTGCGCCTGAGGAATGACGCGGTCTGCAACCGGGTTCCACTCCAGTTCGAATACGATGGTACGGCCATTCAGATCCAGCTTACGTTCCAGTTCCGGGTGAACAACCCCAATGAAACCAACACGTTTGCCGTCTAAATAGATCGCCGCACTCTGACCCGGATGCAGGGCTGGAATCGCTTCTGCGCGGAATTCAATTTCGGATAATTTACCGGTCAGATCGAGAATTGCTTCCAGATCACCCTTCATATCGTAGAAATCAACCGTCCCTTTTGCCAGGTCCCAGTGCTCTTCATAGCGGTTACCGCTGATGGCGCCGGCCAGCATGAGATCCTGACGGATGCCTAAATTCGCCTGAGTATCCGGTACAAAGCGCAAACCGCTTTCGAAAATACGTACACGGTTTTGCTGACGGTTCTGGTTATAAACGATAGTGCCCAGCAGTCCCGTCCACAGGGACAGACGCATCGCTGACATCTCGCTGGAAATCGGGCTTGGCAGGATCAGCGCTTCCTGACCCGGGTGGATCAGCTGTTGCAGCTTAGGATCAACGAAGCTGTAGGTGATCACTTCCTGATAGCCTTTGTCGTTGAGCAGCGTTTTCACGCGCTTGAGCGACAGGTCAGCTTCACGGTGAGTACCCATAATCAGGCTTGCCTGTACCGGCTCATCCGGGATGTTGTTGTAGCCGTAAACGCGGGCCACTTCTTCCACCAGATCTTCTTCGATCTCCATGTCGAAACGCCAGGATGGCGCAACGGCTTTCCACTCGTCCTGACCTTCTGTGACTTCGCAGCCCAGACGCGTCAGAATGTCGGTCACCTGCGCATCGGCAACGTGGTGACCAATCAGGCGATCCAGCTTGCTGCGGCGCAGGGTAATGGTCGCACGCTTCGGCAGTGTCGCTTCGTTGGTCACATCAATTACCGGACCCGCTTCACCGCCGCAGATATCGATCAGCAGGCGAGTTGCACGCTCCATCGCTTTGTATTGCAGCGCAGGATCCACACCACGCTCGTAGCGATGAGAAGCATCAGTGTGCAGACCGTGACGGCGTGCGCGGCCAGTGATGGAGAGCGGGCTGAAGAACGCGCATTCCAGCAGGACGTTTTGCGTCTCGTCGTTAACGCCAGAGTGCTCGCCGCCGAAGATACCGCCCATCGCCAGCGCTTTGTTGTGATCGGCAATCACCAGGGTGTCGGCGTTCAGTTTCGCTTCGCTGCCGTCCAGCAGAACCAGGGTTTCGCCCTCTTTCGCCATGCGCACGACGATCCGACCTTCGATACGATCTTTATCAAAGGCGTGCATTGGCTGGCCCAGCTCCAGCAGAACATAGTTGGTGACGTCCACCACGGCGTCGATAGAACGGATACCGCAGCGACGCAGTTTCTCTTTCATCCACAGCGGGGTTGGCGCTTTAACGTTAATACCTTTCACCATACGACCGAGGTAGCGTGGGCAGGCCTCAGGCGCGTCTACCTGAATCGGCAGCACGTCACTGATGGTTGCCTCAACCGGCGCGATCTCCGGCACGTTCAGTTCGGTCTGGTTCAGCACGGCCACGTCGCGGGCCACACCGATGATGCCTAAGCAGTCGGCACGGTTTGGCGTTACGCTGATTTCGATGGTGTTGTCATCGAGTTTCAGGTATTCACGAATGTCGGTGCCAATTGGCGCATCCGCAGGCAGTTCAATAATGCCGGAGTGATCGTCGGAAATACCCAGTTCGGAGAAGGAGCACAGCATACCTTCAGACGGCTCACCGCGCAGCTTAGCCGCTTTGATTTTGAAATCGCCCGGCAGTACCGCACCGACGGTCGCCACGGCCACTTTCAGGCCCTGACGGCAGTTTGGCGCACCGCAGACGATGTCCAGCAGGCGATCGCCGCCGACATTCACTTTTGTCACACGCAGTTTGTCAGCGTTCGGATGCTGCGCACACTCAACCACTTCACCAACGACCACGCCGTGGAAGCTGCCGGCAACCGGTT
>OHNF01001196.1_pt1 | contig 13394 bp, 8 predicted proteins | sample 1569491 | NCBI WGS metagenome assembly OHNF01 (sample SAMEA3879557, study PRJEB24766) | human gut metagenome | biome: human-associated habitat; feature: feces | place: USA | collected 1985/1987 | reverse complement strand
GCTATGTTTCTAATTATAAGTGAAATATATTTATTCTTATTTCGAACTCACGTTAATTATAAATTACTTATGTGTTGACGGTAAAAATACTTGCTCTCACTTATACTCTCATGCCCTCACTATGTTTTGAAGTTTCTTTTTACATAACATGCTTGTTGTCAGTTATGTATATTTTTTACAGGCTGTTTGTGTTTGATGCAAAGTAGGACATTTTCAGGCTTTTCTATCGTAAGAAGTATGCATGAGAAGGGTTTCTACGAAATGAGGCTTACGATGGAATTTCCGGCAGGGGTAAAAAAGATCAAGACGTTTTTAAAAAAGCTCTTGTTCTTTTTTAAAAAGGCGGTTATCTTTTTTTAAAAGCTCTTGATCTTTTAAAAAAACGTCCTGTCACCAACGACAGGAAGAATATAAAAACAGGCTGTACCAATCATTTGATACAGCCTGTTTTTATATTTATAAGATTATATACTACAGATTAGAAGTACAGATAACGGTCATCTTTCACTTCAGCTTTTTTGTAGAGGTCATTGATGAAACTGCTAGCATAACGTCCTGCCATATTAGACAAGTTGTTTTCTTCGTTTTTAGCATCAAATTCTTCTGCACTTTTTTCTTTGTTATAAACCTGAATCATGTAAACACCTGCATTACCCTTGATAGGACCAGTTAACTTGTTTACTTCAGCTTTGCTTGCATAAGCACCTAAAGCTGGTTCGCTGGCGCGAGTTACTGAAACATATGCCGGAGCAGAGAAAGTGATATGTTTTACAGAATCGCTAACTGCATTTGCCATATTTTTCACTTGGGCAATGCTGTTTGCGCCTTTCATTTCAGCTATCAGTTTTTCAGCTTTTTTATCTTTGATGATTTCTGCTTTCAGCATGTCGGCAACCAAGTTGATATTACGATATCCGGCAGGATTAATCTTTTCAAGAGCAACTACCATCAGATGATCGTTCTCACCACATTCATACAATGGAGACACTTCACCTTCTTTGGCTGCAAAAATCCATTTCAACGCTTCACGGGTTCCTTTTACACCACCCACACGGTGTTCTGCGCTACGGAAATCAGCACGTTCTAACAAGCGGTATCCGCTTTCTTCTGCATTGGCAACAATCTTATCCATTGTAGTGTTCTGCGCTACGAATTGGCTGAAATCATTGTATGCCTTGTTGTATGTTTCTTTGCTGAATTCAACCGGACGTTTAATCACTGCAACTTTATATTTATCTTTCATGGCTTTTTTATCCAACACTTGAAGAATAACGTTAGCTTGTCCGATCTGAAGATTGCTTAATTCTTTAACATTAGAATTAATCAATGTGTTGATGTATTTAGCATTGTCAGCATCTAATGCAGCACCTTCATAGTTGCGTGCAGTCAACCAGGTTGCTTCACCTGTCTGACCATATTTTTTTGCGATATCAGCAAAGTCAGCTCCATCTTTCAGTGCATTGAAAATACTATCGGCTAAAGTTGCGGTTTTAGCAGCATCTTCAGCATATACCTGAATTTGACGATATTGGATTGAATCGGGAGCAGTCTGCTTGGCAATAATTTTAAAAGCATTATATGAATCATCTGCCTGATTATAGTAAGGACCATATACTTCGTTGATAGTTACAGAGTCCAAACGAGCAACTACATCATTAGGATATACAGTCTTGTTGATTGCAATTTCAGAAAAAGGAACAACAGAGCCGGTGGAACGGATGAATGTGTTCATGTCGGCAGCGGTACCTAGCTGGTTGGCATATTCGGTTACTTCATTTAATACTTCTTTGCGATCTTCTTCAGATGGAGTTACCAATACATCAATGTATTTGATGTTACGAGTTTCAACCGGCTGTTCGAAAGAACTTTTTTTCTTGTTATACAGATCTTTGATTTCGCTGTTTGAAACCGTGATAGTTGAATCGCTGATAGAAGAATAAGGAATTGCAGCCAGTAAAACGTCTGATTGTTCAGTGCGTGATGTAAACGCATCTTCAGCTGCAACCGGATTTGAGATCAATGATTTTGCAATCAGGTTCTGATATTTTTCAGCTAAAGTAGATTGGATCAAAGTCTTTTCAATAAAATTCCAAAAAGCTCCCATTTTTTGATAGTATTCTACATATTGTGCAGGCATTTTGCTTGCATCCAGGTGAGCGTAATCTACCAGGAATTTTTTCAGCATATCTTTGTCGAAAGCACCGGTTTGCGGATTGCGGAACGGAGTTTGCATTAATAAGGGGTTAGTACCCTCCTCAATGATTGCTTGAACTTCAGCTTTGCTGACAGTCAGTCCCAATTTTGCAGCTTCTGCTGCGATTAATTGGTTATTTACGTAAGATTGCCATACTTGGTCTTTCACTTGAGTCAGTTGGTCGTCATTTAATGCAGAAACACCTTGTGTCAATTTAATGACTTCTGTGTATTCGTCTACCATTTTTTGATACTCTTGTGCTGTAAGTGTTTTTCCATTCACTTCACCTACGTCTTGTTTACCCTGATGTGGTTGGAGAACCTTCCATGCGTCTCCGGCAATGAATGCGAAGAGGGCAAGTCCGATTACAACGACCAACAGAGGGCCTTTACTTCTGATTGTTTGTAATGTTGCCATTTAATTTTACTATTTTTGTTTATTGTTTTTTTATACTTCATAGATTTAGCGCACGAAGATACAAAAAATGCAGCTTACAAGCTATTTTATTGTGAAAAAAATCTATTATTCGGTTACTTTCAACTTTACTAATTCAATTTTGGTTGCTGTTACTTTAATTATTTTGAAATGGAATTTATCGAAAGTGATCTCTTCATGTATTTTGGGGAAGCTTTGGTATTGGTGCAGGATGAGTCCACCGATAGTTTGGTAATCATCATTTTCCGGTAGGCCAAGTGAGAACAATTCATTGGCTTTTTCTATTTCCAGACGTCCGGAAAGGATGTATTCATTGTCACCGACAGATTTGGCTATGTAAGAAGTCGTGTCATGCTCATCTTCTATTTCACCGAAAATTTCTTCCACTAAATCTTCTAGCGCCACGATGCCGGATGTACCTCCGAATTCATCGACTACTACAGCTAAGGATTTCTTTTGCTGCATGAATAGTTTCATCAGCTTATGCGCTCCCATCGTTTCGGGAGCAATAGGTAGTTGGCGGACACTCTTAGTCCAGTCGGTCTGTTCACGAAACATTTCAGAAGAATGGATATAACCTATAATATTGTCAATGTTTTCTTTATAGACAATGATTTTACTGATTCCGCTTTCAATGAAGCGGGCTTTTAGTTCTTCTATGGGAGTTCCATATTCTATGGCAACAATTTCGGTTCTAGGTACCATACAATCCCTAATTCTGATATTCGAAAAATCTAGTGCATTTTGGAATATCTTGACTTCGGTGTCTATGTCTTGTTCATTTTGAACATCTTGTATACTGCTTTGAATAAAGTAATCTAGATCGACTTTGGTAAAAGCTTTTTCATTGGCTTCTTTATTTGTTTTAATGCCTATAATGTAAAGTAATATATTGGATATTCCCGAAGCAAACTTGCTGATGGGATAGAGCAAGACATAGCAAATGTAAGTGGGAACTGCAAAAATATTCAGAGTGAAATTGGGATTAATCTTAAATAAGGTTTTAGGCAGGAACTCTCCTGTGACCAAGATGATTAATGTGGAAATAATTGTTTGGATCAGTACTAATAAAAAGTGGTTGTCTATCAATCCTGCCAGCAAGTTTTGTTCAATGACTTGTGCCATCAATATACCGTAAATGACCAAAGCGATGTTGTTCCCTACCAACATGGTAGAGATAAAATTGTTCGGATTATGAAAGAAGATGGAAAGTATACGTGAATTTATGCTTTGGCTGTTACGATCCATTTCAAAACGTAATTTATTGGATGAAACAAAGGCTATTTCCATGCCGGAGAAAAAAGCGGAAAAAGCCATTGTGATAAGAATTTGTATAATAATACCCATAATAGTGAGTGAATTAGCGTATCGAATCAGTTCTGGTGCTATTTGCAACAGCTTTTGTACTGTCTGCTGGTGCTGTATCTTCTACAGTGAAAATACCTGTGTTATTATAAATTTGATATTCTGTCATTTGCTGGTTGGATTCAAATCCATAACCGGTAATGATTTTGTCTTCTTGTTCAATGCGGATAAATTTGTCAGAATAGACCCTTTCCTGTTTTTCATCCCAAAAGAGCAGGTCTGTGTCAAATTTGTCGCCTCTTTGGCTGCGGATATGCACATTGCTTCTCAATTCCCAAAGTTTCTTTTTCTCGTAGTAATAGGCTGTATCGGCTTTTATGCTGGCATCAATATGGAATAGGGAATCAAACTTTTCCAGATAAACTCCTTTTTCAAAAGCCCAATAAGGAGGGTTCTTTTTATCATAAATTTCCCATTCTTCTGTGATAATTTTGTAGCGGGTAATACCGGAATCGGATATAAGGGTAGTAACCCCCAATGTTTTCATGCTAGGCAATGAATCTCTTTCTGTAATGGCTTCCGCCAGATTTTTTTCGCCTCCTGAGCATGCTGGGAATAAAACAAACATAACAGTTGCCCAAATGGCAACTGTTATGTTTAGAAATATAAAGTGTGATTCTTGTTTTTTTTCAGACGACATAATTATCTGATAGTTGTTGTTTCACCAATCCATCCACCGATTGTAACAGAGTCACCTTTCTTCAAGCTGAGGAAGAACAAGTCTGCGTCTTTAGGAGTATGGGCTGCATAAGTACCAATTAGTTTATTTGCTTCTTCAGCAACACTAGGATCTACACTTTTTGCTTTCTGTAATTTGTCGATAACAGCAAAATAAGTACACTTGTTCAATGCGGCTTCATCACTCCAGTTAGGGCTTGATGCATACATATTAGCAATTAAAATGTAAGGCTTACCATTGTTTCCATCCAATGAGATTGACTTCAGCGCATATTGTTTTGCCTTGCTCAACTGTTTTTTGCTGAATAAAATAGCAGCGGTTTTGTATGCATAGTCGGCTTTCTTTAATGGGTCTTGTTCTAAGTTGATAGCCTGATCAAAATAGTCGATACATTTGTCCATATCACCTTTCTTGTAATACATGTATCCGCAACCTACAGCAGTTTCGGCAGTCGGTTCGATGGCATGTGCGGCTTCAGATGCAGCAAAGTAAGCTTCCTGTTCTGTACAGTTTAGCATCTGCATTACAGAAATAACTTGCTTCAGATAATCCAAATTAGTTTTGTTTTGTTCAACTTTCGGAGCATAGATAGCTTGTAGGTTGTCGCAAGTCGCTACACCACTGTTAATGAAAAATGCATCGATATTGTCTTTTGCCACTTTCAATAATTTTTTGTCATTTTCCTTTGTAGCAGCTTTTAAAGCTCCATCAGCAACTCCTGATGCAAACAAGTAATCCTGAATGAATTGTTCTTTGTATGCTTCATCACTCTTCATTTTACGGGCAGCAGCATCCATGAATTCTTGTAATACAAAATAGTCGGAATTTTCTTTTTCAAGTTCAATGGCTTCTTTGAACATGTTGTATGCTTCATTCATGTCCTGTCCACCCATTGTGAAGTAGTCATGTGCCTTCATTCCGATAATTGAACCCTTTGTAGCATCTCTTTTAACCAACTTGTTCAAATCGTCCAGATATTGGATACGCTGGTCGTGAACTTTCATCAGTTCATTGAAGTATTGTTTTTGCTTAGCTGCATCTTTTTCACCGGCTATTAAAGCACGAAGAATTTTTGCACCATTAGTATAAGTACTTACTTGAGCTTTGGGGGCTTCTGTAAATACGCTCATCCAAGGAGTATAGGCGTCCTTGAAATTGTTAGTTTTGACATACTCAGTGTAAATACTGATATTTTTCAAGCATCGGATACTGTCTTCACCATGTCCGAATCTTGATCCGTCTGACGCTCCGGTCTGAGCGAAAGAAGCTGTTGTACCTAAGGAAAGAACGAACAGCGCTGTTACCATCTTCATTTTCATCGTATATAAATTTAGTTGTTGTTATTTATTTGCTTCTCTCCATTTATCAATCCACTTTCCATTTCATGAACCAACGTTCATTGAAAGTGAGCCCGATATTGATTCTCAAATAGTTCTCTTCCATTAATCCTTTAAATTTAGGACTGACTTTAATGTATTGTCCGGAAATGTTCAGCATAGATTTACTTTGGAACATGGGAAGTCCGAAACCTACACTGACGCCATATTCGCGTGTACCGTCTTGAAAACTGGTTGCTCCTGTGTCCGGATCAGTATAGCTTACCTTATTATAAGGAGTTGAATAATAAGCTCCCATACGGTAACGGATACGCTTCAGATAGTTGTGGCTGATATAACTTGGTACGAATTCCGCACCAAAAGCTATTTTTGTGCGGTTATTCATTTCCACACTTTCTTTGTTGAACTTGCTCCAAGTCAGATCGGCTGTATTCCATTTTTGTAAAGTATAGTCAACCCCAATCGTCAGGCGGTTGTCATATACATAAGTAAGACCTGCACCAAATGTATGTGGCATTTTAAACGGGTTTGGAATAGTATCGCCAGTTTGTGACTGTACATAAATGGAACCATTACTTTCCGTACCTGTCTGATGATATTTATATGCATCTCCGTGCAAGGTATGTCCCAGTGTATAAACGGCACCTACATTTATTGTGTTTTTCTTGTTTAACTTATAAGTATACTGTAAACCAAAATCCAATTTATAATCACTGATGGAAAATTTGTCTAATTTGATACTACGTGTATCTGTCGCTCCAATAGCTGTCATGGATTGATGGGTAATGTCTCCATAAAGATATGAAAAATTTGCACCAACAGACAAATTATTAAATACTTTATAACCTAATCCTACAAAAACCTGGTGAAAGCCTCCGTCGCCATTATAAGATTCGACCCACTTTCCGTTATTGTCTACATCCTCAAAATCATGTGTTTTGGAAATGTTGTAACCTACTGTAGAAAATGGAAGAAAACCAACTGTCATTCCCATTTTTTGCCATAGACGGAATTGCATGGCCAAATAGTCAAAACTTGAGTTTTTAGCATTGGTTTTTACATTACCATCCTTGAAGTTCGCATTTTGAAGAGTCATTCCTGCATCGAACAAGAATGTCAATGAATCGATAGCTGTATAAGATGCCGGATTAGACGCGTTGATTTGGTAGCCGTTTCGCAAACCGTATGCTATTCCTCCCATTGCTTTACTGTTACCAAAATTTTGATCAGCTAACTGACCAAAGCCGTAGCGTGTATAGGGAGAATTTGTGCTTGTTTGGGCTACGGCCAGCCCTGTGACTGTGAGTAATATTGACGCACTAATCAGTCTTTTATAATTTATCATTATAGCTTAATATTCTGTTTAAACCTTTCAATACTAAAAATCTATCTGCAAAGATGATACTTTTTAATTTTGTATCAAAAGAAAATTCATCTCCGCCCGTTAAAAAAACCAAAAGCTCCGGATAATTCTTTTGAAGATGGGTGATATAGCCGCTCATTTCAAATTCCATTCCGCGAATGACTCCTGCCCGGATAGCCGTTTCTGTAGATTGTCCATACATCGGAACTTCTCCTTTAGCGCTTACTTTGGGAAGTTTGTCGGTGAATATGTTCAATGCCTTGAAACGCATACGCATTCCTGGAGAAATATTGCCTCCATGATAGGCTCCGTCAGCGTCAATAAAATCGTATGTGACACAGGTTCCTGCGTCGATAACCAGCACATCGTGTCCAGGCTTCAGCCAGTTTGCTGCGACCACAGCTGCTAAACGGTCCATGCCCAGTGTTTGAGGCGTTTTATATAAATTAGTGACGGGAACAGGGGTTTCATGACTTAATTCGATGATGTTAAAAGGCAATCTTTCCAGTTGGTGCCGGATCGTATTGCTTAGTGTTATGACAGAAGCTATGATACCTCGTTTCAACGGGTATCGGGAGCAAAGCATCGGGAGGCAATCTAAAGAATGATTGGAGCCACGAAATACTTCAACTAACTCGCCTTTGTCGAATATAGCCAATTTGGCTACTGAGTTTCCTATGTCGATTATTAAATTCACAACTTTGCTTTTTCGGCTGCAAAGTAACGCAAAAAATAAATAGGAATAGCAATAAAAAATGGTATTTGTGAGGAATTAATTAATATTTAGGTGTACTTTTGCATCGGTAAACAGAGAATGGAATTTATGAATAAATTAATTATAGCATTGATATTGTTATTCTTTTTCTTGGGTCAATCGGTTAGAGGTCAGGAAGATAATATAAAGGTAAGTCTGATGACTTGTGCTCCCGGTACGGAAATATATGCTTTGTTCGGGCATACGGCATTGCGCTATGAGGATAAGGCACGTGGAGAGGACTGGGTGTTTAATTATGGTATGTTCAGCTTTAATACTCCCCATTTTATCTATCGTTTTGTCAAAGGAGAAACTGATTATGAATTGGGCGTAACCCGTTATCCTTATTTTGAAGGCAGTTATGCTATGCGTGGTTCCTCGGTTTATCAGCAGACATTGAATTTGACTATTTCGGAAAAACAGGAACTCAGAAGATTGCTGGAAGAGAATTATCTGCCGGAGAATAGGGTTTACCGTTATAACTTTTTCTATGATAATTGCACTACCCGTGCGCGTGATGTAATAGAAAGGTGTATTGAAGGGAAGGTTGTTTATTCTGAAGGAAAGGAGGGGCTCTCTTTTCGGGATATTGTCCATCAATATACTAAAGGACACAAATGGGATGAGCTGGGCATTGATATGTGTTTGGGCAGTGAAGCTGATAAGCCTATTGATGCGCGTAAGCAGATGTTCGCCCCTTTTTATTTGCTGGAAGCGGCAAAAAAAGCGACTATAGTAGTAGGTGACAGCGTGCGTCCTTTGATTCTGCATGAAAAAAAGGTGGTGGATGCAGAACCGGAGAATGTTGGTGACGGTTTTCCATTGTCACCCCTGGCGTGTGTCTTTATTTTAATAGGAATTACTTGTTTTGTAGGATGGTTGCAGTTTAAAACCAGGAAAATAATCTGGATTTGGGATTTGCTTCTTTTTGGTGTACAAGGGTTAGCGGGATGTGTCATTACTTTCCTGGTCTTTTTTTCTACTCATCCTACGGTAGGGTCCAATTGGCTTATCCTTTTATTGAATCCTATCCCTTTACTTTACCTTCCGGTCATGGTTTGTCGAGCTATAAAAGGTAAAAAAGACCTCTATCATACAATAAATGTAGTGTATTTAACACTTTTTATAATGATAATGCCGTTTGTACAGCAAAAATTCAATGTAACGGTATTACCTTTGGCACTGTGTTTGTTGATATGTTCTGCAAACCACGTTTTATTATATTACAGACAAAACAATAAATGAAAGGACGCATCTTAACTTCTCTTTTGACTGTTATCGCATTAACAGGGTTGCAGGCACAGAACATTCCTGCGGTTCCCAGGTTGGTGGTCGGATTGACTATTGACCAGTTGCGGACTGATTATATAGAGGCTTTTTCGGCTTTATACGGTGAACGTGGTTTCAAGCGGTTGTGGAGAGAAGGACGGATTTATCGGAATGCCGAATATGACTTTATTAATGTGGATAAGTCATCAGCTGTAGCGGCCATTTATTCTGGCACTACACCTTATACCAACGGAATCGTGGGGGATAACTGGATGGACCGCAGTACTCTGCGAGTCCTTAATTGTGTGGACGATGCTGATTTTATGGGTATTTACACTTCCGAGTCCACTTCTCCGCAGAAAATGAAGGTGTCGACTTTGACAGATGAGTTGGTAATAGCCACACAAGGAATAGCTGAAGTTTATTCTATCGCTCCTACACGTGAAATGGCGGTGTTGGCTGCCGGTCATGCTTCGAAAGGTGCATTCTGGTTGAATGATGAAACAGGAAAATGGAGTGGCAGTACATATTATGGTACATTTCCTGCATGGGTGACTACTTATAATGACCGTGAAGGATTGGATTTCCGTATCGGCAATATGTCGTGGGAGCCTTATTTGCCTGTGACTGTCTATAAATATTTGACTAGCGAGAACAAACAAGTTACGTTCAAGCATAATTTCGATGACGAGCGGAAAAATAAATACCGTAAATTGAAAACAAGCCCTTATGCTAATGATGAGGTAAACCGTTTGGTTAATGCTTGTTTTAGTAATACTTCCATTGGAAAGGATGCTGTTCCGGACTTTTTGTCACTGGCATATTATGCCGGGAATTATGATCATAAGGCTCCTGCAGAACTCCCGATGGAAATGCAGGATACCTATGTACGTCTGGACAACAGTATTGCTGAATTATTGGAATTGATAGACCGGAAAGTTGGTTTGAACAATACTTTATTCTTTATAACCTCTACAGGATATGCTGACGCTGATCCTGTTGATCCTCCTCAATATAAAATACCGGGTGGAGAATTCCATATTGAACGTTGTTCTGCTCTGTTGAACCTTTATTTGGCTGCTATTTACGGTGAAGGACAATGGGTGGAGGCGCATTTTGAGCAGCAAATATACTTGAATCATAAGCTGATAGAGCAGAAACAACTGAATATATCCGAGATATTAAATCGTGCGGCAGAATTTTTGGTACAGTTCAGCGGAGTGAAAGATGTGTATTCTTCACAACGTTTGCAATTGGGAGCGTGGACTCCTACCATTGATAAAATAAAGAATTACTATAACCCGATATGTTCCGGAGACTTATGGATAGAAGTCTTACCAGGCTGGACTGTATTCCGTGAACATTCGCTTGATACGCAGGTGCAACGCTATTCATATGCGTCGGCTCCATTGATTTTCATTGGGAACGGAATGAAACCGGAAATAATCCATGCGCCTATAAAAATAGGCAATATAGCACCCACCGTAGCCCATTACATGCGCATTCGTGCTCCTAATGCAGCCGTTCTGGCACCAATGACAGACATCAGAAAATAATATTAAGGAGAGAAGTGCAAATAAATCAGCATTTTATTGTAACTTTGCACTTTCAAAAGTAATCAAATTAGAAAATAATAAAAACAAAAAATACAATGGGATTTAATGAATTTATTGGCAAATTGTTTGGAAATAAGGCCACTCGTGACATGAAAGAAATCAAGCCATGGGTTGATAAAATAAAGGCTGTTTATCCGGAAATTGCCAAATTGAGCAATGACGAGCTTCGTGCAAAAACAGTAGAATTAAAGAAGTACATTTCTGATTCGGCTGCTGAGGAACAAAAGAAGATAGAAGAATTGAAAGGTACTATCGAAACTACAGAACTGGAAGATCGTGAGGGCATCTTCGCGCAGATAGACAAACTGGAAAAAGAAGTGCTGGAAAAATATGAAAAAGCACTGGATGATGTACTTCCGCAGGCTTTTGCCATTGTAAAAGACACTGCACGCCGTTTCTCTGAAAATCCGGAATTGGTTGTAACCGCTACCGATTTTGACCGTGAATTGGCTGCTCAAGGAAAAGATTTTGTGCGTATTGAGGACGATAAGGCGATTTGGCAGAACCATTGGATTGCTGGTGGTAATGACATGGTATGGAGCATGGTGCATTACGATGTGCAGTTATTCGGTGGTGTAGTGTTACATAAAGGCAAGATTGCCGAAATGGCTACTGGTGAAGGTAAGACGTTGGTAGCCACTTTGCCTGTATTTTTGAATGCACTGACCGGTAATGGCGTACATGTAGTTACTGTTAATGATTACTTGTCAAAACGTGACTCGGAATGGATGGGGCCATTGTATCAGTTCCATGGATTGAGTGTGGACTGTATTGATAAACACCAGCCCAATTCTGATGCACGCCGCAGAGCTTATATGGCCGATATCACTTTCGGTACGAATAATGAATTCGGTTTCGATTACTTGCGTGACAATATGGCTGTCAGTCCAAAAGACTTGGTGCAGCGTAAACATAATTATGCTATTGTCGATGAGGTGGACTCTGTATTGATTGACGATGCTCGTACTCCGTTGATTATTTCCGGTCCTGTTCCTAAAGGTGAGGATCAGTTGTTTGAGCAACTCCGTCCTTTGGTAGAGCGTCTGTTTGAAGCTCAGAAAAAGTTGGCTACCCAATATTTGGCCGATGCCAAACGCTTGATTGCATCGGATGACAAGAAAGATCAGGAAGAGGGATTTTTGGCATTGTTCCGTAGTCATAAGGCACTGCCCAAAAATAAGCCGTTAATCAAGTTCCTAAGTGAACAAGGTATTAAGGCAGGTATGCTGAAGACCGAGGAAATTTATATGGAACAGAATAACAAGCGTATGCCTGAAGCCACTGATCCATTGTATTTCGTAATTGATGAAAAGCAAAACAGCGTAGATTTGACCGACAAAGGTATTGACTTGATTACAGGAAATGCGGCAGATCCTACTTTATTCGTTTTGCCTGATATTACTTCCCAATTGTCTGCTTTGGAAAATGAGACAGATTTGACAGAAGAAGAAAAACTGGCCAAGAAAGATGAACTGATGACAAATTACGCTATCAAGTCTGAACGCGTACACACTATCAACCAGTTGCTGAAGGCTTATGCCATGTTCGAAAAGGATGACGAATATGTTGTAATCGACGGACAGGTTAAGATTGTTGACGAACAGACAGGACGTATTATGGAAGGCCGTCGTTATTCTGACGGTTTACATCAGGCTATTGAGGCCAAAGAAGGCGTGAAGGTGGAAGCTGCTACCCAGACCTTTGCTACCATCACTTTACAGAACTATTTCCGTATGTATCATAAATTGTCGGGTATGACCGGTACAGCGGAAACGGAAGCGGGAGAACTTTGGGATATTTATAAATTGGATGTCGTTGTTATTCCGACGAATCGTCCTATTGCCCGTAAAGATATGAATGATCGCGTTTATAAGACAAAACGTGAGAAGTATAAAGCTGTCATCGAAGAGATTGAAGAAATGGTAAAAGAAGGACGGAGCCTTTATGGAACTAGCCGTTTTCACAATGCGGAAGAACTTGTGCAGATGGTTCAGCCATTGTATGAAAAGGCCCATAGGGAGATGGTACTGGTGGTTGCCTTGAATACAAAATTGGAGATCCAGGCGCTTGAGATTGCGGCAGTGGGAGGGCTGAATGCCTGTTACGTGGATATGAGAGATATTTTTAAACTGGTGATCATCAATAATTCGGCGTTTATCATTTGCCTGCATAATCACCCGTCAGGTGATCCAGAACCGAGTTATGAAGATCAGAGACTTACAGAACGGTTGCAGAAAGCAGGAAAAATTCTGGGAATTCCGTTGATTGATCATATTATTGTGGCAGGGGAAAATTACTATAGTTTTCGTGACGGGGGTGAGATGAATGAATAATCAGAATCGTATGATCCGCTTATTAGAGGCTGATGAAATTGAATGTAGA
>OHNF01001181.1_pt1 | contig 13491 bp, 17 predicted proteins | sample 1569491 | NCBI WGS metagenome assembly OHNF01 (sample SAMEA3879557, study PRJEB24766) | human gut metagenome | biome: human-associated habitat; feature: feces | place: USA | collected 1985/1987 | reverse complement strand
CATTCGTCAGCGCCTCTCGATTTGCAGATTGATAAAATCAGTTTTGAGTGATTCGATGGCGCCAACCATAACGTACGGAAAACCACCGCTATGCCAGGCATCCATAACCGCACCGCTTTCATCAATAAGCAAAATAGCCATGCTACGATAATTGCCTTCGCGAGCAGCATGAAGCGCCTCTTCCAGAAGCCTAATAACCTCTGTTCGGTTATGTTCCAGATCAGCATCTTTTCTGCTAGTCAGGTTAATAACTTTCAAGTCCGGCATGTCATGCCCTCTCTGCAAATGCATTGATTGCGTAGCCACGACCACCAGCAAGATCGCCCAGCAGCGCCATGACAGCAGGATAGGACGGAGTGAAAACTTCACCATCTGCGACCGCATAGGTCATGGTGACAGCACCTTCCACACGTTCAGTTTTCACAGCAGCTTCGCGCACGCTGGAGAGTAAATCTCCGTCGATTGCCTCTACCGCCAGCATGCACTGCGCGGTTAAAACCTGCCGTGGAACTTCATCAGGCGGGAAATCATGTTCATCCAGAACGACATTCACGCGTGGCCATGCCAGAGCCTGTCTCGGGTCAGCTTTTGAGCCTACCCAGTCCAGCCCCTCCAGGTAATCCATTGCCTTAATCAGCAAAGGTGTGAGCTTGTCAGGCAGTTTAATGCCGCGTAATTCCGCAAACGAGGCAAGTTCCTCTTCACTGGCGTAGCTGTTGGCATCAGGAGAGGTGATATCGGTATTGATCATCTAATCATCCTGTTTATGGGGCTTTCGCCCCATTCGTTATTCTCCGGCAGGCGCAGTGAAGGTGATCTCATCAGTGGTTTTCGCCACTCCTTCAATCGTGCCGGTCACCGTGAAAGTGCCAGCAACGTCTGATGTGAGTTTCACCGTTGCACCACCAGCAGAGCCGGTTTGAGAACTGGCCGTGCTAAGCGTGCCGCCTGTAGACGTCCACACGACGGTTTTACCGGATACACCGGAGCCGTTCAGCGTGTACTTCAGAGAAACAGTTACCGCATCTGTGCTGTCAGCGGTTGCGGAGGTTTTATCCGCTGACAGCGTTACTCCCCCACTGCGGATTCCAGTTTGATCAGCACGCCTGCCGTTGATTTGTTGCTGGTGAAGTGCTTCTTCCAGTTGCCAGCAGTGCCGATGGCGGTCAGGTCAGGGTTATCACCTTTGGCGGTATCCCAGCTGTAGCCCAGCAGATCGACGTTCACCACACCTTCAGCGCGATAGCCAACCGCAAGGTTTTCCTGATCGTTGATATCGTAGGAACGGAAGCCCGGCGCCTGAGACTCGGTAACGGTCACTGCGCCGGCCACCAGCCCAAGGATCGCATCAGCATCCATGGTGTCGGTCACCAGCACAGGTTTACCCAGCGTGCCCGGCTGCCCGCCGTAAACCACCACGCCCGCTTCTTCGTAAATTTTGTTGGCAATCGCCTCATCCACAATGTCGAAGTAGGTCGCGGAGTGCATCACGAACAGAACCACTCGGTTAAACTTGTCGCCATATTTGCGCAGGCCACGCGTCAGGGTCTTTTTACCGTCGGTCTCAATGTCGGCGGTTACGACCATGTCGGCGTTAGCACCAATCGCCGCAGTCAGCGCTTTCAGGCCATATTTCACATAGCCTTCCAGCGTGGCATCTGCGACATCAACGCCGATCACTTCGGAGAACTCATCAACGGAGCGGCCACGGCGTTTAAAGGCCTCTTCCGTGGTTTCATACGGACCGTATTTCCACGGTGCTTTAACGGATACCGCTTCACCGGCACCGATTTTTTTACCTGTGACTTTATCGACAGAGTTCACATTGCGCGATTCGATGGAACCACCAACTTTGTAGAAGGCGCGTTTACGGAAATCACCTTCAATCAGTTCGTTATCCAGCAAAATCGCACCGTTGGAGGAAGCGTTGAACACTTCCAGATTGTCCTGGCGACGCTCAAGAAACGCGGTCTGCGCCAGATCGTCATAAATAACCAGGTCGGTATTAACAGTCGTTGCCATGGTTTGAATCCCTTATTTCGGAAGTTTGAGGAAGGCCTGCTGGCCGTGTTTGCGGATGTAGTCCGCTTTGTCGCTGGCGCTCATTTCGGAACGTTTCAGGCTTCCACCACCGTTTGGCTTGTGTCCGCCCGCGCCCGTGCCTTCTGCGCGAGGGAACAGATGCGGAGCCGTCTCCTTGAGTGACTCCGCCCACTCAAGCGGGCTTAGTGGAGTTTTGCCGTCTTTACCGAACAGAACATCGCCATTTGCATCAACTGCTACGGCCTCGCCCTCGTCGTTGAGCTGGAATGTGCCTTTGGCACGTAGAATCAGATCGTCAGAAGCTTCCGGCAGCGCGCCCGCTTTAGAGGCTGCTGCACGGATTGCATCCCCGAGGACCCGATCCCGAAATTTGTTGGAGAACGTTTCAGCTTTTTCCGCGCGCTCGTTCGCCGCTTTGATCTGCTTATCAACGTCAGCACGCATGCGCTCGGTACGCTTATCCAGCACCTCGTCAATTTTTCCGGCGGCGATAAGCTTCGCCTCTTCATCGTCAGAAAAACGCTGGAGAATGCCGCGTACAGCGTCTGGGTCGATACCGTCAAAACGTGACAGGTTTTCTTTTTGCTGCTTGATGGTGCCCAGCAACTCAGAGTTTTTTGATTTCAGGCCTGTAACTTCACTGGTCACACGCTCATCAATCAGCTTCTGGATTTCGGGGGTGATTTCGATACCGCCACCACCACTGCCCTCACCGCCGCTTTCAGGTGCGTAATATTTCAGAAGCATGTTTCGAATTAACATAATTTCCCCTCGGGATTTTGTCGGGCCTCGCCCATAAAAAAGCCCCGGCGGATGCCAGGGCGTGTAGAAAGTGATAGTTGCCAGGTTCAAGGACCTGATAGCTGCTTAAGACGTTCCAGGCTGATCCACTCGCCTTTGTCAGTGAACATATCAGCCAGGTCGATTTCACCCGCGCGGAATAGACGGCCACGCTCGGCACCCAGAACCTGATCCTGCCTTTGAGCTGGCTGACGCGCGAGCCATTCAAGATACGTGGTTTTAGCAGGTACCTGCCCATCCATGCTGGCACGAGTGCCCTCGTCCATCTCATCAATATCAATGCCGAGTTCGCGCCAGGACTTGATAATCAGAGTTTCAGTAGAACGGCAACAGAAATGAATTTTCCCGGGCCCTTGCAGGTAAGGTACTTTGTGCCCGATCGGTTTATTATCCAGGGTGTAGCGCAGCAGGTCGCGAATGATGCAGTCGTGACTGGTTTTATTGTCCAGCGTAGACAGCCACTGCTTACCATTCACGATGTCGCTGTTGGCGCTGGTGAAGCTGTTACGGGCGGTAGCAGCCAGATGATTCACGGCTGTTTTAGCGATGCTTGCGGCATTTGCCCTGCTCATCTGGAGCGCGCCGTCGCGATAGTCTTTATTGGCATGACCGCGCACGCTTCGGGCGATGGTTTCAACCGTGTCGCCAGCAAGATAGCCACGGCGTACAGCGTTTACGATCCGCGCCAGCCTGTCCGATTCCAGATTCTCCGTCCACTCACTCAGCAGGCGCCCCTGAAATGGCTGAGCCATCGCCGCGGCATAAACCATATCAGCGGTGATTCCCTGTAGCGGGTAGCGTGCCAGCACCTGTGAGGGAAGAAGGGAATCGAACAGGCTCAGCTGATAACTGACCTCATTCCTGGAAAGCGCAAGCAGTTCCCCTTCTAGCCCGGACTGCATCGAAGCGACAGCCTGATGGTTAAGTTCGCGTACGCTGCCGAGCAAGCTTTCCAGACGTGTAACCGTGAAGCTATCAGCCGGGAGCCGATCCAGTGCATCCAGCAGGCGGGCAGACAGTTCTGCGTCTGTCTCGTTGAGCAGCTTCACCATTCGGTTAGCCACGCCCGTCGCATAGCGGCTAATCCAGACGGAATGGGTAATGGCCTCATCCCGCAAACTTTCGTTGACTGTTGCCATATCAGCCCCCGGTCAATGAGGGCGCCTGATTGCGGAGCGCATCAATCACATCATCCGGGCTGTCTGCCGGGTTGATGAGGTCGAGTTTCTGAAGCGCCCGAATCATGTCAGTATCACGCAGCGCGCCGGACTGCCAGGCGTTAACAATAGCGGTGACCATCCCGGATTCGGCAACCTTCGCGATGAACTCCTGGTTGATGGTGTAGCTCGTCGATTCGTCCTTAATTCCGAGGTATTTCGCACACCAGCCCAGCGCCAGCGTGTAAGCCTCGGAAACGTTGGAAACACAGATACCCAGCACTGACGTTGATGCGCTCTGTTCACCGCTTGCCTGCGTTGCAGTCTTCGCCGTGGCGTTCTGCTCAATTAACCTGGCGCCCAGCTGCACCATGTAATTGCGTTTGCTGTCCATGGCCTCTTTAGCCAGCATGTTCGGCTGCGCCTGGGCATAACCAAACGATCCGTCTTTAGGAAGCATCAGCGGTGAACGGGAACCTATTTTTACCCCGGTCTTTTCAAGGTGATCTCGCCAGCCCGTATCAAGCCCGGTCATATACGGCTGCACCTGTCCGCTGAACCACACGCTGTCCTCATAGTCAGCGCTATTTCGATAATGTCCATGGTTTATCTCCACCAGCGCGGCCAGCGGTGAATCATCGATAGTGGGATCGTTGTTCTGAGCGCCAACAAAAGTGAACGGGATTTCATCCCAGTATTCCTTCCCTTTAGGCTTCGGATGATATTCGCTGTCGACGGCATAGGTTCCGCTTGCAGTGCCACCAGCCCGGCGCCATACCCGGCAGATAAACGTCCCTTCTTCCAGCGCCAGCTCGCGGTACTGAATTTCGTCCTTGTAAGCGTAACCGTCCGGCTCTTCTACGCATTCGCGCAGGACCACCAGCACCAGCTGATCGCGTCCGTTAATTCGCTTTGTTCGCCAGTTGATGATGTTCTCTGCCGGATAGCGGAGAATGATCGCTTCGTCTGATGCCTCTGCATAGTCAACATAAAGCCCATCTCGCGCCACCTCCAGCACGTTCTCGACCACCAGCTGCGACTGCTGATAAATGCTGGTACCCGCCCCGTCAGCATTGTCCAGCAGGTATTTCAGCTTCTCCGGGCCATTAAACGTTGGGTCTTTGCGATACGCCATGCCAAGCATGCCGATCTTCGTATTGCCAGCAATGGCGTAGAACACCGCACGGCTTAGATAGTCCTCATTGCGCTTGCGATTGCGCGTGGATTTATCGGTTGGATCGAGATAAGGCAGATACTTATTGCCCGCCGCTTTTACGGCCTCAGCGCCTTTGCAAAAGTCTCTGTATTTCCGCCAGGCAGCAGAAGCCGCCCGGTGTTCTGGTCGAACCCAGGTGATGTCGTCGTTTGCCATATCAGAAAGTGGTGTCCATGGTGATTGAGTATGCCGGTTTCACGATGGGGTAATCCTTCACAATGAAGTACCCACCAGCATCATTGGGGTGATCGTTATCCGCTGATTTATCCGGTTCGCCATTAGCCGCCATATTTGCTGCTCGAGGCTCTCGGTGTAGACCGGGCAATTCTGGACGTTGACCAGATAGCGGCGCTCACCGTTGGCGTTGCAGAACATGGCGTTCATTGAGTTAATGCGGTCTTTAACCGGCGGGTTGGCATCATCAACGATGACACTGAAGCCGGCATCGTTAAGCTGGGCAATATCCGTCTTGCTGGCGTTCTGCGATTTGCGGGAGTCGCCTGACGCATCCGGGTAGATGTAAATCTCCCGGCTCTTCACATAACGCCCATCCTCATATCGCCAGAACTCTTCCTGGATACGCTTAATCATCGCCGGCGTGTCGTAGACTTTCACCAGTTCGCGAACCGCGCGCGGTAGCCCGTTACGCTTTACGTGAACAATCGCGGCCATTTTCCCTACGTTGAAGTCCATACCGATAAACAACGGATCCCCATCCTGAATCTCGTCAGAACAGTTGTTCAGTTTACGGTTAAAGGTGTGGTAAATGGTCCCACTGTTGAGGTTGGTGAACTTCCCGCGCAGGTATGCCTGAATCAGTTCGTCAGGGTAAGAGCTCAGCAGCGAGGAAATGTAATCCGGGGGCAGGTTCTTCGCGTTGTCGAACGTGCTGGCCTGAATCAGCCCATACAGAGCAGAAAGCTCAGGCTTTTCGCGGACCGCCTTCACGAACTGCTGGTAAACGAATTTGAAGCCTTCCGGCGTTGTGGTGACATCGATGCCGTTACGTAACCCATCGACCTTGTAACGCATACGGGCTATGATTTTTCGCCATGCCTGTTGCGCTTTGGCTGCCGCCATGACGTCCAGCTCATCAACCATCGCGTTACCGATTTTGAAACCGACTATCGAGCCGGGCTTCTCCATTGAGCGGCAGATTGTGGTTCCGCGGTATCGTCGCCCCTCGTAGAAGTGAACCTCTTTGTTCCCCTCATTGATTATGACGCTCAGCCCCCAGTCAAAGGCCACTTCCTCAATCGTCGGGTAGAAGATGTCACGGATCTGCGGGTACGTCGGCGCGAAATAACCCTGGTTGATTTTAGGGTGCTCCCACATCCCCTTACAGATGCCGCCACAACCCACCCACGTCTTACCGGAACCGAACCCGGCAACGTAGGCTTTGAATTTGTGCTGCATCGCGAGGAAACGCGCCTGAGGAATGTTAAGTGTCGGGCTGATCCCCATCTTCCGCCCTCGCGTCCACTACGTTGATATTGATCTGAACTGGGGTCGGTTCGTCACCATCACCATCACCGGCCAGCTCTTTGCGGAGTTTCTCAACCTCCAGCTGCCGGCGGTCGATTTCGATCTGCTGGAGACGCTGAGCGAACTCGCTATCCGCCAGGCCAAGCCGTTTCATTACGGCTTCGAACATACGCTCACGGCTGATAGCGGTTATCTCGACGCCGTTCTTTCCGACCTTTACGCCGGAGTAAGCGAGTCGCGAGACTGGCGAGAGTTTACGCGTATCAGCGAAGTAAGGCTGGCCGATACCATCGCCGTTACAGCGTGGGCAGGCAGGGTTAGGCTCACGATTATGGTCATAGCCATAGCCACCAACATCAGCGGGCTCGCGACTTTTCCGCTCAAGCGCTTCGAGTCGTTTCTCTTCGAACTCCACCATATCGCGCCACTGGTACTGGTGACCGAATCCCCAGCAGTAACGACACGCGCCGCGGCGATACTGCGATAGCTGGTTTGCATCGAAGGTGGCAAGCTGCCACATCTGCGCGAGGACTTCATCGGCACCGCCAAGCGTGCGCGCAATGGAGGCTTTCTGTTGTTGTGCAATAGCCTGGGCAACTGAAGTTTTCTGAAGGAGTTGATAACCAATTTGTTCAGCGGATTTTTTGCTGTAACCCGCCCTGATAGCTGCTTGTGTGGCGTTACCATCCTTTAGGTATTCCGCAACAAATAAGCGTTGCTGAGCAGTAAGTCCATCATCATCCATCAGCTCATTTGCGCTTTGTTCTTTCTGCGCAAGGCGCACTTTTTTCTGCGCAGGTTTTTGCGCAGAAGTTTTTTTGATATATCGACGGGCGGTAGCGTAGTTCAGTCCCTGCGCTTCACACCATTCCTTTGGTGATACGCCGGTTGCGGCATGTTCGGACAGGAACCGTTGCTGAAGCTCGCCCCAGTCCGGTTTTGCCATGATTCATTTCCTAGATTTACGGCATTAAAAAAGCCACTCGAAAGTGGCTTTATTTAGAAAGTAGACGATGCTGAAATTTACTATTAGCCGTTTTTTAAGGCTTGTTGAATTGAATCCGCTAAATTAGATACATGATCGCTAACGTATCTTAAGTCAAGGTCTGTTTTGCAGGATGTTGCTGCATCAGTGCTACCAACAGAAGCTTTTGCGATTTCTAATGCGGCTTTAACGGCTAACAGACGCTGATGCTCTTCTTTGGTGACCCCAATATCAGGACTTCCAAAATAATTTTCTAACATTTACATCTCCTTTAACCATAAACGTTTTGTAGAAATGTAAACATTGGGGCTTTTTACCTAAATACAAGTAATCAAATTTATTTTTATACCCATAGTAAAGAGCCTCTGCAATGCTTTATCCCCTAAGGCGGATATCCATTACTTTGTCCCCTTTAGGGATATTCATCATTTACGGTCCTGCTCAATCACACGAATCCCAGCTAAATTGTTGTTGCCCTTTTCAATAACGGCCAACAGCGGCCTAATCCACAAAACAGCCTGGCAGTATGTCATTGCGCTGGTGGCAGCGGTACGATCATCGGCTGTATAAGCTCTGTCGGAATCGGCGTGCATTGCGCTGGAACGTAAACGGTACGTGTATTCGAGCAGCCCACCAGCAATGTCAGCAGGAACAGGCAGATCACAGGTTTTTTCACGGCGGAGAATCTCCCGGTATTCGATTACGGTTTCTTCGGTGCTGGTGTCTATCAGGGCATTAAGCCTGTTGGCATGTTCAGCTACTTGATTGAACCGATTAAAGTTGAATGCCTGGGTAGCGATCACCTGCCCTTGCAAAGAATTGTCACTTCGCAGGACGTCATTATCGCTCTGAAGGTTCCTGGCGTCCGAGCAACTCTTAACGAGGGCGACCGAAAGGCCAGCAACAACGATAACGAAGATCAGAGACGGGTTAATTTTCATCAGTACAGCCCCCAGCACGCCAGCGCGCTTTCCTGATCCCGTCGTTCAACCTGACCATAGCAGCCATTCTTCTGGCCTTTGGTTAGTCGGCAATCACGGCCACCATCTTTAATCCACCAGCGGATAGCTTCACAGGCCCCTTTACGGTCACCAGAATTGATGCGCTTATAGAACGTGGACGGGAAGCATTTACCCGGCCCGATGTTGTACGGGCAAAAAGATGCGATGCCTACCCTCTGCGGCTCTGTAAGAGGCACTTTGATATTGCGATCAACCCAGGCTAATGCCTTATCACGTTCAATAGCGTTAACCTTGCGGCATTGTTCTTTTGTGGCTGTCATGCCTTTAACAACGCGCCTGCCATCGATGACGGTCACACCGTGACATAAAGACCAGACCCCACCCGGATCAACAACCGCCACCAGTGCATTGCCTTCTTTCTCGCTGATGAACTGGTCAAAAATGATTGGCGCAGATGCACCAGATGCGATCAGTGCCAGCACTGCTGCGCTGAGTTTTGCTTTGTTCGACATCATTCACCCCGCGCAGCTTTGCGGCGATCCGCTTTGATTTGGAAGTACAGACTCGTTAACCACGTCAGCAAACCAAACATGAGGCTACCGAGCACACCAATGGCCGCCCATTGAGATGGGGAGACTTTATCGAGGAGCTGAAGTAACCAGTAGCCGGTCCCCCCTCCAGATGCGCCGTATGCAATACCCGTCGTGATTTTTTCCATTCGATTCATGCTCTCACCTCGCTATGTGCGGGTGCTGTGTGTTTAAAAGGTCAGGCTCTCGAGATGATTTAACAAGAAGTCTTATAGAGTTTGTTTCTTACGTACCTGAAATAGAAAAAGCCAGCTCTTAATAAAAGGGGGGAAACAGCGCTACTATTCTAAATTGAACAATAAACTGAAACAGTTGAAATTAGTCTCTTGAACTTACCCTTAAATTCACGGCGATCAGAGAATGGTCATCTGTAGGGCCAACTCTTTGTATACGTTTTAAAAGGCTCGAAGTGAAGCTATTTGCATTGTTCAGTGTATTAGGGGAAAACCGAGGTCGTCGCTCCCAATGATGGTGGGCGCCATCAGACATAATGATAATCGTGATGATGCCGTTCTCATCTACAAAATCCGCTAGCGGCAAAGTTATATGCTGAAAGTTGATAGGTAACACCTTAGACAGAGCAGCAGTCAGCATATTGCTTCCAGGTAATTCTGCTAGCTCTTTTTTGTTATACAAACCAGCGTCGAGCAACTCTTGATGTTGGGTGTGGTCCTTAGTCAACTGCTTTAGTTTGTTTTCGGTTTTTACATAAACTCGTGTATCGCCAACATGAACAATGACAAGTTCATTACCAGTAACAACACAATATGATAAAGTTGTAGCCGCCTTGCGCTGCGCCGAATCGTTCTGAGAAAGCTCTGCTATGTTGTTTTTGATGCCTGCGAAAATGATTCCTGGCTCATGCCCAGCTCTATCCTTATGCCCAGCAACAAAGTTTATAGCTGCTTGAGCAGCCTCTCCAGCACCTACATACGAACCTACACCATCAGCCACAGCAAAAATGAAACCATCGTTACAAGGTTGCGGAAGTAGAATGGCATCTTGGTTTTCGCGACTTGGATCTTTTGGGCATGAGAATGCACCGCAATTCAACAGCTCAATCATTTGCCTCTCCTAGTAGCAATAATCTCATCAAGTGCAACAATCATTTCGTCTACCGAATCGTACCTTGAACGAGGTAAGAATGCAGCGGATTTGTCTATCAGGGCACTTATGCCGTCAATATGAGCCAAATCCATTTCGCTAATGATGACACCCAATGCAAAAATATCCGATTTTTGAGTATAAACTCCTCTTTTAGCCTCATCGGACATGTATTTGGCCGTGCCTATTCCGGCATTTTTATCTTGTAATACCCCAGAGAGGAAATCGGATTGGGCTTTCGAATCCATTTTCTTAATCAATCCAAAGTCTGAAATTTTGTAGCATCCACCATCAAATTTCAGGATATTCTCGGGCTTTAGATCTCGATGCAGCAATCCATTTCTATGAAGGTATTGCACACCTTTGAATACCATTTGAAGGGCTGATAGCTTTTCATCGTCTAGCAGCGCGTTGGACCTCAACTCACTTCTTAAGTCGGTTTCGGCCAGTTCCATAACGAACCAAGGGTGTTCGCAATCAAGATTATGTATGCATATTCTCACGACATGATCGTGACTACACTTAGCTTGATAATCAACTTCCCTTCTAAATCTTCGCTTCCAATCATCAACACTGAAGTATTCATTCAACAAAACCGGATTGACTGAAAGCACTTTTCTTGCGTACTCACCACTTAAGTGCCCAGCAGTGTTGTAAACTTCGACTTTCTCAACTCTGCCAAATGCACCACACCCAAGATCTCTCAGGGGTTTGATAAGGTAATTTCCTCTGGGTTCCATAGTTCACTCACGTAAGATTCGCATGAGCAAAATGTACTCCCAAATGAAAAACCACACCATAACAAGAGGTTTAATTTTTCTTCATTGAGCAGCTGGGGAGATTTTTTAATCCCCCAAACGAAAAAACCCCGCGGTATTAACCGCAGGGCTGAATATCTCATGCTGGCCGAAACGATTGAACGGATTCCCAGCGTTAGAGTTGATGCTAGCCGAAAATTCCGCAGACCTCAACACCTTTTTTCTCTGATATTTGAGATTTGTAGAAAATCAGCCTACATCGTAACTGACTTTAAGGCGCTGTCTGCATAACCTTCTTGCCTGTGGCATTCTTCCACCAGCAATTCAAACAGCGGTTGCAGTTGACCGTAAGCGGTGGTTTTTTTTACGTCCCATACGGTGCGGACGCCCTCCAGCACATTGGAAAATTTTAACCGGGCGTAACCTCTCCCCGTGCAACGGTCACACACCTTCATGACCGGCACGCCCTGTTCCTCTGTCTTTTTTTTATCCACCACCTTCCCTTTCCCGTGGCAGCGACACGCATTGCTGATAACGCCTTTGCCGTTACACGCTTTGCATAGAACGCGCGCTCTCTCCCGAACTGATTTCCACTCCTCCCAGTATGAGGGGTAAACACCCTTTGTAACTTTTGCCCATTTTGGCGGCTTGCCGTCAGGGTATTGGATTTTGTTGGTGAATACCTCGACTTCGGTAAAGCCGCTACCATCGCAGCAGTCACATCTGCGAACGCTTGCCGCACTACGGGCGTAATCCTGGTATGCAAAAGCACACATAATTTCGAGAACGCGCTGCCGAACTTTTTCATCGAGTTCTGTAACTGATTTAAAGCGTCGGCATAGGTCCAACGATGCTCCATAAAGCGCCTCCATTGCCCGGTCAGGGCTGCTGATACCAATTTTTGCAAGGTATAAATCGAATCCAAACCCACACTTGGCGTTAACCAGTCCAAGCGCGACCATAACATCAGTTCCGGTCAGATTGTCGGTGGCAGTCGCCCTCGAGGAGTCACTGAACATCGGTGATTTTGGTGCGAAATATTTAGCTATTGATTCGAGGTTCATTATGCGGCTCCTGCTGAATGATAGATTCGAACAAAATTACGAAGGATGCGGTAGTCCACCAGCACTGATCCCCGGTAGCGGTAAATGCGAAGGCGCTGCCAGCGCGCGCGGAGTACCTCAAGCGTTTCTGGCTTCATGTGGCCTCCCCGATGATAATTTGCCCGGTTTCTCCCCAGATTTTGGTAACCCGTCCGTCCCAGACATGGCTATCCTCGTCAAACACTGCATCCAGCAGAGCTTTTTCCAGATTGTCTTTGTCAGGCTTTTGTTGGTGAGGCTGGCCGACATATTGCGCCCGCTTTGTCTTACTCCAGCTCTTCGGCATGGGGATGACGAACGTGATGTGATATCCGGACTCAGGCAGACGGATGCCAAGCAACCGGACCTGTTCTTTGTATGCCCAGTACGCTGCTGTTGCTGGCCGTTTATGCCATCGGTCACGCTGAGTCATTCGGGGCTTGCCAATCGGCGTAATTTCGTAAATTTTCATGCGGGTACCACCAGCCCGCGGCGGGCAACTTCAATCACTGTCAGAACAATCGCGCGGTCCATAAGCTGCCGGCGCTCGTCCCGGTTCAGCTTATTCCCGTTATCAATGCTGTCATGACAACAAACGCAGAGCGCAGCTGTCGCACAGTCATCGGTTTTTAATCCCATGCCTTTCCCTTCGTTCCGGTGTGCCACCTGCGTCCCCCATGCTCCACAAAGAACACAGCGCTCGATCTGCCCGACGGCGGCGAGCCATTTTTTGCTGCGATAAATAGCCATGCTCACCCCCATATCCGGTTTTGCCACCGGCGATTTATACGCGGTGGTTTATTACCTTCAGGCAGCCGGGCGCTGACGGTCCAGGTGAGATAATCTGAGTTCAGGTTGCGCTCTACCTTCACGCCGCGGCGCTGGTATTCCGCCATGAGTTCTTCGGCCTGCTGGGTTGTACAATCGGTATGATGGAACCAGGTCTTCTTCATCCCCGTCACCCCGCGAAGCTCATGAGTTGCGCAGCGGCGTTCTCCGCCTCGCGCTGGTCCCTGAATGCTTTGGATAATATCCAACGCCAGAGGACATCAAGCGCGGCCTTGTACAGCTGCTGGAACTCAAATTCGTCCATGTTGGCGAATGAAATACTGCGTGGGTGCTTCTGAAGTGTGCCATCCGGAAGTTTGATAGCGTCGTAATGCCCGGCCTGAATAGTCACCCAGGCGCGGTATGCATCGAAGGATTTACAGAGGCTGATCCCGTTTGTTACGCGGCGGCTCGCAACCTGCTCAAGATAGTGCTCAGCGGCATCGAGCAGTGCGCCTTCGTTTCCGCCATAGGAAGCCA
>OHNF01001179.1_pt1 | contig 13495 bp, 8 predicted proteins | sample 1569491 | NCBI WGS metagenome assembly OHNF01 (sample SAMEA3879557, study PRJEB24766) | human gut metagenome | biome: human-associated habitat; feature: feces | place: USA | collected 1985/1987 | reverse complement strand
ACGCCCGCTTATATCTCTTGAACTTACATGTCCGATGTCAGCCATTAAAGCAGCATTAATACTCTTTCCACCCGGTGCGGCACACACATCTATAACATACGCATCCCGCTTAATAAAGCCGCCCTGTGATGCAAGCATGGAACTTATATCCTGCACAAAAAACAGGCCATCACGAAATGACTTCAGTCCGCCAAGATAATCATACCCTGATATTTTCAAAGCATAATCAATTCTTTTATCTATGCCTTCATTTGTAACTGTAACTCCCTCTGCCTCAAGTGCAGCCGTAAGACCTGCAATATCTGTCTTTTTTGTATTACATCTTATATATGTTGACTTATCTTTGTTAAATGCTTCAAACATTTCTTCTGTTTCATTATCACCGAATTTTTTAAGAAAATATCCTGCAAGCTCCTCCGGCACTGAATATTTTACAGATAAATATTTATCTGTATTCGTACTTTTATCCGGATATTCAATATTATCAATATTTCTTGCTATATTTCTCAAAACACCATTCACGAAACCGCGAAGCGTCCCAAAGTTTTTCTTTACAGCCAGCTTTACCGCTTCATTGCAGACTGCTGAAGCCGGCACACTGTCCATATATTTTAACTGGTAGACAGACATTTCCAGAATAATTCTTATAACATCTTTCTGTTTTTTTACAGGAGTTTTTGAAAAACTGTCTATAATATAATCAAGTTCTATTTTTCTTTCTTCTGTTCCCTGTACAAGTCTTGAGATAAATGAACGCTCATTTTTATCAAGATACTGGTATTTCTTTAAAGCATCCGATAATACAACATGAAGCAGTCCGTTATTCTTCTGTACTTCATACAGTATTTCCATAGCTACCTGTCGTAAATTAACCTGCATTTTATCAGTCATCTCTCCGGCCTCTTCCTCCAAAAAGAATTATAAGTCTTAAAAGCTGCAAGATTGCTGTAGCCGCTGCTGCAACGTAAGTAAGTGCAGCAGCTGACAATACTTTTCTTGTCTGGCTTACTTCATCCCTGTAAAGTATACCATTACTTTCCAGCTGTTCAAGAGCTCTTGCAGAAGCGTTAAATTCCACAGGAAGCGTAACAAGCTGAAAAAGCACGGCCGCACTAAACATAATAATACCTATTGTTATAAGTGTCTGGTTAAAGCTTAAAATTGCACCAACTATGATAAATACCCATGAGAGCTGTGAACCGATATTAGCAACAGGCACAAGTGCAGTTCTTAAAGAAAGTGGAAAATATCCTCTTGCATGCTGTATAGCATGACCGCACTCATGTGCCGCAACTCCTATAGCTGCAACAGATGTTGAACCATACACAGATTCCGAAAGATTAAGCACTTTCGTAGATGGGTTATAATGATCTGTTAGTTTACCTGATATCCTCTGTACAGACACATCATTTATTCCGTTTGACTGCAAAATCATTCTTGCTGCCTGTGCACCTGTCATTCCTGACATACTCGCCACCCTTGAATATTTTGAAAATGCTGAATTAACTCTCCACTGTGCAATAAGTGATATAATAGCTGCAATAATTATCAAAATATATGTCGGGTCAAAATAATATCCGTAATATCCATATGGCATAAGCTGCTACCTCCTTAAATCCAAATACTAACATATATCCACAAAAATCATTTATTTTCCAAGGATATCCCCTGTATTAATATGATTTCCACGTAAAAAATCCTGTGTTTTCATTCTCTTCTTGCCTTCAAGCTGAAGTTCATTGATTTTAAGCGAGTTATCCCCACATTTTACGATAAACGAATTGTTGTCCACCTGTGTTATCATTCCGTTCACAACGGATTCACCTGATTCACAAACAACATCATCACAAACATCCGCATCCCATATTTTCAACAATTTTCCATTGAAATGTGTAAATGCACTCGGCCACGGATTAAGACCTCTTATAAGTCTCTCAATTCTTGCAGCCTCCATTGAAAAATCTATATTACCAAATGATTTATCAAGCATTTTTACATGAGTTGCTTCAGTCTCATTCTGCTTTACAGGCTTTACTGTGCCTTTTTCAAGTTCATCAAGAGTTTTCACCAGAAGAGCAGCACCGACACCGCTTAACTTATCAAAAAGGCTTCCTCCTGTCTCTTTACTATCAAGCTTTACTTTTTCAACAAGAAGAATATCACCGGTATCAATTCCTTCATTCATCATCATTGTTGTTACGCCGGAATACTCACAACCGTCAATTACTGCCCACTGTATCGGCGATGCACCTCTGTACTTTGGAAGAAGTGAAGCATGAACATTGACACATCCATATTTTGGCATATCAAGAATTTCTTTTGAAAGAATCTGTCCGAATGCGACTACTACTATAACATCCGGATTTATCTTTCTAAGTTCATTTACAAACTCTTCATCCCTTGCACGTTTCGGCTGAAGCACTAAAAGTCCGAGTTCAATAGCTGCCTGCTTTACATCTGAAAAACTCATCGCACCGCCTCTTCCTTTCGGTTTATCAGGCTGTGTGACAACTGCTGCAACTTCATGTCCTGCTTCTACAATTGCCTTTAATGTACCAACTGAAAAATCAGGCGTTCCCATAAATACAACTTTCATTAATTTTCTTCTGCCTCCTCTGTATCCATAAGCGGTCCTTCCGCTTTATCAACATACATTATTCCGTTAAGATGGTCTATTTCATGGCAGAGACATCTTGCCAGAAGTTCTGTGCCCTCGACAATTATTTCATCCATATTTTCGTCAAGAGCCTTAACCTTTGCATAATTAGGTCTTGTCACAATGCCCACTTTTCCGGGAACAGAAAGGCAGCCCTCCTGACCTGTCTGTTCTCCGCTTGTCTCAAGAATTTCAGGATTAATAAGTACCAGTGGCTGGTCACCGCAGTCAATTACAACTATTCTTTTTCTTATTCCTACCTGTGGTGCAGCAAGTCCGCACCCGTTTGCATCATACATAGTTTCAAACATGTCATCGATTAATTCCTCAATCTTAGGTGTCATCTCTGTAACTTCTTTTGCCTGCTTTTTTAAAATCTCATCTCCGAGTATTCTAATGTTTCTTAATGCCATTATGCATTACCTCCTTAATCAAAATTAAACTGTACACTTACATTCTTATATAATATATTATCCTTTACATGCACTTCTATATTATCTTTAAATTGCGTAAGCCTCTCATAATCAGCCGCCTTAACATATAATACCTGTGTATAAATATCATTGAGCTTATATACCTGCGGAACAACGGGACCTGTTATAAAAAGCTTTTTATCGCCTGCCATGTCTGAAAATTTTTTCATATCATCACATGATTTTTCAAGATTTCCTTCATTCTTTGATGAAATTTTCACTTCAAGCATATGCATTACCGGCGGATATCCCATAAGTTTCCTGAATGATATTTCATCATCATAAAACATTTCATAATCCTGTTTTTGTGCAGCCACAATACTATAATTATCCGGCGTATATGTCTGTATTATAACATCACCGTGAAGATTTTTTCTTCCGGCACGCCCTGCCGCTTGGACAAGCAGCTGAAATGTTCTCTCTCCTGCCCTGAAATCGCTTGTATACAAAGACATATCTGCCGCAAGCACACCTACCAGTGTAACATCTGGAAAATCATGGCCTTTTACAATCATCTGTGTGCCTACAAGCACATCTGCATTATGAGCTGCAAATTCTGAAATTATTTTTTCATGCCCATCCTTACCTGATGTTGTATCCATATCCATTCTGAGAACTCTTATTCCCGGAAATGTTTTTTTCAGCATTTCCTCAACCTGCTGTGTCCCGGCTTTAAATCCAGAGATATATCTTGAACCACACTTGGGACATAACTTAACAGACCCAGTCTGATATCCGCAGTAATGGCATACAAGCCTGCCATTATTATGTGCTGTCAAAGAAATATCACAATGTGGACATTTCATGACATAACCGCACGAACGGCATGAAATAAAACCGGCATAACCTCTTTTATTAAGAAAAAGCATTATCTGCTGTTTTTTTCTTATTCTGTCTTCAATCAGTTCTTTTAACTTTCTTGAAAATATCGAACGGTTCCCCTGTTTTAATTCTTCTCTTAAATCTACCACGGCAACGTCCGGCATATCTGCCCCCGCAGCTCTGTTCTTTAATTCATAAAGCTTATATATGCCTTTTTTTGCATTATAATAACTTTCAACCGACGGAGTTGCAGAGCCAAGCACAACAGAAGCATTTTTTGTCTGGGCTATGTGAATTGCCGTCTGCCTTGCATGATATGATGGTGTCTGCTCGCTTTTATATGCCATTTCATGCTCTTCATCTATAACTATAAGTCCAAGATTTGAAAATGGTGTGAACAAAGCAGACCGAGGTCCTATTATCACATCAATCTCACCTCTCATAGCCCTTAAAAACTGGTCATAACGCTCCCCTTTGGACATTCTTGAATTAAGAATTGAAACTCTCTCACCGAATCTGTCATAAAATCTTTTTACAGTCTGAAATGTCAATGCAATTTCAGGTATAAGCATAACAGCCTGTTTTCCCTGTCTGACAACATGTTCAATCATATTGATATAGCAGAGAGTTTTTCCACTTCCTGTCACACCATGAATAAGATATGTTTTTCTTATTCCTCTATCATAATCACCTATAAAATCATCAACAATATTTTTTTGTTCATTATTAAGGCTTATCTTATCTTCCTGTATTTCATCTTCTTTTACAGGATTCCTGTATAGCTGCCTTGAAATAATCTGTATTATTCCATCGTTTTCCAACGATTTTATTGTCGAAAGCGATATGCCTGTTTCATTTTTCAGCACATCCATATCTGCTTCTTCTCTATCAGAAAGATACTCTATGAGTTTCTCCTTTGACGGTGATTTTCTCTTCGCATTTTTTATAAATTCTTTTGCTTCTTCTTTTGTAACATTAAGCTTTATATGCTTTTTTTCTTTCTGCCTGATTTTTTCTTTGACAGGAATTACTGTTTTTAAAGCCTGATTCATAGTTCCGCCGTAATTATGTTTAAGCCATGCTGCAAGCTTTATCATATCTTCAACAGCTTTTACACGATTAGGAACGACACTGTCTATGTCTTTTATTCTTTCTTCATCAAACTCTGCTTTCGATGTAAGTTCTATAACATAGCCTGTTATAATACGATTTCCCCTTCCAAACGGAATATTAACCATAACTCCTGTATCTATCTGCGAAAGTAATGCATCGGGTACATGATATTGAAATGTTTTATCTAATTGTTCATGTGAAATATCAACAATAATATTTGCGTACATCCGTCACACCCTTTCACATATTTTTGCAGCTTTATCTTTTCCAGCCTTCTGATTCAAGTTCTTTAACAACTTCTTTTATAAGAACTCTCTCATCCATAGGATATTTTACACCTTTTATTTCCTGATAATCTTCATGTCCTTTTCCTGCCAGAATAATAATATCGCCATTTTGTGCATTTTTTATTGCATATTTTATTGCTTCTTTTCTGTCAGGAATATCAACATGCTTTCCTGTTGTCTTTGAAATACCTGTCTTAATGTCCTCAATAATATCAAGAGGTTCCTCAAATCTTGGATTATCTGATGTGATTATTGTAAGATCAGCAAGCTTTCCGGAAACTTCTCCCATTTCAAAACGTCTTTCCTTTGAGCGGTTGCCGCCACATCCGAAAAGACATACAAGTCTGTTAGGATTGTATTCTTTTAATGTTTCAAGTATACTTTTCAATGCCATTGCATTATGTGCATAATCTATCATAAGTGTAAATCGGTCAGATACAGGAACTATCTCTATTCTGCCTTTTACCTTAACTTCATACAGCATTTTTTCAAGCGTATCTTTATCCACATTAAAATGTCTCGTAACAGCTATTGCACACAGTGAATTATACACTGAAAACTTACCCGGCAGTTTTAATGTAACAGGCATGTTCACAAGCCCCTCACAGTCATAACTAAGTCCTATTTTTCCCGGTTCATGGAAAAGCGTTATATTTTTTGCACGAATATCAGCCTTATCTGATATACCATAACTTTCAATACTGCATGTTGCATGTTCAAGAATTTTTGGCGTATGTTCATCATCGGCATTGACAATGCCAACCTTACACTGTGAAAAAAGCTTTGCCTTACATTCAAGATATTCCTCAAATGATGCATGTTCATTAGGTCCTATATGGTCTGGCTCAAGATTTGTAAATACGCCTATGTCAAACATAATTCCAGCAGTACGGTCAAGCTTTAACCCCTGTGATGACACTTCCATTACAACAGCCTTACATCCCTGTTCAGCCATTTTCGCAAAACTTTTATGAATATCGTAAGACTCCGGTGTCGTATTGCATGCCGGCGTATGTTCATCTCCTATAATTGTCTCAATAGTACCTATAAGACCGGTCTTAATTCCACATGCGTCAAGAACATTCTTGACCATATATGTTGTTGTTGTCTTGCCTTTTGTTCCTGTAATTCCAATTGTAAAAAGCTTTTTTGCCGGATTACCAAAATAGTTTGCCGACATAACTGCAAGTGCAAGTCTTGTATTCTGTGCTTTGACAATTGTTATATCTGAAGGAATCTCTTTTATAAGAGAAGCCGTTTCATCATTTCCAAGTGCACTATCCTGAATTACAATTACTCCTGCTTTCTTTTGTATAACCTGTGGAATATATTTGTGTCCATCACTCACAGCTCCGGTGATACATATAAACACACCATTCTCAGTAACTTTTCTTGAGTCAGAAGTAAGAGAAGTTATCTCACATTCAAAACCTTTTTGTACAATTTCACATTCCAGTCCCTGTAAAAGTTCTGATAATTTCATGCAGTTCTCCTTTCATATTAAAACAGACCTGTTATTTTACCTGATTCTTCATCATAATTAATATTTTCGGCAGCAGGATGAGTAGGCAGTCCCGGCATTGTAAGTATTTTTCCTGTAAGTATTACAACAAATCCGGCACCGGCATCAACATATGCCTCTCTTACATTTATTGTAAAGTTTTCCGGTCTTCCGAGAAGCTTAGGATTATCAGAAAGTGAATACTGTGTTTTAGCTATACATACAGGGAAGTTTCCAAATCCCATCTGCTCAATATGCTGTAATTCTTTTGTAGCTGCATCGTCATATGTAACACCATCTGCACCATATATTTCTTTTGCAACTTTTTCAATCTTTTCTTTAAGTGAATCTGAATCTTCATAAATTGGTTTATATTCAGCTTTTTTGTTTTCTATGCTCTCTATTACCTTTTCTGCAAGCTCAAGACCGCCTTCGCCGCCTTTCTCCCATACTTTTGCAAGTGCGAACTCACAGCCTGCATCTTCACAATGCTTCTTTATAAATTCATATTCTTCCTGTGTATCTGTTATAAATGCATTAAGTGTAACTACAACAGGTATGCCGAACTTCTGCATATTTTCAATATGTTTGTCAAGATTAACAATACCGGCTTTAAGTGCGTCCATATTTTCTTCATTAAGCTTATCTTTTGCAACGCCACCATTATATTTAAGTGCTCTTACTGTAGCAACAATGACAACTGCATCCGGTTTTAATTCTGAGAGACGACATTTTATATCAAGGAACTTTTCTGCCCCGAGGTCAGCTCCAAATCCGGCTTCTGTAACAGCATAATCTGATAATTTTAATGCAAGTCTTGTAGCTCTTACTGAATTACATCCATGTGCAATATTGGCAAATGGTCCGCCATGAACAAGTACAGGTGTATGTTCAAGTGTCTGTACCATATTAGGCTTAATTGCGTCTGCAAGAAGTGCCGCCATAGAACCGGTTGCCTTTAAATCATCTGCTGTAACAGGTTCACCGTCAACATTATATGCAACTATTACTCTTCCAAGACGCTCCTTTAAATCTTTCATATCCTTTGCAAGACATAAAACAGCCATTATTTCTGATGCAACTGTTATGATAAAATGATCTTCTCTCATAACACCGTCCATACGTCCGCCCATGCCGATTACGATATTTCTTAATGTTCTGTCATTCATATCCATGCAGCGTTTCCAAACGATATGCTTGGTATCAATTCTTAATTCATTGCCATGCATAATATGATTATCAAGCATTGCTGCAAGAAGGTTATTTGCAGATGTTATTGCATGAAAATCTCCTGTAAAATGAAGATTGAGTTCTTCCATAGGCACTACCTGTGAATATCCACCACCTGCTGCACCGCCTTTTATTCCAAAACATGGCCCAAGTGAAGGCTCTCTTAATGCTGCAACTGATTTTTTGCCCATCTTATTAAGTGCCTGTGTAAGCCCTATCGTTATTGTTGTCTTTCCCTCTCCAGCCGGTGTAGGGTTAATTGCTGTTACAAGGATAAGCTTTCCATCTTTTTTATCTTCAAGTTTTGAATATAAATCATCAGAAATCTTTGCCTTATACTTACCATAAAGTTCAAGGTCATCTTCTGCAACGCCTACTTTTGCTGCCACCTCTCTTATATCAAGCATCTGTGCTTCCTGTGCTATTTCAATATCACTCTTTACGCCCATGTCTGTTCTCCTTTAATTATAAATTATTTTTCTTTAAGTATTCTTCAAACTCTTCGGCTGTCATCAGTATCTTTCTCGGCTTTGTTCCAAGTTCCGGACCTACAACGCCGGCATCTGCAAGCTGGTCCATTATTCGTCCGGCTCTGTTAAATCCGATTTTATAATATCTTTGCAGCATTCCAATAGAACCTTTTTCTTTTTCTATTACAAATCGTCCCGCATCGGCAAAATAACTGTCTTTTTCATTATCCTGTCCTGACACATTTCCCGCTGCTGCCGTCATGGTATTAGTCACTTCTTCGTTATATGTAACTTCCTGCTGCATATGTTCTTTTAAGAAATCGACAACTTTTCCAACTTCATCATCTGATACAAATGCTCCCTGCACACGTACAGGCTTTGGATATCCCGATGGGAAGAATAACATATCACCTTTACCAAGCAGCTTTTCTGCACCATTCATATCAATAATAATTCTCGAATCAACACCTGATGATACCGAAAATGCAATTCTTGATGGTACATTCGCCTTGATAAGACCTGTTATAACATTAACTGACGGTCTCTGTGTTGCAATTATAAGGTGAATACCCGCTGCTCTTGCAAGCTGTGCAAGACGGCAGATTGAATCTTCAACCTCTCCCGGTGCAACCATCATAAGGTCTGCAAGCTCATCTATAATAATTACAATCTGTGGCATCTTTTCAGGCGGTGTCTCGCCTTCACCAACCTGTATCTTTGATACCTTAGCATTGTATCCTTTCAAATCCCTGACCGCCATTTTTGCAAAAAGCTTATATCTCTTCGTCATCTCGTCAACAGCCCAGTTCAATGCTCCAGACGCCTTCTTCGTGTCTGTCACAACCGGAGTTAAAAGATGTGGAATTCCGTTGTATACACTAAGTTCAACAACCTTAGGGTCAATCATTATAAGCTTGACATCTTCAGGATTTGCCCTGTAAAGAATACTCATAATAATTGTATTTATACATACAGACTTACCTGAGCCTGTCGCACCTGCAATAAGAAGATGCGGCATCTTTGCTATATCTGCTATTATAGGTTTTCCGGCAATATCTTTTCCAGCCGCAAATGCAATCTGAGATGTATTGTTTTTAAATGCATCCGTCTCTATAAGTTCCCTTAAAGATACACTTCCTGCTTCTTTATTTGGAACTTCTATTCCTATTGCGGCTTTCCCCGGAATTGGTGCCTCTATTCGGATATCTGCTGCTGCAAGATTAAGTTTTATATCATCTGACAGTGATACAATCTTACTTACTTTAACACCCTGCTCCGGCTGCAGTTCATATCTTGTAACTGCAGGTCCGCAGCTTATATCTGTGATAGTAACTTTAACACCGAAGTTCTGCAATGTCTGCTGCAGCCGCATTGCAGTTTCTTTATTTTCACGCGATTGTCCTGCTTTATCTGTACCTTTTCCTCTGTTAAGCAGGCTGACAGGTGGAAAAACATATTCCTGTTTCTTTTTATCCACACTTTTTTCCATCCGGATTTCTTCAGTTTCTTCTAATTGACTATCTGATTCAGCCATGTCTGCTGTATTGGTTCTATTATCTGAAGTTACTGATATATCTGTATCCTCTGCCGGACTCTCATATGTATTATCATATGAATTAGTGTCTGTACCTTCATTTGGGTTTCCATATGAATTTTCATATAAATCTTCATTTGAATTTTCATTTGAATCTTCATATAAATCAACACCTGAACTATCAGATAAATCAATATATGAATCATTCTCTATATGTTCTTCTATATTATCATCTACATTTTCCTGCATATATTCAAATGAGTCACCCGGATCATATATATCTGCCGAATATTCATCATGCACTGATATATCAGGTACAATCTCATGCACATCCACACTTTTTACAGCCTCTTCTTTCTTCGGAAGCTGTGTATCAAGTGTCACACCGCGTGCTTTTTTATTCATTCTTTTCCTTGCACGCTCTTCCTGCCTCTCATATTTTTCCTGAAGCTTTGCCTCTTTTTCACGACGCCGTCTCGCAAGATATTCTTCCTGTGTTTCTTCATCTTCATCATCATACATATCACGACCCGCAAGACGCTCATTTGAATGTTCCCTGTAAATATCATAATCCTGTTTTGCAGCCATCATCATACGTGAACCATTCTTTTTAACCTTTAAAATACCATTAATAAATGATTTTTCCGTAATTACAATAATACATATAATTGCAAGAATAATAAGGACAACCATTGTTCCCCAGAATCCCATAGGCGAAAGGATTCTACATAAAATTCCTCCAAATAATCCTCCACCGGATTTATAATCAGCACTGTATGTAAAAAATTCCATAATTCCTGCATCGGCTATCTTAGGTTCATTAACAATTCTTAACCATACAGCTGATAAAATTATTGTAAAAATGTATACTGCTGCCGTCTTAATTCTTGCTACAGCAATAATATTCTTATTGGAAATCATAAAAACAAGCGTAAATGCCATAATTACAGGAAATATATATTCTACTACGCCAAACAGCCCGAACATAAACCATTTAATGCCTTTACCGACACTTCCTACAAGATTAAAATTACTCAGAATAAGAATAAGTGCAACAGCAAAAGACAAAAGTACCATAACTTCATCCTGCATTTTGGCACCATAAGCAGCTTTAGCAGCTGCTTCCTGTTTTGTCTGTCTTGTACTTTTCTTTGCCGAAGAATTTGTGGTTTTTCTTTTAGCGGCACTTTTCTGCGTTGTTTTACTACTTTTACCTGAGCGTTCCGGCACGTCTTTTTTCTTTCTGCTTTCCGCCATTTTCTTTCCTCCACTTTCAGCTCTGATATCTGCTGCCGGATGCAATGCAGACAATTAGCCATTATTTTGCATATTTTAATATTATACCATTTACCAGCAGTTAAAACAAGCCTGTATCCCAATGGGACACAGGCTTGTGTACATCATAATATTAATCCTCATCATCATTTGCTGCTTCAGCAAATCCCTGACGTTTTCTTGCCATCTCATCACTCTCAAGATATTCATCATATGTTGTGATTTTATCAATAAGCTGTCCGCTTGGAACAATCTCCATGATTCTGTTGGCAGTTGTCTGTATAAACTGATGGTCATGCGATGTAAATAATGAAACACCGCTAAACTTAATAAGACCATTATTAAGTGCTGTAATAGATTCCATATCAAGATGGTTTGTAGGGTCATCAAATATAAGTACATTAGCACCCATAATCATCATCTTTGAAATAAGGCATCTTACCTTCTCACCACCTGAAAGGACCTTAACCTTCTTTACCCCATCTTCACCTGCAAAAAGCATTCTTCCAAGGAAACCTCTTACATATGTTGGGTCCGGATCCGGTGAGTACTGTGTAAGCCACTCAACAATAGTATCGTCGCAGTTAAATTCTGCTGCACTATCCTTAGGGAAATATGCTCTTGATGTCGTAACTCCCCATTTGAAGCTTCCTTCATCCGGTTCCATCTCACCCGTAAGAATTTTGAAAAGTGTTGTTGTTGCAAGCTCATTTGAGCCTACGAATGCAATCTTATCATCATGTCCAACAATAAATGAAATATTGTCAAGCACTTTTACACCATCAATAGTCTTAGAAATTCCTTCTACCTGAAGAACTTCATTACCAATCTCTCTTGCCGGTCTGAAATCAATGTATGGGTACTTTCTGCTTGATGGTCTGATTTCATCAAGCTCAATTTTCTCCAATGCTCTCTTTCTTGAAGTAGCCTGCTTAGATTTAGATGCATTAGCAGAGAATCTCTGAATGAAATCCTGAAGTTCCTTAATCTTTTCTTCCTTCTTCTTATTGGCCTCTTTCATCTGCTTAATAAGAAGCTGGCTTGACTCATACCAGAAATCATAATTACCTGCATAAAGCTGAATCTTTGCATAGTCAATATCAGCAATCTGTGTGCATACTTTATTAAGGAAATAACGGTCGTGTGATACAACAATTACAGTATTCTCAAAATTAATAAGGAACTCTTCAAGCCATGCAATAGCATCAAGATCCAGATGGTTCGTAGGCTCATCAAGAAGAAGTATATCCGGATTACCAAATAAAGCCTTTGCAAGAAGAACCTTAACCTTTTCACTACCATTAAGCTCTGACATAAGTTTATAATGCAAATCTGTTGTAACACCGAGTCCGTTAAGAAGCTGTGCCGCATCAGACTCTGCTTCCCATCCGTTCATATCAGCAAACTCTGCTTCAAGCTCACTTGCCTTATTGCCATCTTCTTCCGTAAAATCTTCCTTTGCATATATTGCTTCTTTTTCTTTCATTATTTCATAAAGACGCTCATTGCCACGGATTACAGTATCAAGAACAACACAGTCATCATACTTGAAGTGATCCTGCTCCAGGAATGAAAGTCTTTGTCCAGGTGTGATACTCACATCACCTTTACTCGGTTCAATCTGTCCTGTAAGTATTTTAAGAAATGTTGACTTGCCGGCACCGTTTGCACCAATAAGACCATAGCAGTTGCCTTCAGTAAACTTAATATTAACATCTTCAAAGAGTGCTTTCTTACCAATACGAAGTGTTACATTATTTGCACTAATCATTAAAAAATTTCCTCCAAAACTAAAATACTGCATTTAACTCAAATTTACACCGTTTTATGCAAGCTTTTTATCAAAAGCAACGCATAAAACGGCAATATAAATATAGTATACTATAAATTCTTAATCATATCAAGCATACAGTAGTTCATCGCTGTTAATTCATCATCACATGTCGCATTATCAGCCAGAATATTTGACAAAACTGTATCAATACACAGCTTGCTCCTTCTTACATTATCAGTATATATGTCATTTACATAAACCCTGCCCCATATACCCCGTATACACATAACGCATACAATCAGGTATACGGATTACAGTGTACCTATTCTCCCCACGTCATTCATTATGACATACTGTAGT
>OHNF01001174.1_pt1 | contig 13537 bp, 6 predicted proteins | sample 1569491 | NCBI WGS metagenome assembly OHNF01 (sample SAMEA3879557, study PRJEB24766) | human gut metagenome | biome: human-associated habitat; feature: feces | place: USA | collected 1985/1987 | reverse complement strand
ATCTTGATGATCTGGGACAGGGTAGTGTCCTCGCCCACGCGGGTGGCCTCGCAGCGGAGGAAGCCCGACTGATTGGTGGTAGCGGCGCTGACCCTGTCGCCTGCGGCCTTGTCCACCGGGATGCTCTCGCCGGTCAGGGCGCTCTCGTTCACGGCGCTGACACCCTCCAGCACCAAGCCGTCCACAGGGATGTTCTCGCCGGGGCGGACGACAAAGATGTCGCCCTTCTGCACGTCGGCGATGGAGACGGTCACTTCCGCGCCGTCCCGTACCAGCGTGGCGGTCTTGGGGGCCAGCTTCATCAGGCTCTTGAGCGCGTCGGTGGTCTTGCCCTTGGAGCGTGCTTCCAGCATCTTGCCCACCGTGATGAGGGTCAATATCATGGCGGCCGACTCGAAGTAGAACTCCATCATATAGTGCATGACCAGCGCGTCATTGCCGTGGAGCTGGGCGTCGGTCATGGCAAAGAGGGCGTAGGTGCTCCACACATAGCTTGCCATGGAGCCGAGGGCCACCAGCGTATCCATGTTGGGGGCACCGTGGATGAGGCCTTTGAAGCCGCTGATGAAAAACTTCTGGTTGATGACCATGACGATGCCAGCCAGGATCAGCTGGACAAGGCCCATGGCGATGTGGTTGCCGTCGAACCAGTGAGGCAGGGGCCAGCCCCACATCATGTGGCCCATCGAGAAGTACATCAGCACCAGCAGGAAGCCCAGCGAGGCGATGAGACGGCGCTTGAGCTTGGGGGTCTCGTGGTCGGCCAGTGCGTCGAGGTCGGCATTGGTGTCCGATGCCTTATGGGCGGCGTCCGACTTGGGGCTTGCACCATAACCTGCCTCCTGCACCGCCGAGATGATGGCGGCAGGGGAGGCAGTGCCCTCCACGCCCATAGAGTTGGTCAGCAGGCTCACCGAGCAGCTCGTGACGCCCGGCACCTTCTTTACGGCCTTCTCCACCCGGGCAGAGCAGGCCGCGCAGCTCATGCCCGTGACATTGTATTGTTCCATTGTAGATTCCTTTCCGCTGCATAAGATGCCCGGAAGGGGGTCATTTCATGAGCTTGGGCAGCAGGGTCAGCAGCTCGTCCAGTTTTTCACTGCTGCCATTCCGCAGGTCGTCAGCCACGCAGGTGCGGACGTGCTGGCCCAGCAGCTCCTTCGAAAAGCCGTTCAGTGCAGCGTTCACCGCCGCCACCTGCACCAGAATATCGGTGCAGTAGACATCCTTTTCCACCATTGCGCGGATCCCGCGCACCTGACCCTCGATGCGGCTCAGTCGGTTGACGAGGGCACGGTACTCCTCGGGAGTGCGGTCCTTGTGGCGGCAGCAGGAGGGGGTAGTGTCCTTTTCGGCAGGCGCAGCGGCGCAGCAGGGCTTCTTTTCAGCATCAGTCATAGCAGATAGCTCCTTTCCGGGTAGTTCAATGCAGGAGGGCGTACCCTGCGGGGGTAAGCCTCCCGATGACTTGATTTTACCACTTAGGGGTATCTTTTGCAAGCAGATAGAACACACTGACTGTGAAAATTTTGTGAAATCAGGAAACTGGGGGAACAGAAACGGGAGCCTCCCACAAAGGAAAGCTCCCGTTTCTGCTTAGGATAGGAAAGAGAATGTCAGAAGTAGGGGGGTCACAGGTTGGTGTAACCCATCAGATAGCGGTCTACCTCGGCGGCACAGTCGCGGCCCTCTCGCAGGCCCCAGACGACGAGGCTCTGGCCCCGGCGCATATCGCCGCAGACGAAGACTTTGTCCACGTTGGTGCGGAAGCTCTGGTCGGCCACATTGCCCCGGGCATTCCGCTCCACGCCGAACGCCTCAGCGACGTAGTCCTCACAGCCCACGAAACCGGCGGCGATGAAAGCCAGCTGGCAGTCGTAGGTGAACTCTTCGCCGGTGGGCACCATGCTGGTGCGGCCGGTGTCGGGGTCGCGCTGGGGCTTCAGATAGGAGATGACCGCGCCGGTCAGATTTCCGGCCTCGTCCTTCAAGAACTCCTTCACGGTGGTCTGGTAAACGCGGGGGTCCTTGCCGAACTTGGCAATGCACTCGGTCTGGCCGTAGTCCACCTTCAGCACCCGGGGCCACTCGGGCCACGGATTGTTCGCCGCACGCTCCTTCGGGGGCTGGGGCATCATCTCCAGCGCCATCAGGTCGGTGCAGCCCTGCCGCAGGGCCGTGCCCTGACAGTCGTTGCCGGTGTCGCCGCCGCCGATGACGAGGACATTCTTACCTGCGGCGCTGATGGCCTTGCCGTCGGCAAAGCTGCTGTCCAGCAGGCTCTTGGTCACGCTGGTGAGGTAGTCCACCGCGAGATGGACGCCCTTGGCATCCCGGCCGGGGACGTTCAGGTCCCGGGCCTTCTTTGCGCCGCAGCAGAGGACGATGGCGTCGTAGCTCTTGAGCAGTTCGGCGGCATCCACGGCCCCGCCCACATCCATGTTGGTGCGGAACTCCACGCCTTCGGCCTGCATGATCTTGATGCGGCGCTCGATGACGGATTTGTCCAGCTTCATGTTGGGAATTCCGTACATCAGCAGGCCGCCCACACGGTCGGCACGCTCGAACACAGTCACCGCGTGGCCGCGCTTGTTCAGGTACTCGGCCACCGACAGGCCCGAGGGGCCGCTGCCGATGACGGCCACGCTCTTGCCGGTGCGGGCCGGGGGCGGGGCGGCGTGGAGCCAGCCCTTGGCGTAGCCCGTCTCTACGATGGCGTGCTCGTTCTCCCGGACGGTGACGCTGCTGCCGGTCACATCGCCGCAGGTGCAGGCGGCTTCGCAGAGGGCCGGGTAGACCCGGCTCGTGAACTCCGGGAAACGATTGGTAGCCCGCAGACGGCGGAGCGCCAGCTCCCACTTGCCCTGATACACGAGGTCGTTCCACTCCGGGATGAGGTTGTTCAGGGGGCAGCCGGAGGCCATGCCGCCGATCATCATGCCTGCCTGACAGAAGGGGACGCCGCAGTCCATGCAGCGTGCCGCCTGCGTCTGCTGCTCCTCCCGGGAGAGCCAGATGTGAAATTCGTTGAAATTCTCGATGCGCTCCAGCGGCGGAACATCCGTGCTGGTCTTGCGCGCGTAATCCATAAAACCAGTGAGTTTTGCCATGATGTTCCCCTCCTTACTTCTTCTTCTGCACGGCGTAGAATGCTTCGATCTGCGCCTGCTCGCCGTCGAGACCCCGCTCCTCCATGGAGGCGATGACCCGCAGCATATGGTCGTAGTCGTAGGGGAGAACTTTCTTGAACTTGGGCAGGAACTCGCTGAAATTGTCCAGGATCTCCTTGCCGCGGGGCGAGCCGGTCAGCTCGACGTGCTCCCGGATCAGCTCCTTCAGGGTGGCGACATCGTATTTGTGCTCCACCGGCTCGAGGCTGACGGTCTCCTTGTTCACCCGCTGGTAGAAGTCCCAGTTTTCATCCAGCACATAGGCGATGCCGCCGGTCATGCCGGCCGCGAAGTTCTTGCCGGTATGACCCAGAACGACGACGGTGCCGCCGGTCATATACTCGCAGCCGTGGTCGCCCACGCCCTCGACGACGGCCACAGCGCCCGAGTTGCGGACACAGAAGCGCTCACCGGCCACGCCGGAGACGAAGGTCTTGCCGCTGGTGGCACCGTAGAGGGCCACATTGCCGATGATGATGTTGTCCTCGGGCTTGAAGGTGATGCCCTCGGGCGGGCGGACGATGAGCTTGCCGCCGGACAGACCCTTGCCCATGTAGTCGTTGCAGTCGCCGGTCAGCTCAAGGGTCAGGCCCTTGGGAATGAACGCGCCGAAGCTCTGGCCGCCTGCGCCGGTGCAGTGGACGGTGTAGACGTCATCCGGCAGGTCGCTGCCATACTTGCGGGTGATCTCGCTGCCGAAGATAGCACCAAAGGCGCGGTCGGTGTTGGAGACCTCCAGCTTGACGCTCTGGGGGGTCTTGCTGGACAGCTTGAACTTCTTCATCAGCACCTTCATGTCCAGCGTGTCTTCCAGATGGAAGTCATAGGTGTCCTCTTTCTGGAAGTGGACGTTGCTGTTGACGATGGCGGGGTTGTGCAGGATGCAGTCGAGGTCCATCTTGGCCAGACGGCTTCCGGCAGGGGCGGGCTTGACGTGGAGCAGGTCGGTGCGGCCCACCAGCTCGTCGATGGTGCGGATGCCCAGCTTTGCCATGTACTCCCGCAGCTCCTGCGCCACGAAGGTCAGGTAGTTGATGATGTATTCGGGCTTGCCGCGGAAATGCTTGCGCAGCTCGGGGTTCTGGGTGCAGATGCCCATGGGGCAGGTGTCGAGGTTGCAGACACGCATCATCACGCAGCCCATGGTCATCAGCAGGGAGGTGCCGAAGCCGAATTCCTCCGCACCCAGCATACAGCTGATGGCGACATCCCGGCCGGAGAGGAGCTTGGAGTCACTCTCGATGCGCACGCGGGTGCGCAGGCCGTTCAGGATCAGGGTCTGGTGGGTCTCGGCGATGCCCAGCTCCCAAGGCAGACCAGCGTCCTTGATGGAGTTGCGGGGCGCAGCGCCGGTGCCGCCGTCATAGCCCGAGACGAGGATGACCTGTGCGCCGCCCTTGGCCACACCGGCTGCGATGGTACCGACACCGGCCTCGCTCACCAGCTTGACGTTGATGTTTGCGTGACGGTTGGCGTTTTTGAGGTCATAGATCAGCTCTGCAAGGTCCTCGATGGAGTAGATGTCGTGGTGCGGCGGAGGCGAAATCAGGCCGATGCCGGGCGTGGACTGACGGACCTCGGCGATCCAGGGGTAGACCTTCTTGCCGGGCAGGTGGCCGCCCTCGCCGGGCTTGGCGCCCTGGGCCATCTTGATCTGGATCTCTTTTGCACTGACAAGATATCTGCTTGTAACACCAAAACGTCCACTGGCAACCTGTTTGATTGCAGAGCCTCTGTCGGTTCCAAGGCGCTCGATATCCTCTCCGCCTTCACCGGAGTTTGACTTACCGTGCAGTGCATTCATTGCAAGGGCAAGGGTTTCGTGTGCTTCCTTTGAAATTGATCCGTAAGACATTGCACCGGTCTTAAAGTGTTTTACGATTTCATCTACACTTTCTACTTCCTCAATCGGGATAGGATTTTCAGCAAAATTGAAATCCATCAAACTTCTCAGATAACCACTCTGTTCTTTATCAACCATGCTGGTGTACTGTTTGAATAGGTTATAATCTCCACGTTTGGTTGCCTGCTGTAATGCATGAATGGTCTGTGGATTGTAACGATGTTTTTCGCCTTCACTTTTTGCTTTGTGCATACCAAGACTGTCGAGCTGAAGATTTGTGGTAAGTCCAAGTGGGTCAAATGCTTTGGAATGACGGGCATCAACATCTTTTTCAATATCTTTTAAGGTAATACCACCGACACGGCTTACAGTACCGGTGAAATATTTTTCAATGACATCGGCGGAAATACCGATTGCTTCAAAAATCTTAGAACCCTGATAGGACTGGATAGTAGAAATACCCATTTTAGAAGCAATTTTTACGATACCGTGAAGGATTGCGGAATTGTAATCATTTACGGCAGCGTAGTAATCTTTATTTAATAAGTTATTGTCGATTAATTCCTGGATTGTATCCTGTGCAAGGTAAGGATTTACGGCACATGCACCATAACCAAGCAGGGTGGCAAAGTGGTGGACTTCTCTTGGTTCACCGGATTCAAGGATGATGGCAAGAGAGGTTCTTTTCTTTGTTTTTACAAGGTACTGATGAACTGCGGATACAGCTAACAGAGATGGAATCGGCATGTGGTTTTCATCGACCCCGCGGTCAGAGAGCACTAAGATATTTGCTCCATCTTTATAAGCTTTGTCAACTTCTACAAAAAGGCGGTCAATTGCACGGTCAAGCGGTGCGCTCTTATAATAGGTAATCGGAACAACAGCCACTTTAAATCCTTTTACATTCATGTGTTTGATTTTCAGCATATCTGTGTTGGTCAAAATTGGGTTATTGACTTTTAATACCTGGCAGTTTTCAGGCTGTTCGTGAAGCAGGTTTCCATCTTTTCCTACATAAACGGTTGTGCTGGTTACAATTTCTTCACGGATTGCATCGATAGGCGGGTTGGTAACCTGTGCAAAAAGCTGTTTAAAATAGTTAAATAATGGCTGATGTTTTTCTGAAAGAACGGCAAGTGGAGTATCTGTACCCATTGCAGCGATTCCTTCTGAACCATTTAATGCCATGTTATAAATGGACTGACGGTATTCTTCGTAAGTGTAGCCAAATGCCTGCTGCATTTTTGTCAGTTCTGTACCTTCATAATCCTCAACGCGCACGTTTGGAATTTTTAAGCTCTTTAATTCGACCAGATTGCTGTCTAGCCATTCACCATAAGGCTGTTTGGTTGCATATCTTTCTTTTAAGGTATCATCATCTACAATTTCCCCTTTTACAGTATCAACTAAAAGGATTTTTCCTGGATGCAGACGTTCTTTTAATACGATGTCCTCTTCAGGAACCGGCATAACGCCAACTTCTGAAGAAAGGATAACGTCACCGCTCTTTGTGATATAGTAACGGGATGGACGAAGACCATTTCTGTCAAGTACAGCTCCCATAACATCACCATCAGAGAACAGGATAGAAGCAGGACCGTCCCAAGGCTCCATCATAGTTGCGTAGTACTGATAGAAATCACGTTTTTCCTGAGTTAAGGTCTGATTGTTTGCCCATGGTTCAGGAATACAGATCATAACGGCAAGTGGTAAATCCATACCATTCATAACTAAAAATTCAAGAGTGTTGTCAAGCATTGCGGAGTCAGAACCTCTGGTATCAACAACTGGAAGTACTTTATGAAGCTGTCCTTTTAAATAGTCAGAAGCCATGGTTTCTTCACGGGCGAGCATCTTATCGGCATTTCCACGGATGGTGTTGATTTCACCGTTATGTACCATAAAACGGTTTGGATGAGCACGTTCCCAGCTTGGGTTTGTGTTGGTACTGAAACGGGAGTGAACCATTGCGATAGCGGATTCATAATCTGCATCCTGTAAATCTTTAAAGAATGTACGAAGCTGTCCAACAAGGAACATACCTTTGTAAACGATGGTACGGCTTGACATGGAAGCAACATAAGTGTTGTCATTACTCTGTTCAAATACACGACGTGCGATGTAAAGTCGTCTGTCAAATGGAAGTCCTTTTTCTACATCATCAGGTTTCTGGATAAATGCCTGAACGATATGTGGCATTTTTTCAAGCGCTTTGTGACCCAGTACTTCCGGACATACCGGAACATCACGGAAGCCTAAAAATTCCAGTCCTTCTTTTTCTACGATGACTTCAAACATCTTTTTCGCCTGATTACATTTTAATTCATCCTGTGGAAGGAAGAGAACGGCAATACCGTATTCTCTTTCGCCACCGATTTTGATTCCCTCTTTTTTGCAGGCTTTAGAGAAAAATTTGTGTGAAATCTGAAGCAGGATACCAACACCATCACCGGTTTTTCCTTCTGCATCTTTACCGGCTCTGTGCTCTAAGCTCTCTACGATTTTTAATGCATTTTCAACAGTTTTGTGGCTTTTGATCCCTTTGCTGTTTACAACTGCACCGATACCGCAGTTATCATGTTCAAATTGCTGTCGATATAAACCTTGTTCTCTCATAATGATTGACCTCTTTCCTTTTTATATGTGGCAGCCGCCTGCACCAGTCCTTTAAATAGCGGATGTGCATGATTCGGTCTTGATTTTAATTCTGGATGACCCTGAGTACCGACGAAGAATGGATGCTCGGTAATTTCAATCATCTCTACAATTCGTCCGTCCGGAGAAAGTCCGACAAGACTCATTCCATTTTCTTCAAGCTGTTTACGATAGTCATTATTTACTTCATAGCGGTGTCTGTGACGCTCGGCAATATCCTGTTTTCCATATAATTCGTAGGATTTTGTTCCTTCTTTTAATTTACAAGGATAAGAACCAAGTCTTAAGGTTCCGCCTAAGTCTTCGATTCCGTCCTGTTCCGGCATAAGAGCAATGACTGGATGAAGGGTGTCCGGATTTAATTCAATGCTGTTTGCATCGTGATATCCGAGGACATTTCTTGCAAATTCAATAATTGCAACCTGCATACCAAGACAGATACCGAGGAATGGAATTTTGTGTTCTCTTGCATACTGAACGGCAAGAATTTTTCCTTCGGTTCCTCTGGTTCCAAAACCTCCGGGAACAAGGATTCCGTCGAGTCCTTTTAAAGATTCCTCATAATTTTCTATGGTAAGATGTTCGGAATCAATCCAGTGGATGTGGACATTGGCATGATTTGCGATACCGCCGTGTTTTAAGGCTTCCACTACACTTAAGTAAGCGTCATGAAGCTGAATGTATTTTCCGACAATTGCAATGTCTACTTCTGTCTGAGGATGTCTTAAATCGTTTACCATTGATTTCCAGTCATCCAAATCCGGTTGTGGACAAGGAAGTTTTAGTGATTCGCATACAACCTGTGCCAGATTTTCTTTTTCCATGGCAAGAGGTGCTTCATATAAATATTCTACATCAAGATTCTGTAATACGTGGCTTTGCGGTACGTTACAGAATAAAGCGATTTTATCTTTAATATCCTGACCAATTGGATGTTCGGAACGGCAGACTAAAATGTCCGGCTGAAGTCCCATTCCCTGAAGCTCTTTTACACTTGCCTGTGTCGGTTTTGTTTTTAATTCTCCGGATGCCTTTAAATAAGGAATCAGAGTAACATGAATTAAGATAGCATTTTCATGTCCGACATCATGCTGAAATTGTCTGATTGCTTCTAAGAATGGCTGACTTTCGATATCACCTACCGTACCGCCAACTTCGATAATAGCGATTCGCTCTTCATCAGGAAATTTTGCACGGTAGAAACGGCTTTTAATTTCATTTGTAATATGAGGGATAACCTGAACAGTCCCTCCGCCGTAATCCCCATGTCGTTCTTTTTGAAGAACGGACCAGTAAATTTTACCGGTTGTAACATTGGAATTTTTATCAAGGCTTTCATCAATAAAGCGTTCATAATGTCCAAGGTCAAGGTCAGTTTCTGTACCGTCGTCTGTGACGAATACTTCACCATGCTGGATGGGATTCATTGTACCTGGATCTACATTAATGTAAGGGTCAAACTTCTGCATGGTGACCTGATAGCCTCTGGCTTTTAACAAGCGTCCCAAAGATGCGGCGGTGATTCCTTTTCCGAGACCGGAAACAACACCACCTGTAACAAATACATATTTTACTGCCATCACATTTTCCTCCTGCTGTTGTTTTATTATCAGAAACAGGTTATGCGGTCCTGAGTCTGATAAATAAGATAATTTCATGGGATTACCGTGAAATCAAAAAAGGCGTCGAAACTCCCATAGAAAATACTATGGAAATTCGACGCCTTTGTCGTTTTCTATTCATTATGTAAGTTATCAGTCGTTTTCGGGAAGTTCTTGGAACTCCGAAAATTATGCAAATACTATAGCTCATTTTTTTTTATTTGTAAATCCCTTTTTTGAATTTTTTTTTTGAAAAAATTTTTTTAAAAAAAGTGATTGACAAATTTCTTTTTCCGTGCAATACTACATGGCATAAAGCAAAGGCGCTTTGAACTACAAAAGTTCAGAGTGCCTTTTTTGTTTTTACCAGAGTCAAAAATTGAAAACCAAACCAATCCGTAGGTAAAAACAAATTTAAGTAATAATTTTAAAAGCAAAAACAATCACATGAAGAAAAATGGAAAGGAGTGCTGTGAATATGTCAAAAGATATTCCTACACTGTATGGAAGCCTTGTTTTCAGTGACAAGGTAATGCGTAACAAATTACCGAAGGATGTTTACAAAGCTCTTCGCAAAACAATTGAAAATGGAACTCATCTGGAACTGGATGTTGCAAATTCCGTAGCCGTTGCAATGAAAGAGTGGGCAGTAGAAAACGGAGCAACACATTTCACTCATTGGTTCCAGCCGATGACAGGATTTACTGCTGAAAAACATGACAGCTTTATTACTCCGATTGGAGAAGGCGAAGTTATCATGGAATTTTCAGGAAAAGAACTGGTAAAAGGTGAGCCTGATGCTTCCAGCTTTCCATCCGGTGGTTTAAGAGCTACATTTGAAGCAAGGGGTTATACAAACTGGGACCCAACCTCACCGGCTTTCATTAAAGATAATACCTTATACATTCCGACAGCATTTTGCTCCTGGAGTGGAGAGGCACTGGATAAGAAAACTCCGCTTCTTCGTTCTATGGAAGCGTTAAACAAAGAAGCTGTTAAGATTTTACATTTATTAGGAAATACAGAAGTAACAAGTGTTATAACAACCGTGGGTCCGGAACAGGAATATTTCTTAATTCCAAAAGAATTATATGCAAAACGCCGTGATCTGATTTTTACCGGAAGAACTTTATTCGGGGCTTCCGCACCAAAAGGACAGGAAATGGAAGACCATTACTTTGGCGCATTAAAACCAAGAGTTGCAGCCTACATGCATGATTTGGATGAAGAGTTATGGAAACTTGGTATTCCTGCAAAAACAAAACATAATGAAGTTGCTCCGGCACAGCATGAGCTGGCACCGGTATTTGATACCACAAACGTAGCGGTTGACCACAATCAGCTGACAATGGAAATTATGAAGAAGGTTGCAGAAAAACATGACCTTGTCTGCCTGCTTCATGAAAAACCATTTGATGGAATCAACGGAAGTGGAAAACATAACAACTGGTCTGTTTCTACCAATACAGGAGTAAACTTATTAGACCCGGGAAAAACACCGGCAGAAAACATTCAGTTCTTAGTATTCTTAGTAGCAGTTATCAAAGCTGTCGATGAATATGCTGATTTAATGCGTGTATCTGCTTCCGGAGCCGGAAACGACCATCGTCTTGGTGCAAATGAAGCACCGCCGGCAATTGTTTCTATCTTCATCGGAGATGAACTGACGGAAATTTTAAAATCAATCGAAGAAGATAAATTCTTCAATGCACATAAAACCATTCAGATGGATATCGGTGCTCATGTACTTCCTCATTTTACAAAGGATACAACCGATAGAAACCGTACATCACCATTTGCATTTACCGGAAATAAATTTGAATTCCGTATGCTTGGTTCTTCTGCATCTGTTGCAAGTCCGAATGTTGTATTAAATACAGCAGTTGCTGAGGCTCTGGCACAGTTCTACAAAGAATTGGAAGGAACAGCACCGGAAGATATGGAAACAGCAGTGCATGAATTAATCAAACGTGCAATCAGAAAACATAAAAAAGTAATCTTCAATGGAAATGGTTATACAGACGAGTGGATTAAAGAAGCAGAGGAGAGAGGACTTTACAATCTGGTTTCTACTCCGGATGCACTTCCACAGTTTATCGCTGATAAAAACATTGAATTATTTACAAAACATAGTGTATTTACAAAAGAAGAAATTTACTCTCGTTATGAAATTTTACTTGAGAACTATGTAAAGACTATCAATATTGAATCTAAGACATTACAGGAAATGCTGACAAAAGACTTTATTCCGGCAGTAAACGGATATGCAGCAGAAGTTGCAGTCAATGCAAATGAAAAGAAAGCATTAATCGAAGGTCTGGCAACAACAGCTGAAGAATCTATTGTAAAAGAATTAACAGAAGCTTCTAATACCTTATCTGCAAAAGTAGCAGAATTAAAAGCTGTAACAGAAAAAGCAGATGCGGCAGCAGAAGAAGATATGCAGAAAGCAGCAGAATCCTTCCATAAAGATGTATTAACTTTAATGGATGAGATGAAAGATGTTGCAAATGCAGCTGAGGAAAAGATTCCAGACGAAGAACTGCCTTATCCAACTTATGACCAGATGTTATTTTATGTCTAAGGAGAGGGAGTCATGGAATTCTTACCAGAATGTGAAATAAAAGAAGAATGTGGTGTATTTGGAATTTTTAATCCGGATGGCGGAGATGTTGCCCCATCTATCTACTATGGACTGAGTTCACTTCAGCATAGAGGTCAGGAATCCTGTGGTATTGCAGTCTGTGATACCATGGGACCAAAAGGCAACATGAATGCACATAAGGGTATGGGACTTGTGAATGAAGTATTTAAAGAAGAAACTTTAAATAATCTTCACGGAAATCTTGGAGTTGGTCATGTGCGCTACTCCACAACCGGAGCTGCAAATATTAATAATGCACAGCCTCTGGTATTGAATTATATTAAGGGAACACTTGCGCTGGCTCACAATGGAAACCTGGTAAATACGGCAGAGCTTCGCTCAGAGCTGGAACGAACCGGTGCAATTTTCCATACAACAACTGATTCAGAGCTCATAGCCTATTTCATTGCAAGAGAAAGGGTAAATGCCCACAATGTAGAAGAAGCAATTCTTCATACAGCAAAAAAAATTCGTGGCGCTTATGGATTGGTAATTGCCAGTCCGCGTAAACTCATTGGCGTCAGAGACCCTCTTGGCTTAAAACCACTTTGTCTCGGAAAACGCGATGGAAGTTATATGATTGCCTCTGAAAGCTGCGCCCTTTCTGCAATCGGCGCAGAATTTATCCGTGATATCCGTCCCGGCGAAATCGTAACGATTACCAAGGACGGAATCACTTCAAACTGTCAGCTTTGTCAGGAAAAAAGAGCACATTGCATTTTTGAGTATATTTATTTTGCAAGGCTTGACAGTACAATAGATGGTATTAACATTTACGATGCCCGTATTCGTGCAGGTGCCGCACTTGCGGCTGCTTATCCTGTCGATGCGGATTTGGTTGTGGGAGTTCCAGACTCAGGTATTCCCGCAGCGAAGGGCTATTCAGAAGCTTCCGGAATCCCGTTCGGAATAGCCTTTTATAAAAACAGCTATGTGGGAAGAACGTTTATTAAACCGACACAAAAAGAACGTGAATCCAGTGTACGCTTGAAGCTGAATGTATTAGAGCCGGTTGTCCGTGGAAAACGAATTATTTTAGTTGATGACTCTATTGTCCGTGGAACAACAATGGCAAATCTGATTCGAATGCTCAAAAAAGCGGGAGCAGTAAGCGTTCATGTACGTGTGAGTTCTCCGCCGTTCCTGTATCCTTGCTACTTTGGAACGGACATTCCATCCAACAAACAACTTATTGCGTCTTCCCACACAGCAGATGAAATCAGAGAGATAATCGGTGCAGAGTCACTTGGTTATATGAAATTAGAAGACTTGCAGTCAATGGTAGGAGAACTGCCAATCTGCAGGGCATGTCTTGATGGAAAGTACCCGATGGATATTACAGGACATACCGAGGACAAAAAACAGTAATTGCGGAAATGTAAGGCATTTTCCGATTACATATATCACATTTCGATACCCACGAATTGCTTCGCTGTAAACAGCTCACGCAATTCTGCAAACATTCGAAATCCGCTAATTTACTTTGTAAATTGCTACTTTCTCATGTTTGTGCGGGTCGTAAAGTCAAAAGTGTTATCGTGCAAGCACGAACAACTTTTGACCTTCGACCCTGGTATCATCACATTTTTCTTTATGCGACGGTGCGTATTTTGTGAGAGCAAAG
>OHNF01001171.1_pt1 | contig 13548 bp, 10 predicted proteins | sample 1569491 | NCBI WGS metagenome assembly OHNF01 (sample SAMEA3879557, study PRJEB24766) | human gut metagenome | biome: human-associated habitat; feature: feces | place: USA | collected 1985/1987 | reverse complement strand
ACAGTCGCTCAAGGTGAAGATATTGATGAAAAAGCGGTTTGGGCGGGAATAGTCGAGCTTATGTTCAAATAGGCCAGCCAGGCTGAAGCGTACGTTGGCACCCATGGTGCCTGTGGGCAACCTTTAAAACGAAAACAGGGGTCGACTCCAGTCTGGCTTGGAGTCGACCCCTGTTGCGTGGCAATCTATGCCGATGCAATCGGCGCTTATTACTTTTCAGCAGCCTTACTGAGAAAGCCGGAAACGATAGCAAACGCAGCAATCATAAGGTTGCAGGCAATGCAGAAGATAAATACTCCCTGGAATGACCCTGCCATGCCGTAAACCTTCATCATAACCGGCATTCCAAAAGCGCCGACGACATAGCCCGCCGAGCAAACGATCGAATAGATTCTTCCAAAATCGCGTGACCCAAAAAGCGAGAGGAGGAGCATCGGCATTGCGGTCCCAACGATGGCGAACATGACATCGTTTACGCCGGCCGCGATGATGGAAACGGCCTCATTGCTTCCACCAATGATGAGAAGCAGGAAGGAAAGAATGCTGACGCCTGTCCATGCGACCGTTGCTTTAATAGCGCCAAGCTTGTCGCATGTTTTGCCTACGAAGGGATTTAGGAAGATATCGGAGAGTGAAGCTGCCGAGACCATTAAGCTTCCTACGATGGGATTGAAACCGACCTCGCTTGCATAGGTCGGGAACAGCTGGTTCATGCAGCAGGTGAGCTGCGCCACGCAAAGCAGGAGGACACAGAGAATAAAAGACGGCGTTTTCGCGGCATCGCGGAGTGCCATGCCCAAAAGGGCATTCTCCTGCTCATCGGCGCTGCCGCTCTCATGGGTTTCGGAGATTGTCTCTCCGTACGGAAGCATGTTGCGGTCAGAGGGTTTAAGACGAATGATAAATGCACTCGCAGGCAAAATCATGGCTGCAGAAACGGCAGCTAGTACGATATATCCCGTACGCCAGCCTTGCTGCTCGATAACCAGCGTAATGACAGGACTCAACAACAGCGTGCAGAGAGAATTAACGCCCCAGGCAAGGCCGATGGCGAGACCGGACGACTTGCTGAACCATTGGTCAATGACATCGGACATGCAGACGCCCGTTGTGAACGAAAAGCAGACGCCGATCACTGCGGCGGAGACGATGAACATCCAGACCTCGGTGTAGAACGCCATTGCAGCGCCAACAGCAATAAGGATGAGTTCAATGCAAATATGCCATGGCTTGCCGATTACTTTTGGAATGAAGCGACTCAAAAGTGGAAGCCCCAGCGCAAGGCCAAGAAGAACCGCGGTGAAATAGAAAGAGAAAGAAGTGTAGTCAAAGCCTAGGTCTTCACATACTGGAGCAACGAATGAACCAGCAATGATGCTATATGTGCCAGTTGTTCCGGCGGACATTAAACCGAGCGCAATAACGACGATCCAAGCAAATGCGCCACTCTCACGGGGGCGATTTTTTATGGCTGGTGTGGCGAGAGTCATGGCTACTCCATTTCTATCGGCAATACATCATATATGCCTACCGATAGGTATATAAACCACAGGGCGCTTCGTCAAGCATTAAGCGGGGAGAGGGGCTCTTAGCGTGCTGAACGGTAAGAGTCCCCAATGTGACAAAGTGGCTGTCCCTTTGTCACATTATTCGGAACGTAGGGCTTCTACAGGGTCTTTTTTGGATGCGCTTCGGGCCGGCAGCAGACCGGCAACGACCGTCAGCAGCACCGAAATTGCAATGAGCACCAGCGCATCCTGCACGGGCAGGCTCATCAGATTGGGCACTTGTTTGGCAGCAAGCGCCCAGGCATTAACCGGAAAGCTCACTGCCACCACGACGACAATGGCAAAGACGCCGGCGATGAGGCCCTCGATAAAGGTCTCGGCATTGAATACGTTGGCCACGTTACACTTCGACGCGCCGATCGCACGCAGGATGCCAATCTCCTTTTTGCGCTCCAGCACGCTGATGTAGGTGATGATGCCGATCATGATGGAGCTCACCACCAGGCTGATACTCACGAATGCGATGAGCACCAAGCTGATGGTGTTCACGATGTCGGTCACCGAACCCATGATGATGCCCATGTAGTCTGTGTACGAAATTGCCCGATCATCGTGGCCAGCGGCTTTGACCTGCTTGTTGTACGCATCGATGTGATCGAGTACGCGCTCCTTGGCCTCAAAGTCGCGCGGGAAAATCTTGACCGAGATAGGATCCGCCTCGTCCGCATAACCCAACGTGGCCAGATTGTTGTCGTAGGTGAGCTTCGAAGCCTTGGCATAGCTCATCATGAGCGAACTCAGGTCCTCGGCGTCCATGTTGAAATGGATGGCACGGGCAAAGGCGCTCGCATCCACACGCATAGCGCTCGCTAGGTTGGCAAAACTCGAAGACATCTGCGTCGCCACCTGGCCCATGAGCCTTGCCGCGCCTGTCTTGAGCTGAGCTGACACCGTCGCCGCAATCTGATTGCTGATCGACTTCATCACCTGATCCATAGCCTGCTGCAGATACGGAGCCAGCTGCTTTTGCACATAGTCGGTCATCGCCTGTTGCAGGCGCTCGGCCAGGACATCGCCGCCGAGCGCCTTGAGCTGGGCCAGGATTTGCTGGGCTGCGGCATCATTCTCAAGATACGTCGAGAATGCGGCAGCGAGCTTTGACACGTCTTTAAGATCTTCGGGTGACAGCGCCCTAAACTGATCAGACTGCAAAAAGCCCTCAAACAGCTGGTTGGCTAGCGTTCCCACCTGCTGCATTTGCTCGGGCGTGAGTTCCAGACCGTCAAAGATACCCGAGAAATCTGGGGCCGGCGCTTTGGCCATGATGTCACCAAAGTCGATGTCCTTGCCAACGCCCGAAAGGTCAATGTCCAGCCCCGACAGATCGATGCCAGAAAGGTCCATACCGCCGACAACACCCGAGAGCGCGGAGGTATCGAACGAGAACGCGCTCTTGAGCGCCGCCTCGTCCACACTGAACATGCTGCCCAGGTCCACGCCTTGTTTGGCCTCGCCTTGCAGCTCATCGAAAGACTTGCCCGTAAAGACATCCGTCTCGGGGTGGTCGAGTTGCTCCTGCACAATCTGCGAATTTGCGGCGCGTTCCATAAGCTGGCGAGTCAGCGCATGCGTATAGGCAATGCCCGGAGACAACGCGCTCGCATTGGCCGTCTCGTTAGGTCGCACCACGCCCACAATGTGCACGTCGATACCGTCGGCAACCTTGGCGGCCATAAAGTCGGCGTCGCCAGACATGTCAGTCCACATGCCGGTCTCTTCGTTTTTGCGATACGCATCGGCCGGCGACAGCACCTTAAACGTGGTAGACAGCGCATCGTCGTAGGTAAAGTCGGTACCGGTCTCAGGCGCTTCGACCCCACCGTCGGCCGTCATAGCACTGTTAACCAGGTCATTGAGCTCATCGATATCCAGCGCACCGATGCTATAGAGCGTGTAATCGCCCACCGTGCCACGGCTCGAAAGCACCATCACGGCTTCGTTAGCAGACGTAGGCCAATGCCCCGCCACGACATCGTACTGGCTGTCGAGCAGACTCTGGTCGTCGATCATCTCGTTAAAGACCGAGGTTCCCATGGATTCCATGCTCACCGTTGCCGCCGAGCTCGCGCCTCCGCTCATGGCCTCGGTCATGGCGTTGGGCACCAGACGGACAGGCTTCTCATCGCCCTTGCCGGCACGATAGACAACCGGCGATACACCGTAGCCGTACTGAATGGCGTTGATCTCTTTATCGATGCCATCGCCACCGGCATCGAGCCATGCCTTAAAGCTCGTCATGTCGTTGGACTTAACGCTCGCAAACATATCCTTTACGGCCGTGACCACAGGAATCTTATCGGTTCCCTTAGCCTTGCCGCCGGCACTGTCGTCGGACGAATCCACGTTTTCAGGCGAGTCATCATCCGCAGCCCCCTGGCCGCCCATCATGGACGACAGGTCGTAATCCTGCTTGGAAATGGTGAGTGGGTAGCTCGAGAGCGTATCCTCCTCGACCTTTTTGATGTAATTGTTCACGCCGTTGGACAGCGCCAGAATCGCCGCGATACCGATAATGCCAATCGAGCCCGCAAAGGCCGTCATGGCCGTACGGCCCTTCTTGGTCATGAGGTTTCGGGCAGAAAGCCCCAGCGCCGTCACAAAGCTCATCGAGGTTTTGCGCGTAGGCTTGGCCTCGCGGCGCGTGGCGTCGGCGACATCAAAAGAATCGGAATCGTCGGTAATCTTGCCGTCAGCCAGGTTGACGATGCGCGTGGCGTATTGGTACGCCAGCTCGGGATTGTGCGTGACCATGATGACCAGGCGGTCGCGCGCCACGTCCTTGAGCAAGTCCATGACCTGCACGGACGTCGTTGAGTCCAGGGCGCCGGTCGGCTCGTCGGCCAGCACAATCTCGGGATCGTTGATTAGGGCGCGGGCGATGGCCACGCGCTGCATCTGTCCACCCGAAAGCTGGCTCGGGCGCTTGTTAACGTGCTCGCCCAAACCAACTGCCTCGAGCGCCTTGCGCGCACGCTGGCGGCGCTCGGCATGCCCCACGCCCGTAAGCGTGAGCGCAAGCTCCACGTTTTCCAAAATGGTCTGATGCGGAATGAGGTTATAGCTCTGGAACACAAAGCCGATGCGGTTGTTGCGATAGGCATCCCAATCGCGATCGCGAAAATCCTTGGTCGAAATACCGTCGATCAGCAGGTCGCCAGAATCGAAATGATCAAGCCCACCGATAACGTTGAGCATCGTAGTTTTACCCGAGCCTGAGGGACCCAGAATGGCCACGAACTCGTTATCGCGAAAAGACAGGCTTACGCTGTCGAGCGCCACCTGCGTAAACGACTGGGTAACGTACCTTTTGCAAATACCTTTGAGCTCCAACATGGACGGCAACCTCTCCTGCGCAGGCACCCTGCCCGCTCTCCCCCGCCGTTCGTATTCGACGCGTTTGTCCTACTCTATCCCCATTTTTTGCCGGAGCCAGTGAGGAATGTAACGAACCGTGCCAAAAAACAAACGGGATGACGCCCAAAAGAAGAGGCCCCAAGTGGGACCTCTATATGGTGGAGTTTATCTTGAAAGGTAGCGGACTACTTCGCACAGCGGCCCACGATCCTCGCCATGCTTTACGCGTTTTCTACTGCTCACTATTCGCAATCGCCTGGTCGATAAGCTTGTCGAGTGCTGCGCGCTGCTCGGCGGAGCTGATGGCTCCCACGATGGGCTCCCCTACGATGTTGCCATTCTGATCGATGACATACGTTGTCGGGAACGAGAACAAATTTGACGTGAACTTACCGGCCTCGCTATCCGACTTGAACCAGATGTTCTTATACGTCACGCCCTTCTTGCTCAGCACGTCCTTGGCATCTGCAATCTCGCCCTTGTTGCCATCGAGCGTAAAGGAATTGACGCCCACGACCTGGCCGCCCTTCTTGGCAAGCTCCTGATTCAGTTTCTCAAGATCGCCCAGCTCGCCCACGCACGGCTTGCAAGTAGTGAACCAGAAGTTCATGACGGTGACCTTGTTCTTAGAGAACAGCTCGTCGCTGCTCACGTCGTTGCCATCCAGGTCCTTGCCCGTAAAGCTGGGGAACTTCGTCGCCTCGCTCGAAGCATTGGCACCAGCCGTCATGCCAGCGGTCGAAGCGTCGACGCTCTCGCCTGCACTCGGCGTGCTTCCACAGCCGGGGAACTCCTTCTCCAGGCTCTCGAGCTTGTCCTCGATCTCCTTGATCTGCTGTGCACCGGCCTTGAGCGTCTTAAGCTCATCCGCCGTGAACTCATCCTTGGCGCCGTCGATGGTCTTGAGCAGGAAATCGCCGTAATTGCTGCCGTCCTCAATCATTGCCGAGTCTTTATTTGCCGCATTGAATACCTTTTCCCACAGCGCGTTATCACTCGAAAAGATCTCGTTCTCCTTCTGCATGAGCTTCGCATACAGCTCGGCGGCCTCGTCGGCATTGGCCGGCTTCTGCGCAGTGAGTTCTGCAATCTTAGGATCGGAGCTCGCAGATTCGCTCGCATTGCCACCGGGCGCCGAACATGCCACAAGGCACAAGGCCAATACCGGCACCATAAACAGGGCCGCAATCTTAGAAAGCTTCATAGTCATTCCTCCGTTTTGTCGAAGCTTGTTTACTTTTTATCGGCGGTCAAGGGGAGCTTTTCCGCCGACACATCCAGGCCATAGCGATAGCTGATGGCATCGACGGGACAGGCCCCGATGCACTTTCCGCACCGGATACATTCGGCATGATTGGGCGCCCGGACCACATCAACGTCCATCTGACAAACCCTTGAACACTTGCCGCACGAGACGCATTTGCACGCGTCGACCTGAATCCCCAACAAGGACACCTTATTCATGAGCGCATAGAATGCGCCGAGCGGGCAAATCCATTTGCAGAAGGGGCGGTAGAACAAAACACTCAGCACTACCACGGCAATGAGAACGGCAAGTTTCCAAGTAAAGAGATGTCCCAACGCAGATCGAATGCCGGCGTTGGCAATGGCCAGTGGAATGGCGCCCTCGAGTACGCCCTGCGGACAGATGTACTTACAAAAGAACGGGTCGCCCATGCCCACGTCGTTAACCACCAAGACGGGCAGCAGCACCACGGCAAACAGCAGCACGACGTACTTGATGTACGTGAGCGGCTTGAGCTTTTTCGTGGAGAACTTTTTGCCGGGAATCTTATGAAGCAGCTCCTGCAGCCAGCCAAACGGGCATAGAAAGCCGCATAGAAAGCGTCCCAGCAGCACGCCGAGCAAAATGAGCGTACCGGTGACGTAGTAAGAAAAGTTGAACTTGGATGAACCTACCACCGACTGGAACGACCCGATGGGGCACGCACCCGATGCCGCGGGGCACGAATAGCAATTAAGTCCAGGTACGCAGACTGTTTTTCCCGCGCCCTGATAGATGCCGCCTTTGGCAAAGTTTGGCAGGTGAATATTGGTGACCAGCGTCGCCGCCGCCTGAATGAATCCGCGAAATCGGGCCAAAACATGCGACGCAGTGTTTTCTCTTTTATCCAATTCCGATACACTCCAAGCACAGCCTAATCGCTTTGGCCAGCACGGCATCCGCCTCGCCACGCATAACGCCAAAGCACACCATGGCAATTCCGACGATCAACAAAGCAACCTGTACCACGGGTTTTACCGCTTTGAACAACCTGACCACTCCTTTCGTAACGCGACCATTGGACCATATCGGCTATAAAATCCGTGTTAAGCGCGATTTGAAATGTGCAAGGAGACTGTTATGCGTATTTTGATCGTCGAGGACGAGCGGGCGCTGTGTGACGCAATCGCGCGCAGCTTGCGAAACTTGGCGTACAGCGTCGACTGCTGTCACGACGGACAGGAGGCGCTCGACCTACTGAATGTTGAGGCCTTCGACCTCGTGGTACTCGACCTCAATCTCCCCCGTATCGACGGCATGACCGTGCTCGGGGAACTTAGGAAAACTGACTGCGAGACTAAGGTACTGATTCTGTCCGCACGCGGCGAAGTATCCGATAAAGTCGCCGGACTCGATGCCGGCGCCAACGATTACCTCACCAAGCCGTTTCATCTGGACGAGCTTGCGGCAAGGATTCGCAGCCTTACCCTCAGACGCTTTACACAAAGCGACATAGTTTTAACCTGCGGAAAGCTCCGCTTTGACACCAAGGCGCGCATCGCTTCCGTGGACAGCGAGGCTTTATCTCTTACGCGCAAGGAAACGGGAATCTTGGAATACCTGATGCTTAATCAGGGGCGTCCGGTAAGTCAAGAGGAGCTTATCGAGCACGTTTGGGATTGCACCGTGAACAGCTTTAGCAACGCAACCCGCGTTCATATCTCGTCACTCCGCAAAAAGCTACGCATTGCTTTGGGATACGACCCGATTCGCAATCGGATTGGAGAGGGCTACGTTATGGAGGATAGCGAATGAAAAGGCTTTCGCTGCAATGGCGCATAACGATCATGACGGCACTGCTGACGTGTGCGGCGTGCATGCTGACGAACTGCCTGGTCGGCTATACGGGCATGCGCTACATGGATGCCATCGGCAGCGACATCTCGGCCTTTAACGCAACCGGCGAAGATTCGCTCCAGGCGTTCGACCCAACGAAAGCAGCCCTCGATGACAAGGTCACGATCGTCGTAAACGACGCACAGGAGTCTTTTGGCACGACGACCTGGTACATCACGGCTGGAGTCACACTCCTTGGCGGCGCGCTGGCATACTTTGTGAGCGGCCGTGCACTCAAACCGCTGCGGGCTTTTGCGGCCCAGGTTGAGCGCGTGCAGCCTGACAACCTAAGCGAAATCAGACTCAGTGAAGATGTGCCCACCGAGCTACAACGATGCAGCGCCTCTTTCAACGACATGATCGCCCGTCTTGGCGAAGGGTTCTCTGCGCAGCGTCAGTTTACCGGCAACGCCGCACACGAGCTGCGCACCCCGCTCTCCCTTATGCAAGCACAGATTGAACTATTCATCTCTGAGCACTCCGGTTTGCAACCCGAAACAGCCGAGCTGCTCGGCCTGCTACAAGAACAAACTGAGCGCATGTCTCGAATGACCAAGGTATTGCTCGAGATGAGTGAGCTCCGCAGCGTTCCTTGCGAGGACGATGTTGAACTCGGTCCCTTGTCCGAAGAGGTCCTCACCGACCTTGCGCCACTTGCCGAAAATAGGGGCATAGCCCTCAATTGTGCTGGAGACGCTTTAGCAATCGGGAGCGACACGCTCCTCTATCGGCTGGTGTTTAATCTGGTCGAAAACGCCATCCGTTACAGCCGCTCCGGCTCGACTGTCAACGTCTCCATCTGCGACAGCGACAGCCACGTGTTCCTGCGAGTCGAGGACCAGGGACCGGGAATACCCAAGCAGTACCGAGAAAGCATCTTCCAGCCGTTCTTTCGTCTAGACAAATCCCGCAGCAGGGCATACGGCGGCGCAGGACTCGGACTAGCGCTCGTTTGGGAGATTGCAGCTCTTCACAGTGGCGCCGTAGAGGTCGAAACAAGTTCCGAGAACGGGACCGTGATGCTCGTGACCCTCTCAAAGGGGGCCACCACGTGATCCGACTGTCCAGGAATCCCACTCGACATTGTGAAACGCGTCCCAAAACTTGGACATGAGAAATGGGAGACAGTTCGCATCTATGCCGAGGACGAAGTCCTGGCGGGGATTCAGGATGCGCAGAGGAAGCTTACGGCAGAAAACCCCGACAGAGTCGTGACCGTCGGCGGCAACTGTATGGTGTCGCTTGCCCTCTTCGATTACCTGCACGGGAAATACGAGAACGTTGGAATCGTCTGGATCTATGCGCATCCGGATGTATCCACGCTGAATGATGGCTACCCCAACGCTCACGCCATGGTACTTGGCAGCCTTTTGGGAGAAAGTCATCCTGGTCTTCGGCGGCGAATAATGCGAATGTCCGCAGGCAGACTCCAACCTGTGCGCGGAGAAGCTGGGCGACGCAAACAAGATTCCTCGACTCGAGCATGGAGATGAATCCGTCTATCAGTCTCATCGCATACTCAGAGGAGGATGCCAGATATAGATCCCATGGGGTAAAGTCGCCGTTCATGAAGGGAATCACTGCATTGCGCTCGGCGACTCTCAAGGCACTCAGGCTTTGTTCTATTTTCTCAGCTTCTTGTTTGAACTGTTCGCTATCCAAAATGCCCCCAAATGCCGGCTTCTCAACAAATCAAAAAAGCAAGAGAGACAGAGATTAGGTTCCTGCTCCACTGAACCCGCGCTTCCAGTCGAGACACTCCTCCTCGAAGATCTCCCCAGAGTCCCGTCTCTCGCGCCCCTCACGGAACTGTCCATATCAGTGTAGCCAATCCAAGCACAGCCCCACCGCACGGCCCAGTCGCTTCCGGTCCTGCGTGGCCCCGTGAAGGCGGAAGGGCGTGGTTGTCGTCATCGCGTTCCTTTCTCCTCGTACCTTTTTGGGCATGCGTCACGGGCCCCCGCGCGGCGCTGAGAGCGAATCGGCGCAGGCTTGGGGCCAGTTGCGTAGAGGTTGAGGTTCGGGTTTCGCCGGCTTACGCAGCTTGGCGGGCAGAGCGCCCGGGCTCGCTGCGCCTAGGGCGCGGCGGGATCCGCGACGCCGGAGGTGTCGATCTCGCCCAGATTGGCGAGCTGCTCGATGAGGGGGAGGCCCATCGGGTCGTCCACCTCGACGCCGCCGAGCACGATGGTGCTGTCGCGTGTGTCTATATGGGTTGTGAACACGGCCGGGTCGAAACCCGAAGCGATAAAGCCAATGCCCGCGAGGACAACACCCGCGGCAACGAGCCCGCCCGCCACGGCGAGGTAGATCTTCTTCGCGCTGGTCATGGTACTCACTCCTTTCTACGCCGCGAGATGCGCGGCAGCGCCGCCCTTCTCGCCCTTACCCTTCCAGAAGGGCGAGGCGGCCTTCCTCGCCCAGAGCGCCGAGAAGCGCGCAATTTGTTTTGAGGCGGCCCAAGCGCCAGCACCAACGAAGAGCGCCACGCCGACGAGGCCGAGCCCCACGCCCGCCGAGGCGAGGGCGTACGGGAAGTGGCCGATGGTGACGCCGCTTACGGCAAACAGGAGCTCAACTACGCCCACGCCCCCGAGTGCCGCCGCGACGATCCACACGCAGAGCGCCAGCACCCAGATGCAGATATAGACCGTGACGGCCACGGCGGCGAAGGCGGCGAGCAGCGGCACCCACACCGGGGAGCCCACGATGGTCAGCACCCACAGCAGCGTGGTGCTGCGCCGGCGCGTCCTCGCGATCGCGCGCGGCACGGCGGGCAGGTCGTCGAGCGTGGCCTCCGCCACCTCGCCGGGCGTGCCCATGGCGGCCACGGCCTCCTCCTCGCTCATACCGTCCTCCATGCGGTCAGCGATGGCCTCCGCATAGAACGCCTTGGTCTCCTCCACCTGCTCGGCCGGCAGGCAGGCGAGCAGCTCGCCCAACCGGCCCAGAAACTCATCGCGCGTCATGGTGCGCCCCCTCAACGTATGCGTAAATCTCCCGTACGGACGGCCACTCGGCCAGGAACTCCTCGATGCGCGCTCGCCCGTCGTCCGTGATGCGGTAGTACCGGCGCAGCCGCCCGTTGTGCTCGGCGGAGCGCGCCGTGATGCACCCGGCCTTCTCCAGGCGCTTGAGCAGCGGGTAGAGCGTCGACTCCGTGAGCCCCATGCTCGCCGGTACGTCCTTCACGATCTGGTAGCCGTAGGACTCCTCGCCGGAGACGGCCGCGAGCACGCAGGCCTCCAGGAAGCCGCGCTTCATCTGTGCCTCCATCCGCACACCTCCTCTCGTCATATGCTATGCTATACACACTATACGATGCAAGGTATTAGACGTCAACTCTCATCGCGAAGATTCTCCGGCCCCTGCGCGCTGCGAACGTGATGTCGCGGGGCGGTTGGCATTATGCATGAAACGTCAAGTAACGCTCTTTTGATCCACTTCCACTCGGCCCCATTCGCCTTGTACAACGCCCCCTTTCAACCTTGGGTTCAAGAGAGCCGCTAGGCTGGACGTGCCGGACGGTAAAGTCCTGGACGCCATGGTGAACTTCTCCGATGCCATGGGGGTCACGGGTCTACGCCGATGGAGTCCCACGTACGCGGCAGGGCTCGCCCGTCACCGCTGGTCGCCGGACGGTCCCCACGCCCCGCTCGCCAACGCGCAGGCGACAGCAGCAGTCCAGCGCTGGCTGGAGACGCCGGAATGCCCAGAAGATGCGTTTCCCATCGCTGCGGCAGAGCTTTTTGCAGGGGTGGCAATTTTTCCTAATATCGAGGTCAGCTTGGCTTCGGTAGCCACCTTGAGAGCATCGCCAATAGACTCTTCCTTTATGCGTTCGGCATAATCGTAGGCAATACCCAAAAATTCCAGTCCCGAGTAACAGGAGTACAATTGCTGCCAGTGTTGCCAGCTGTTGGGAGATGGAAGATGGACTGCGATGGCTACCCATGCGTTCCCATGCCGTTGATGTGCACCGCCTTTGTGCCGGGGCAGATTGACGCTGCGGTTGCAGGCATTTCCGACCCCGATTCGCGCGCCATTGCCACGGCAGAAGCGCTGTACTTTCGCGGACAGGCCACGCTCGCCGCCGAGGCAGCACGCCCCTATCTTGACGCCACCGACCCCGCACTGCGCTATTCCGCATGCCTTATCTGCGGATATGCCAGTCTGTCGCTCAACCGTATCGCCGATGCCCGCCGGTGCCTTGCGGGCATCCTCGATACGCCAACTGACGAGGAATCGCCCGCCGTCCACGCCACGCATATCCTGTTCGCCTCCGCCGCGAGCGTCCTGCTGCACTTGCCTTCCCCGTATTCCGCCGAAGAGTTTTATCCGCTTGCGGCGCATCTGCCCGAAGGCCTGCGCCTGTTCGCCAGCTACGTGATGGCGCATGCCCTGTACCTGCGCGGCGAATATGGCCGCAGTCTGGGCATGGCGGAAAACGCCCTGATCATGAAACAGGGAAGCTATCCCATCTCGGAGCTGTTCCTGCACCTGGCAGCTTCCATGGCATGCATGAGCCTCAAGGATATCGACGCCGCAAAAACGCACTTCGGAGCCACTTGGAACATTGCGCGCCCCGACGGCCTTATCGAGCTCATTGGCGAGCACCACGGCCTTTTGCAGGGACTCATCGAGGCATGCCTAAAATCGCAATACCCTGACGATTTCGCACGCATCATCGAGATTACGTATCGATTCAGCTACGGCTGGCGACGCATCCACAACCCTGATTCGGGCGAGGACGTGGCCGACGATTTAACGACCACAGAATTCACCATGGCCATGCTCGCTTGTCGTGGGTGGACCAACGCCGAAATCGCACGCCACATGGAAGTATCGCCGGGCACTGTTAAAAACCGCCTATCAGGCGTATACGCAAAGCTTGGCATCGGCACACGCGCCGAGCTGGTCGCGCATATGTTGCGTTAGCGACCGGGCTGCCAAGCGCATCGAACGCGTTCCGAGGGCCTGGCGCTTTCGCGCGCTCAAATTGGACATTTTGACCCTTGAACGGCACTACCGCCACGGGGCGACTTCTCGCAAAATTGGATTATTTCCACCGATACCTGCGGGATGGGAGCCAAAGATGCTTGATCGCCGTTCGTTACTTGTTGCCGGAGCGTCCTCGCTGGCGAGCATTATGTTGCCGCGCGTGCCGGGAAGCGAAAATGCCTTCCTGCTGCCGTTCGCGCCCACCGCGGCCTATGCCGACGAAGAAGACCCCTTCAAGGTCCTGGTGCTCTCGCGCACCATGTTCGGTGTGGTCGTGGTCGACGTCGCCAACAAGAATATGCCCATCACGGGTGCTCAGGTCACGCTCGCATCGCGCTATGCCGCAGGCAAGCAGCTCGCCGCCACGACCGATGACGAAGGCACCGCCATCTTTGAGATCGCCTCGCTTTCGGAAGGCTACGTAGACGAGGCAACGCTCCTTGACGCGTACGACTTTAACGGCGGCATCTCCATTAGCATGGCGGGCTACCGCGATGTCGAGAT
>OHNF01001165.1_pt1 | contig 13562 bp, 9 predicted proteins | sample 1569491 | NCBI WGS metagenome assembly OHNF01 (sample SAMEA3879557, study PRJEB24766) | human gut metagenome | biome: human-associated habitat; feature: feces | place: USA | collected 1985/1987 | reverse complement strand
TTTTTCCCATCGGTGCATTTGGGCTATACGTTCCCGAATGAGCATCGCTTGTTGGCTTCCTATTCCCGTCGTACCACACGTCCGCAGCTTTTCTATATGGAGCCTTATATTACGTATCGCGACTTTTATACGGCCGAGATCGGTAATCCGGATATACGTCCGGAGTACATCAACTCCTTTGAATTGAACTACCGGAAGAGTTTCGGGGAAAACACGGTATCCGCCACCGTCTTTCATCGGTATCGGAAGGATAAGATCGAGCGGTTGCGTGTTCCCTATTCAGCTGGTGTAACCTTGGATTCGATGGCGAACGTAGGACATGATTACTCGACGGGTATCGAGCTAAGCGTCAGCCTGCATCCGGTGCGCTGGTGGAATACCACGGTCAATGGAAACGTTTATCACTATAAGGTGAAGAACGAACAGGCCGCCGGTGGAAATACGACCTCTAGCACCAATTACGATATCCTATGGAATAACCTGTTTAATCTGGGGAAGTACACACGTATCCAATTGGATGGTAGTTTTGTAGGCCCTTCCGTAACGACGCAGGGCCGTACGGACGCTTATTGGTATGCGAACGTAGCCGTCCGTCAGCAACTATGTAACCGAAAACTAACCGCCACCTTAGCTTTCCGGGATATTTTCCGTTCCGCCAAATATATCAGCGATATCCAAACGGCAGATTTACGTTCCCTGACACGTATCAAACCCAAATATCCACAAATCACGTTGACGTTGAGTTGGACATTTAATAGTTTCAAGGCTAAATCCACCCAAGCGAAAGAAGATCGCTCGGAGATGTTCGAGGGTATAAAGCATTAGTATATATCTTCGCGGTTATTATGCTATTTAATTCGATTGAATATTTGATTTATTTGCCAATCGTATTTTTATTGTATTGGCTTGTCTTCGGAAAGCGACTACGACTACAGAATTTATTTGTAGTCGTAGTTAGTTATCTTTTTTACGGGTGGTGGGATTACCGGTTCTTGGCATTGATAGCCCTTACCTCTTTCTGTAGTTGGCTGAGTGGGATAGGAATAGAGGAAGTACGTGCGAGGGCCGGGAAGATACCTCGCTGGTTCGATAAAGGTATCGTGGCTGCGAATGTCATATTTAACTTACTGATACTCTCTTTCTTCAAGTATTACGACTTTTTTGTGGATAGTTTGATAGATGCTTTCTCTTATATAGGGATTTCATTGCACATCTCTACGCTTTCTCTCTTATTACCGGTCGGGATTAGTTTTTATACATTCCAAGCCTTAAGTTATACGATTGACGTGTATAGAGGTAAATTACCGGTAACAAGAGATATCGTTTCCTTTTTCGCATTTGTTAGTTTTTTCCCTCAGTTGGTGGCCGGTCCTATCGAACGGGCTACTAACCTGTTGATACAATTTGAGAGACCTCGCAGCTTCGAGTATAACGACGCTGTAGATGGGATACGACAAATGATGTGGGGGTTTTTCAAAAAAATCCTGATAGCCGATAATTGTGCCTTGGTCGTAGATGACATATTCGGGAACTATGGAAATTACCCGGCTAGTACTTTGCTATTGGGAGCCGTTTTGTTCTCATTCCAGATTTATGGAGATTTTTCCGGATATTCAGATATCGCTATAGGTACAGCCAAGTTGTTTGGGATACAGTTGAGGCAAAATTTCCGGTATCCCTATTTTTCTTTAGATATAGCCGAATTTTGGAGACGTTGGCATATCTCGTTGAATACTTGGTTCGTAGATTATGTATATATTCCCTTGGGAGGTAGCCATAATGGTTTCTTTAGACATATTCGGAATATCTTGATCATATTTTTCTTGAGCGGTCTTTGGCATGGAGCGAACTGGACATTTGTGGCTTGGGGTGTTTACCATGGTTTGCTATGTATAGCATTGTTGATACTAAAGAAATATGTAAAGATAAGGTTGATACCATCAAACGTTGTGTCTATGTTGGTTACATTTGGCTTCGTGGTGATCGGATGGATTCTATTTAGGGCTGAGAATATATCAATGGCATTCGATTATATATATGATCTGTTCTCCTCTTCTTTATTCCGTGTGCCTAAGGTAAGTGGGGCCAATAATGTTTCTGCTTTATTATCGCTTATTTTTATTGCTTGTATGCTGGTGGTCGAATGGATGAACCGGGAACGACCGTTTGGATTTGATATTAAGAAAATACGAAGTATATATATACGATATACTTTATATGCGATCCTCTTATTTTGTATATATTTCTTCGGAAATAACGCTTCTAGCTTTATTTATTTTCAATTCTAGCAAGTATGAAACCAACGCATAAACAAATAAAGAGTATGATAAGATTCCTGTTGTTTCTGGGGATCTTGTTGTTTTTGTTCAATCAGATCACTCCCTATCTCTATCGATTATTGCCTAACGACTACGTACGAACACGACTTATATGGAGTACGTTAAATAATCCGGAAGAGCGTCCGGATCTTGTCATTTTAGGTAATAGCCGCGGTATGAGTGGTGTGAACGGATACAAGTTAGAAGCAGAGTTGCGAGGAAATCCCTGTGTATATAATCTTACCTCTACCGGTCAGAGATTGAGTGAGAGTGCCTTGTATTATTCCTATTTACCATCTTCTGTTCAAGTAGTTGTACAGTGTGTGGATTTAGATCAATTACGTGGCCCGATCGAATTGGATGATCCCAACCGGGTAGCTCTACATATGTATGGATATAAAATGGATGGTTTTACCCGTGAATTACTTCCTGCTTTAGAGAAACCTCTAAGTGAACCGAATTTATACTATAATTATGTGGCTCGAAATTGTTTATTCTCCGGCTTGACTACTTATCTGCGTAATAAGTTGGATGATGATGTTATCCCCGGAATTATAACCTCTGATTTACGTTATCCAAACTCTACGATGTCTGATAGAAATGAATCTGTCTATAAACGGAAAGTAGAAGAACAGAATGAAGAAAATAAATTCGAGGCATATCAAATCACTCCTGAATGGAAAAGGTTAATAGAGCGTTCTTCCGTTTATTTTAGGGATAGGGGTATTATTTATTGTCTGGTTGTCATGCCGTATAACCCGGATATAACAGCTTTTACAGTAGCGGAGAAACAACGAGCTTTGCGAATGTTTACTCAAATGTTTGATTCTATCCTTATCGTCGACTGTATGGATCTATTGGATACGTCGGATTTTTATGACGCTATCCATCCGAACCGGAAAGGAGCGGAGAAGATAACAGATCAGATCATCCGGTCATTGCGTTCTTCTAGGCTTTCTTTTTAGGATGATATAAACAGGGTTTCTCTATGTATTTCCAGGATAACATACCCAATCCGGTGCTAAGGATAGTGGTAAGAGCCAATGTCAATATCAAGCTATACCGATCAAGTCCGTAATGAATGAATATTTGGATGATCGGGAAATGAATCAAGAAAATACCATACGAGAAATTTCCCATCCGGTTGAATACATGTAACCACTTGAATCCGTAAGCTACCGTGATAATGATAGAGGCTAGAGCGATAGGCTCGAAAATACTCAGCAACATATACTCTCTACCCAATAAAAGAAATAGGCTGACAGGGAACAAATATCTCATATATTTTCGAAAAACAGGGAAATAGGCAAGTATGATAATACCGGAACAAAAGTACATCATTTGTCCGGGGAATTGTCTTTTCATGAATTCATAAATAGGGTTGTGTGTCATATCATCTAAATAATTACACGTTGTCGAGTAGATGAAAGATAAGATATAAATAAGAAGTAGGCATACCAATTTATTGTATCTTTTCAGTAACCAATAGATAATGGGTATGGTGATATATAGCATGAATTCAACCTTGATAGTCCATAAAGACCCATTCATCGCTTGTAAAGGATTGGTATCGAATACGCCGGGTAAATCCGGCGATAAAAAGTTAAATGTAAGTAAATTACAGATAAGATAGGTGTATAAGCTAGAAGAGGTGAGGTATTCCCTGCAGGATAAAGAGGTAAGGAATAATCCGATTAAGGCACATAATAAAATAGTCAAGCTGTAGGCGGGCATAATACGTTGAATACGTTTACGGAAAAAAATCCGGGTATTAGGCGTACGTAAGAAGCTAAACATAACAAGAAATCCACTAATAATAAAGAAACCTTTCACTCGAAATCCTCCGCTAACAAACCAAAAAGGATCTGTCTCTGTCAGTGTGCTGAAATGGTTGAACATGACAGAATACGCAAGAAAGAAGCGAATAAAATCAAAATTATTCGCTTCTTTTACTTGATTTATTAATCTGGAGTTGAGTAAAACTTTCTCTGATTGATTCATTGTTCTATTTGACTACAATGATTTTTGTTACGACGCTCTCTGAGGCTTCCTCTGTGGAAGCTAGTACAAGATATACGCCTGTCGCTACACGTGATCCGTTTGCGCTCCGGCAATTCCAGATAGCTTGTCCCCCCAAGGATTTAGTTTGATAAATAATATTTCCGTTTAAATCCGTGATTTTTACATTCGAATTATCCATTAATCCTACAATCGTTACTTTATCCATATGTTCGGGACGTACCGGATTAGGATATGCATAGATCTCCGAGTAATCAGATTTACCTTCCGAAGCTTCTCCTTGATAGGAATTTAGTCCTTTATCGGTACCGATAAAAACCTCACCGGTCTTATCGTTTATCTCTATATCGTATATGTTATCGGAAAGGAGCGGGCTATTGGTCGTATTAAATTGATAAACGATTGTCTCATTATCATTATCTAGAACATAAACGCCATTTCCTTTGGTTCCAATCCATTTTCGATTACCTGCGTCTACTTTTAGGGTCGTGACGACAACGTTATCTAAGAAATAAGCGAGATTGCCAGTTTCCTCATTGGTATATTTTACCCTTGTACAACGTGTAGCGGCTTTATCCTCAGCGGAAGAGATCCTAGGTTTAGTGAAATATACGGCCCCCCGATTCGTACCAACCCAGATATATCCATCCTTATCCTCGGCTACGCATGTATAATTACTAGGAGTCAATTCTTTTCCGTCGGTATCAATAAGTGTAGTAAACTCATACGAGGAAACTTCGTCTAAAGACTCGCTATTCGGTATCATTACAAGTTTAGGGGTGTTACGAGGCACATAAATCCATTTATCGTTCGTGGAGGTTATAAGTATATCGTTTATTGTATAGACTCCTCTAAGTTGCTCGATATCCAAACGATGCCATGCTCCTGCTTTGTCAAGAACAAGTACCGCATGGTTAACCTCTGAGCTTGTCATCCACAAATTTCCATTTTTATCAAAGGCCAGTCCATCTATATAACAATAACCGGACCCATAGCCTCCCGCGGTTTCTTTAAAGGCATTCTTTTCATTGTATGACTGGACGGGAGTTCCATTCTTATATTGGATAACGCCATCACCCATGGAAGAGGCGTATACGATCTCATCATTAGAATCATCGGTCGTTACGGCTATACTTGTATAGTCTCGTGGATTTCTTGGTAAATTGAGTTTCTTTTGGGCTTCTTTAGGATCGATAAAAGACCATTTATCATAATCGTATGTAAGAATATAACCTCCTTTGTCGAAGCGCTTACCATTTAGGAGGTCTTTACCTCCTATGATCATATATACTTTATCATTTTTACAAACAATATCGAATGCGCTATTGCTGTAAGGTCCGTCTAAAATGATAGGTTCATTAAGAGCCTCAAAACTATTTGATCCTTTCCGTTGGATAGAACGTAGCCCTTTGCTTCCTTCCGCTATCCAATATTTGTCTGTTTGATAGGTACTGATATCATTGATACTTAAGTTTATTTGGTCAAACTTTTGCGTATCGGATACGATGAAAACCCTTGAGTTATCTATACATGCTAATTTTTCGCCTATTACTTTCATGTATTTTAGGGTTGAGCTATTTATTATTCGGGAAAGCTCTCCATTGTTTTCATAGAAGATACCTTGCTGACTGACCAAGTAGAACAAGGTATTCTTGAATGAAGCGATAGCTGAGATCGTATGACTATCGGAAAGGTTTGATAATCCATAGGGCTTCCAGTTTGCCTTATCCAGTAGGTTCTCTTTTAATGAGGCGTATATAATCCCCGAAGATACTTCTGCCTTATTGGTTGTAGAGGCATATATATTGCCATTCTGTATGGCACACGATGTTATATTTAAGGAAAGCTTGTAGGTATCCTTTATTTCCTTTTTGGCCATATTGACCACGACGATACCGAATGCTGTCGATAAATAGGCATATTCATCATGTACCAATACTGAATTGATTTGTTTGTCTCTTATGGACGTACTGGTCGACAGATAAGGTAGATTTGTCGCCACTCCTCCCTCAAGTATATCTATATTTGAATTATCATAGATAATAAGGAGTGATTTTGTTTGTTTATTATAGCGGATCAAAGAAATCGTATTATCATTTAATCCGTTTCCTTTATAATATTGCTTAATACTATTATCTTCTTTTCCATACGTATAAAGAGATCCTTCCGCTACCACAAATACTTGGTCGTTCGATTCCTCTACGCTGTTTGTGTTATTGTAAGAAAGATACGTTTTCCATCCGGTTGTATTAAAATTCGCGGCTAATACAGTGAATGAAAAGAATGAAAATAGAATGATAGTAAGTATATGTCTCATATTAACAATTGTAATCAGATAAAAATGATGTTAACTTCATGACGGCTTTCGCACGATGGCTGATCTGGTTTTTTGTATCGTTACCCATCTCGGCGAAAGTTTGTGTATAGGTATCAGGCATGAATATAGGATCGTATCCAAATCCGCTATTTCCGCGTTTTTCGGTAGTGATAGAGCCATTTACGATACCGTCGAAGGTATATTCTTTTCCGTCAAGGATTAGAGCTATGACCGTGCGGAAACGTGCTTTTCTGTTTTCTTTATGATTCATTTCGGACAACAGCTTGTTCATATTAGCTTCCGAGTCGTGCTCTGTTCCTGCGTAACGAGCCGAATAGACTCCCGGAGCATTATTTAATACCTCGACTTCTAATCCCGTGTCGTCAGCGAAACAATCATATCCGAATTTCTCTTTGATATAGCGGGCTTTTAGCAAAGCATTTCCCTCTAAGGTATCTGCCGTCTCGGGGATATCGTCATGGCAATCGATATCGGATAAACTTATGATTTCCGCGTATCCGGCGGTTATCTTGCGGACCTCGTCCAGTTTGTGTTGATTATTTGTCGCGAATACAAGTTTCATATTTCGTAATCTATTAAATAAGAAAGCATTTCTATACGGTAGATATATAACGTATGGAAATGCTTTAAATTGTTTGTATATTCTTTTTTAAGTCTTTATCTGATCGAACCCCTCACCATATACCCCTCGGACAATGCTTTGGGAGATGAACGCTTGGTGGTCTATCCGTTTCACGATCCGGAAGATGGAGACGGATTCGGATTTCTTGGCGAGTAGTACGACTACCTTGACGGGTTTGCGGGAATAACCGCCCTCGCCGTCCAGTATCGTACAGCCACGGCCTAAGTCATGGATGATGCGATCCGCTATCTCGTCGTACTTCTGGGAGAAGATGAGGAATTGTACGGATTGGCGGTTACCGTTCAATACCATGTCGAGAACGTAATTGCTTATGACCATCTCCACGAAACCGAAAACGATCTTGTCCACGTTATGGAACAGGAAGAAAGAGGAACTGATGATGAAGAAATCGCAAAACAGAAGGATACGTCCGATCGATATATTCTTATATTTATTGATTACCGCACCGATAATATCCGTACCTCCGGTACTACCGTTCGCCGAGAATACCAATCCTAGTCCGGCACCACACATAAACGCTCCGATTATGATAGCCATAAACGGCTGGTCGTGCAGTATAGGTTGTCCTTTCAGCAGCCACTCGAAGAGAGAGAGAGAAGCCGAGAGTGAGAAAACTCCGAAAATAGTTTTTATCAAGAATTTTAGACCAAGGATCTTTAAGGCTACCACCAACAAGGCTACGTTGATGACAAAATAAGATACGGATACCGGGATCAATCCATTGGAGGCAAAGAAGATCAACGCGCAGATACCACTTACCCCACCTGTCACGATCTCGTTGGAAAGGATAAAGGCGTTGAATCCGAATCCGTATAATAAAGTTCCGAACAGGATCATTAGATAATCCTGTACGGAAAAATAGATTTTTGTGAGTTTTAAGTTCATCCCACTACGATATTAACGATTTTGCCGGGAACGACAATAACCTTCTTAACGGCCTTGCCTTCCATCCACTTCGCTGAGTTCTCATGGCTCAAGGCCGCCTTCTCAGCGTCTTCACGGGAGATATCTGCCGGAAGTTCGAGGTTGAAACGGGCTTTACCATTGAATGAGATGACGTAGGTAACTGATTTTTCTACCAGATACTCTTCGTTATGTTCCGGCCACTGGGCATCGCAGATGGTCGTATCATGTCCTAATTGATGCCATAGCTCTTCCGTGATGTGGGGAGCGAACGGAGCCAATAAGGTGATCAGTGGCTCCAAGATGGCGCGCTTGCTGCATTTTAAGCTCGTTAACTCGTTCACGCAAATCATGAAGGCGCTAATGGACGTGTTGTATGAGAAATGCTCGATGTCGAACGTTACTTTCTTGATCAGCTTATGCAAGGATTTCAATTCGTCGGCCGTAGGCTCGGCATCGGTAACTTGCAGGGTATCCGTATTGCCGAAGAACAAGCCCCAAAGCTTCTTTAAGAAACGGTGTACGCCGTCGATACCGTTCGTATCCCAAGGCTTGGATTGCTCCAGCGGGCCTAGGAACATCTCGTACAAACGTAGGGTATCGGCACCATATTTCTCAACGATCATATCCGGGTTCACTACGTTGAACATGGATTTGGACATCTTCTCGACTGCCCATCCGCAGATATATTTACCATCTTCCAATACGAACTCCGCGTCGTTGTATTCCGGACGCCAGTTCTTGAAAGCCTCTATATCCAACAGATCGTTAGATACGATATTTACGTCTACATGGATAGGGGTGACCTCGTATTGGTCTTTCAAGTTCAAGGAAACGAATTTATTGGTTCCGTTGATGCGGTACACGAAGTTCGACCGTCCTTGGATCATACCTTGGTTGATCAATTTCTTGAACGGCTCTTCCTCGCAAACGATACCCAAGTCGAACAAGAACTTATTCCAGAAACGGCTGTAAATCAAGTGGCCGGTAGCGTGTTCCGTACCACCGATATATAAATCCACGTTTCTCCAATATTCATCCACGTCTTTAGCTACCAAGGCTTTATCATTACGCGGGTCCATATAGCGCAAATAATAAGCGGAAGAACCGGCGAAGCCCGGCATCGTACAAAGTTCCAGCGGGAAGATCGTCTGGTTATCGATCTTCGATACCTCGGTGACTTTTTGGTTTACCGTGTCCCAAGCCCATTTAACGGCGTGTCCTAATGGAGGCTCGCCCGTCTCGGTAGGCAAGAATTTATCTACTTCCGGCAGTAACAGGGGCAGACATTCTTCCGGCAACATCTGAGGCATGCCATCGGCGTCGTAATATACCGGGAACGGTTCGCCCCAATAACGCTGGCGGCTGAAAATAGCGTCGCGCAAGCGGTAGTTTATCTTCACACGTCCCAAATCGTGATCTTTTACGTATTTCTTGGTAGCGGCTATCGCTTCCTTGATCGTCAGTCCGTTCAAGGAAAGATCGCAATAAGGAGTAACGCCGGCTCTCGGAGAATTGCATACGATACCTTCCTTGGCATCGAAACTTTCCTCGCTTACGTCGCAACCTTCCACCAACGGACGGATTTCCAGTCCGAAATGCTTCGCGAAAGCGTAGTCGCGGCTATCGTGCGCCGGAACCGCCATGATCGCTCCCGTACCGTAGCCGGCCAATACATAGTCGCTGATCCAGATGGGAACCGCCTCGCCCGTAAACGGGTTAATAGCGTAGGAACCACTGAATACACCGGTTACCTGACGGTCGGCGATGCGCTCGCGCTCGGTACGTTTCTTGGTGCGATCTAGGTAAGCGTCTACTTCCGCTTTTTGGTCTGCCGTAGTTAATTGTTGAACCAATTCGCTTTCCGGGGCTAATACCATGAAGGTTACACCAAACATCGTATCGGCACGGGTCGTAAAGATCGTGAATTCCCTGTCGCTGTCTTTTACCTTGAAGCGAACCTCGGCACCTTCGCTGCGTCCGATCCAGTTCTTTTGGGTCTCTTTCAAGGAATCCGTCCAGTCGATCGTATCCAATCCGTCCAACAGGCGTTGCGCGTAAGCGGATACACGTAAGCACCATTGGCGCATGATCTTTTGTTCTACCGGATAGCCTCCACGCTCGGAAACACCGTTCACGACCTCATCATTCGCTAATACGGTACCCAAGGCGGCACACCAGTTTACCATGGTCTCGCCACGATAAGCGATCCGGTAGTTGAGTAATATCTCTTGTTTTTCTTTATCGCTCTTGGCTTTCCATTCCTCGGCGGTGAAACTAAGTTCCTCTCCGCAAGCTACGTTCAGACCTTCCGTACCACTTGTCTCGAAGGCTTGTATCAACTCGCTGATCGGGCGGGCTTGCTTCTCGTCGTTGCAGTAGTAGCTGTTGAACATCCGGATGAAGGCCCATTGCGTCCATTTGTAATATTCGGGATCACAGGTACGGATCTCACGGCTCCAATCGTAGCAGAAACCGATCTTTTCCAATTGCTCCCGATAACGGGCTATATTATTCTTTGTCGTGATCTCCGGATGTTGTCCGGTTTGGATGGCGTATTGCTCGGCGGGTAGTCCGTAAGCGTCGTAACCCATCGGGTGCAATACGTTGAAACCTTGCAAACGTTTGAAACGCGAATAAATATCAGAAGCTATATAACCGAGCGGGTGGCCAACGTGTAATCCCGCACCGGAAGGATAGGGGAACATGTCCAATACATAGTATTTAGGCTTATTCGTGTCTTTTTCGACTTTATAAACCTTTTCGGCAATCCAGTAGTCGTGCCACTTCTTCTCAATCTCTCTGAAATTGTACTCCATGATCGTTTATCGTTTTTGTATCGTTTTCTATTTAAGGCCACAAAGTTAGTGAATTTATTTATTTTATATGAGTTATTTACATGAACTGTTTATTTCACGTAACCAATCCGGGGGCGAGATTGATTCTCGGTTCTTTTCGCTTGTAACTCAGCGAGTGACAGATTGATTAGCTCAAGTTGCGTACGGGTATCTTCGTTGATGTCGTTGTAATCGGCAAATGCTTCTTCGATATACGCTTTGAGTTCCTTTACTTCTTGTTGGAGTTCAAGCAAAGGGGAGGAAGAACTTATTATTTGTCGTATGCCGACGAAAGCACGCATGATAGAGATCTTTAATGGCTGTATCGGATCTGAGTACAGAAGAAAGCATTGCTATACCTTGCTCCGTGAAAGCGAATGGAGCATATTGGTTACCTCCTTTCTTTGAGATGCCAATTTGGCATACCATATTGTTTTTCAAGTTGTTAAATTCTTGAATTGTTAATGTGAACATAAAATCATCAGGAAAGCGTTCTATGTTTCGTCTGACCGCACGTTTCAGTTGGGCGGTTTCTGTTCCATACATTTCCGCCAGATCAAAATCCAGCATGACTTTTTGCCCTCTGATCTCATAAATCTTGTTTTGTATCGCTTGTAATTCCATAGTATAAGAACTTATTAGTTTACTTTATTTGATATAACCAATTTTAGGTCTTTTAGCATTGTTCTTTTTCTTTGTAGCCAGTTCGGAAAGAGCTATGTAAATATTATCCAAAGACTTTTGGGTGTCTTCACTGAGATCATTGATAGCGCAAAGGGTTTCCTCATTAGCCATTTCAAGAGATTTGATACGTTCTTGTAGTTCTTTAATTTCGATGGAACTAGTGATAGTTTGTAAGGTATAATTCCGGATAGCGACAAAGGCTCTCATAATGTTTCTGTTGATTTCTATGGCAGTTTTAGAATTTAGCACACTACTAAGCATAGCCACCCCTAATTCCGTGAAAGCAAAAGGCTTATATTTGAAATTACTACCTCTTCCTTTGTTCAAGATACCAAATTGGCATCTTGAAAGTTCCTCCTTGGTTAACTCAAACATGAAATCATCTCCTTCAAAGCGTTCTATATTACGTCTGACCGCACGTTTCAATTGGGCAGTTTCCGTTCCATACATTTCCGCCAGATCAAAATCCAGCATGACTTTTTGCCCTCTGATCTCATAAATCTTGTTTTGTATCGTTTGTAATTCCATAGTAAAGATTTTAGTTTAATATTATGGTCGCAAAGGTTTGTAAAATAATTGAGATAAGCAATAAGCTAGTTGGATATTTATGATTGGTTGCATTTGTAAGTTGTACAATGAATTATTGCTGATCCGGCTTATTGTCTATTTTTTATGTGTTCTTATTTTCCTTATAAGATTTCCGGGAAAAACACGTACGTGATTTATGAAAAACACGTACGACTTTTTGGAAAAACATGTACGTGTTTTCCGGAAAACATGATGATGTTTTTATATCACTGATATTCATGTATATATAACTTGATACCTTTGCATGGACTTATTGTGTGTTTTTTCTTCTTGTATTTGTTATTTTGTTGTTCTATCGTTTGTTTATGAATTAAAAATATTTAATTTTGCTTATCTATAATAAAGGATGAAGTCATTTATATATATACTATTAACTTCCTTGACTTTCCTTGTGGTAGGATGCCAAAATGAATCTGAGGAAATCCGTTTGATCAATCAGGCGGAACGCCTGTTTGATGCCTATCCGGATAGCGTAATCACTACATTGGATTCCATTCCGCTCCCGGAAGAGATGAGTCCCCGTCTGATAGCCCGTTGGTGTATGTTGTACGCACGTGCCGCCGATAAAATAGAGGACGAAATGCCTTATACGAACCAGCTTGAGATCGCCTTGAAATACTATCAAAAGAAAAAGATGCGGGAAGAGGAGGCTGAGATCGGCCTTTATCTGGGGCGTTCGTATGTGGAGGATAAGGAGTACGAGAAGGCAATGAGGGCTTACTCCGATGCGCTGGAGGTAGCGTTGGCGATTAAGAACTATAATCGTGCCGGGTATATTTGTAGTTATATGGGGGATTTGTATGAACTGGATGATCGTTATGTGTTAGCTGCAAAAAAATATAAGGAGAGCGGACGGTATTTTCGATTGGCCGGTAATATGAAAAGCTATGTGCGTTCGTTTGTGAATGAGGGAAGGAGTTATATGGATGTTGATTCTAATTATTTAGCTTTAACTATATTGAAGCGAGCAGAAGTGATAATAGATTCCTTGAGAGTAGATGAGGTTAGAAATTATGTATACAATGGTCTAGGTAATATATTTAATGTTTTGGAAAAATATGATTTAGCTGAAAAATATTTATTGAAGAGCATAAAAGAGGATTCGAGTGATACTGCTTCGGATTATTTGACCTTATCAGATCTTGAGCAAAAGCGTGGAAATTTAGAACAAGCGGAAAATTATCTTCAAAAGGCTAATAGTGTATCCATAGATAATGATTTTGTACCGGCTA
>OHNF01001155.1_pt1 | contig 13633 bp, 10 predicted proteins | sample 1569491 | NCBI WGS metagenome assembly OHNF01 (sample SAMEA3879557, study PRJEB24766) | human gut metagenome | biome: human-associated habitat; feature: feces | place: USA | collected 1985/1987 | reverse complement strand
GCCCGCTGATACAAGTATAAAAAATACTGATACAGCCATAAATGAGTAGAGACTCTTATTAATAACATCAACAAACATATTATAGAAATAAACAGGTTTGATATTAAGATGCTTATATCTGCCCTGAATAAACAAAAACAACGGAAGCACACCTGTCATTATAGCTGCTGCAAGCGTAGCATAAGTTACATATCTAAGACCTCTGTGAACATAATGATGGTCTTTTATTGTAATTACTATGTCTACAACAGCAAGCACTAACAGAATTACAATAAGTATGATAAAGAACTTGTTATACATATTTCTGAAGCTGACATAATAATTAATATATGTTATATCAACATCTGTCTTATACTCTTTTTCAATAGATGTAACAAATTCTTCAATAGCAGACTTCTGTTCGTCGCCTATTGCAATATTATTATCTTGTGCATATTTATATATGTTATCTGTAAGTTTCTTTTTGACACTGCTTGTGTCAACAGATATATCTTTCTTATCTATTCTTGAATTATACACCTGCTTTATATCAGATGTCATCTTGTCAGCATCCACTATATCTTCAAATACTTCATCAGGAAGCATCATCGGCTTACCTAAATCCATTGCGTTTTCAATGAATTTTTCATGGACACTCTCATAATATCCTGTCTTTGCAGCACTTTCAAGGAAGATATTGCTTCTGAATATCCCAAAGCTTGCTCCGACAAGATAACCGGCAATCGCAAGAAGACCAGCTAATATAAAAGATAATATAATGCTCAAAGGATAAAACTTTCTCTTTGAGTTAGATTTCTTTTCTGACTTTCTCTTCATATGCTACCTCCTCCTAATATACCAGCTTAGGTCCGGATGTTTTTCTTGCATATACATACAATCTCTGGGTATATGAAGTAAGTGGAGTAAATGGATAACATGTATACATCGTTATAATCTCTTCATTACTATCAAAACCAAATGCTGACCTGTCATTCTGGTCTGCAATTCTTGTATCATATACCTCATATGTATACTTTCCATAAGAAGTAACTACTGTAAAAACATCGCCTATTTCAACATATTCCAAAGGAGCAAACGAAGTGGCATGATGACCACCAAGAAGAATAGGTGCACCAAAACCAAATATAGGTGTACCGGCATACTGACCGACACCATTCCTTAATTCTGTTCTGCTGTCTCCAAAATAGATATTCTCTTTAATTCCAAGTCTCTCACATGTAATCTGTGCATACAGTTCACCGAGAGCCGGATACATATCAGATGAATAAGGTATCTCCTCTTCCTGATTCTGTGCATTCTCTAATTTAAAATCAGGAACACCTGACACATCAACAGTCGTTTCAGTTGTCTCTCCTGAAAGAATCGACATAACTGAATATACCGCACTGATATATGGTGACAAGCAAATGAAAACTAATAAAAAACCAATTAAAGAAAGAAAAACTGGCATATAGATATATGCCAGTATTCTTTTAACGTTTTTACGTTTATGCATAATTATTCAATTAAGCAACTTTCTTCTTGCTAACGAATGCACAAACAACTAATCCCATTGCTAATACAGCAACAACACCAACTGTAGCAGCTGTTGTGAAACCTGTATCCTTAACTACTTTAGCAGAAGGAGCAGCAACATATGACTTGCCATCCTTAACAGCTGTAATTGTGTTATTTGATGCATCAAATGAAACTGTAGCACCAAGCTTAGCAGCTGCATCTTTGATATCTGCCATGATAGCTGACTTCTGGTCTGCTGTAAGAGAAGCGATATCCTTTACACCATTAGCTGTAGCTGTTGCAGCATCAATCTTAGCGATAACGTAAGCAGCATCTGCATCACTTACTGTGTTGTCTGCTAAGAACTGCTTTGCAGCGTTAATATACTCTGTAGCAACGCCTGCACTCTGAAGTTTGCTGATAATATCATCCTTAGAAGCTGCGAATGCTGAAATTGACATAGCAAATACGAGCATTAAAGATAATACTAAAGCTGAAATCTTTTTAATCTTCATGATAAAATCTCCCTTTCTTATGGTATTTTTTAGTTCTCTACTAAGATACCACCTTTAGAAAATTGTGTCAATAAAATCGTGAAAATATATCAAAATTGTTTTGATTTTTGTGCACTTCTGCCATATTCAGCACGTAAATAAGTGCTAATTTTACTAAACTTGTTAAGTAAAAAGTACCTAATATCTTCTGAAATTTCTGTGCGAATGTACGCTGTACATATTCCCCATCAATATTCTTATTACTCTTTTTATCATATATATAATTCCTGCAATCAAAGCCCACACAATCCAGCCTGCCAGTGCACCGGCCGTATTAGTAACAACATCATCGAGCTGGCTGTATCCTCTCTGTGTTATATATTGCACAACTTCAATCATAACCGAGAATATAAATCCTCCCATAACGCATACCGGCATCTTCCTGAACATTCTGAAAATGCATGGCATCATAAAGCCAAATGGAACAAATAATATTATATTTTCTATAAAAAAAGCATGTTCCTGAGCCGTATATTGCCCTTCTGCTTCCAGGTTCCCTTGAAAAGAATGTAATCCACAATAATGCTTCAATATAAAATATAAACAGACACCACAATACGAATTTTAATTTTTTATGCCATCTGAATATCGTATATATAAAACATGTAATAAGAACTGCCGCAATTATAAAATAAGGAAACATATCCGTCAGTTTCAATATATCTTTACATATATCCGTAATAATCTTCGAATAATCAACTGCCATATGCACCGCCAATTCAATGTTATTTTTTAATATTTCCCATCCCGGTGATAAGAAAAAAGCCCCTTAACGGGACTTTCTCAAAACATTATTAATGCGGAAAATGGGACTTGAACCCACACGTGGATAATCCACACAAGAACCTGAATCTTGCTCGTCTGCCATTCCGACACTTCCGCAAATATACAACCAATGCCTGTTATTAACATCAAAGCACTCATAATATTGTATATTATGTATTATTATTTGTCAAGTGCATGCTTTCTTCTATTTCTTCCATAAGCCTCATGCCTGCCGTATCTGTAACCGGTATTGAAAATACAATGCTTTTGGCTTTGCTCTCAAATCCCGCTTCATCCATTATTGCTCTCATAATATCATTTTTATTCTCTGTCTTTGTAACAATAAATATCATATCCTTTTCAGGAACAAGTGTAACTCCGAGAAACTTTTCTGCTTTTTTTGCACCGGTTCCCTTTGCATGAATAACTGTTCCTCCTGCCGCATGCACTTTCCTTGCCGCATCCATGACATCTTCAGAATATCCCTGATTTGCAATAACTACAACAAGTTCATACTTTGTCTCTTTCAATACAGATTCATCTCCCTTCACAAATTCCTGCCCGCATGTCAGATAGTTAAGTGCCTTCTTGCCCCCTATACTGCTTATCCGGATTGCAAATGCAATCCCAACTCCGGGAATGTCAATCTTCATTTCTTTTGAAAGCTTTCGCTTCACTTCACTCCACTTACCATCTGTCACAACATGAAATAATACACTTTTCTCACTGCCTTCAAGCCCAAAATAATCAAGTATTTCATTGGCGGCTGTTCCGCTGCCCGCTGCCGTCATGGATACTTCAAGTCCGGTATCTGTATAAAAATCCATAAACTTTTTTGTAAGATTACGATTGATAATAGTAACCATCAGATATAATTCACTCATATTTACACTCCGTCAATCTTATTTGTGCATTTCTATAGTTCAATAATTGCATCTTCATCCATGGCTTCATAAGCATATACCGCTTCACCTTTAGACGTATGCTGTTTAATTTTGTATACAACGCCGAGAATCTGGATTGTAATAAGAGGCGTCATTGCAACCATTGCAACAACCCCGAATGCATCTTCAACAATATTGCCTCCGACAGCTGCACATGCCCCCTGTGCAAGTGGAAGAAGGAATGCTGCCGTCATCGGTCCCGATGCAACCCCTCCCGAGTCAAATGCAATTGCCGTAAAGATCTTTGGTATAAAAAATGATATCCCTATAGCCAGCACATATCCCGGTATCAGAAAATACATTATAGGAATCCCCCATAATACTCTCACCATAGCAAGTGCCACTGACAACGCAACGCCGACCGAAAGACTTATTCCCATTGCTTTCGCTGATATTGCACCATCTGTAATTTCTTCAACTTGATGATTAAGCACATATACCGCCGGTTCTGCTTTAACAATAAAATATCCAATCAACGCACCTATCGGGACAAGTATCCATTTATAATTAAGAGACGCAAGTACCTTTCCAAGATAATTACCCGCTGGCATAAATCCTACATTTGCTCCTGTGAGAAAAAGTACAAGTCCTATATATGTATACAAAAGTCCTATCACGATTTTCAAGAGACTTCTGCCTGTAAGTTTCAATGAAACCAGCTGAAAAATTCCAAATACTATTATAATAGGGAGAATTGATATTGCTATCTCTTTTATATAAGATGGCATACCACTCCCAAAAAGATGCCATAATTCCACAGAATCAGCCACTTCCGGTACCACAGCTGCACTGTAACTGCTCTCAGCCGGTCTGTAAATCATGCCAAGTGTCATTACAGCAAGAACAGGTCCGATAGAACATAACGCAACAAGTCCAAAACTGTCATCCGCTGCATGTTTATCATTTCTTATGGAAGCAATACCAATTCCCAATGCCATTATAAATGGTACTGTCATCGGTCCTGTCGTAACACCACCGGAATCAAACGCTACTGCCCTGAAGCTTTCAGGCACAAAAGCCATAAGAATAAATACTATAATGTAAAAGAATGCGAGCAATGGCGGAAGTGCAATTCCTATTAGCATACGAATAAGAGCTATCGCCAAAAAGACTCCTACTCCTGCCGCAACTGACAATATAAGTGTCATATTGGGAACGGATGGAACCTGAGAAGCCAAAACCTGTAAATCAGGTTCTGATATTGTAATTATCACGCCAAGTACAAATGACATGATAACAATGAATACTATTTTTTTACTTTTTGTCATACATGCACCGACTTTTTCTCCCATCGGCGTCATTGACATCTCCGCACCTAATGTAAAAAACATCATTCCAGCCATTACCATTACAGTTCCTACCAGAAAGCAAAGAAGTACACTCGGTGTAACCGGGGCGATTGTAAATCCCAAAATCAGAACAATTGCAACTATAGGCAGCACAGCTTTAAGTGCTTCTATAAATTTCTCACGAAGTTTCGCATTTAAAACCTTCAATAATTCACTCCTGTCTATTTATATACAATTTACATTTACAATTAATATTCCATAAATTCCTGGATATCTCTCAAAATATCTTCAAGTTCTGCTCCTTCATCCTGTATTGTAAGATGAAGAGGTTTACTGATATCAAGGCTGAATAAACCTACAATTGACTTAGCATCAACACAACTGTGTTCAGACTCAATATCAAACGAGCAAGAATACTTGCTTATTACACTAACAAATCTCTGCACCTTTTCAACTGAATCCAACATTACTGTCACTGTAAACATATTCGTCCTCCTCCAGGTACCATAAGAACTTTTATCCTTTAAATATGTACCTTCTGTTTTTTACTTTAGTTTGTGATAATCCGATAATACTACATTTAAAAATTAAAAACAACCGAAACGCCTTAAATTTCACGCAAAATTGTAAAATATATTACATAAGCGGTGCAAGCAGTCTTAATATCTGTCCTATTAGTTTTTTATGCCACGGATATTTTTTACAATCTTCTTCTGTAATCTTCTGACATTTTTCAAGTGTTTTCTGATAATCATTTTCGATATCTGCCACAACATCATTTTTATAAATATATGCTCCGCACTCAAAATGAAGATATAAACTTCTGAAATCAAGATTAACAGTTCCAACAGTCGCACGGCAGTCATCACTTATGAATTCCTTTGCATGGACAAATCCAGGTGTGTATTCATATATATTAACGCCATGTTTTATAAGCTCCGGATAATATGTTCTTGCCAGAAGATATGCATAAATCTTATCAGGGATATGCGGCATGATTATAGTTGTCTCAACGCCCCTTGCTGCACAATATCTCAAAGCGGCAATCATCTCATCATCCAATATAAGATATGGTGTCATAATATGAACATATCGCTGTGCCCTGTTTAATATGTCAATGTATACACGTTTTCCTATTCTCTCAGATGAAAATGGGCTGTCACCATATGGAATGACATATCCATTACTGCGGATAAGTTCATTTTTCAAATCAAAATCATTCAGACATTCATCCTTATCAAAATTAATAATATAATTATCAATTTCTTCCTGTTCAATTCTGTCCTTCTTACCGGCTACATTCCACATTTTCAAAAACATGTACGTAAAACTTTTTACAGCATCGCCTTTTACCATAACTGCTGTATCTTTCCAATGTCCGAATCTGTCAAGTTTATCAATATACTCATCAGCAAGATTAATTCCGCCTGTAAACGCAGTCTTGCCATCAACTATAAGTATTTTTCTATGGTCACGGTTATTCTGTACTGTAGAAAGGACCGGCTTTATCTGTGAAAACGGTCTTGATTTTATTCCCATATTTTCAAGTTCTTTGTAATATCCATATGGAAGCAATGTAAGCGAGCACATTCCATCATACATAAAACGGACTTCTACACCCTGTGAAGCCTTTAACTTTAATATATCAAGAATGCTTCTCCACATATAGCTGTCAGTCACTATGAAATATTCCATAAAAATAAACTTTTCTGCAGCCATGAGCTGCTTTTTCATCTCTTCAAACTTGAACTCGCCAAGCGGAAAGAACTCAATATCATTATCATAATATGCCGGAAAGTCACCGGCATTATGTAAATAAGAAGCCAGCCCTCGTTCTCCGTGCAGCTCACTTTTAAGCTTTTCGAGCACTGCATCACTTGTTTTGGCTTTCTCATGCAGCTGTTTATCAATCGATGCGAGTCTAGACCTCATAATCTTAGTGCCAAGCTGCAGATTAACAAATACATATATCATGGTTCCGAATATAGGTATTATAAGCACCGGTATAATCCATGCCATCTTAAACGCCGAATTGGTATCCTCATTAAAAATATGTATGACAACAAACATACCAAGAAGTACAAATAATAAATGTATAAGCACAGAATATCTGTACAGCCAGTTGATAAGTATGAAGAAAAATGCAAACTGCATCAGAATTGCAATTATTACAAATGCTGTACGTCCAAAAAGAACTCTTGTTATTTTTTTCAGTTTCTGTGTCGATTTCTTCATATTCAATACCTCTTGCACTATAACTCTCTATCTGACTAATTGCTCTGATTAATATTTATAATATCATTTTTTCTATTTTATTTCCACTCCCTGGCAGATTTTTATCTTATTAATCCAAAAATGCCGCCACTTTTTATCAAAGCGGCAGCATCTGTTTTGCTATATTAATTTTTAAAGATTTGTATATCCCATCAGATATTTATCTACTTCTCTTGCACAATCACGGCCCTGACGGATAGCCTTTACAACAAGAGACTGACCTGTATGGCAGTCACCGGCAGTAAATACACCCGCTGCATTTGTTGCAAACTTTCCTTCTTCTGTCTTGATATTTGTACGTTCAGTAAGTTCAACACCAAATGCATCTGTGACATATTTCTGTGTTCCAAGAAATCCTGCGGCAATAAGAACAAGCTCACAAGGAAGTTCCTTCTCTGTTCCCTCTACAGGAACCATCATTCTTCTTCCAGTTTTCTCGTCAACTTTGGACTCGAGGCTTATAACAACAACTTTCTCAAGATTTCCTTTTTTATCTTTCTTGAATTCTTTTACTGTTGTTGTATAAATTCGTGGATCATGTCCAAATACCGCTATTGCCTCTTCCTGACCGTAATCAGTCTTGCATACAAGCGGCCACTGTGGCCATGGATTACTCTCTCTTCTTGTATCAGGTGCCTTAGGCATCATCTCAAGCTGTGTAACTGATTTGCAGCCATGTCTTATACATGTTCCGACACAGTCATTGCCTGTATCACCGCCACCTATTACAATAACATTTTTATCTTTTGCTGATATAAATTTGCCATCGCTCAAATCAGAATCGAGAAGGCTCTTTGTAGTTGCTTTAAGAAAATCTACGGCAAAATAAATTCCATTGGCATCCCTTCCCGGAGCATTGATATCTCTTGGATTAGAAGCTCCGCATGCAAGTACAACTGCATCATACTCATCAACAAGCTTTTTTGCCTTGATTTTTTCTCCGACATTTGCTTCTGTTACGAACTCAATTCCTTCAGCTTTCATAACTTCAAGTTTTCTGTCTATAATATGTTTTTCAAGCTTCATATTAGGAATGCCATATCTTAAAAGTCCGCCAATTCTGTCAGCCCTTTCAAATACTGTAACATTATGTCCTCTCGTATTTAGCTGGTCTGCAACTGCAAGTCCGGCAGGACCTGAACCTACAACCGCTATTCTTTTGCCGGTTCTTACCTTTGGAGGCTTTGGACCTGCCCAGCCATTAGCATAGGCATGTTCAATAATAGCCATTTCATTTTCTTTCGTGCAGACTGCATCACCATTAAGACCACATGTACATGCTTTCTCACAGAGTGCAGGACACACACGGCTTGTAAATTCAGGGAAATTACTTGTCTTATGAAGCCTGTTATATGCCTGCTCCCAGTTTCCTGTGTATACAAGGTCATTCCATTCAGGAATAAGATTGTTTAAAGGACATCCTGACGTCATTCCTTTAATATTCATTCCTGACTGGCAGAACGGAACACCACAGTCCATGCATCTTGCACTCTGACATCTCTGCTCTGCCTCTGAAAGTGGTGTATGAAACTCATTAAAATTCTTTATTCTCTCTTTTGGCGAAACAGCTTTTGCTTCTTTTCGCTCATATTCTAAAAATCCTGTTGGCTTTCCCATACGTATCTCCTTTCCATCAAACAAACCGATGTGATGTGTGCCTCGGCTATGCACATCACTTTGTAGCCGCATAAAATGCTTCTATCTGAGCCTGCTCACTGCTAAGTCCTTTTTCTTCCATCTGGACTATTGTATTTAACATCTTCTTATAATCGTGAGGTATGATTCTCTTGAACTTTGGAAGGTATTCACCAAAATTATCAAGAACTTCTTTGCCTTTCTTTGAATTTGTATATGCAACATGTTCTGTAATCAAATCTTTTAATTCAAGTACATCATACTTATCTGTTACAGGTTCAATTGATACAAGCTGTTTATTCATTCTCTTATAAAGGCTTGTATCTTCATCAAGAACGTATGCGATACCGCCGCTCATACCTGCTGCAAAGTTCTTTCCTGTTCTGCCAAGTACAACCACACGGCCGCCTGTCATGTATTCACATCCATGGTCACCACAACCCTCTACAACCGCTGTAGCACCTGAATTTCTTACGCAGAAACGCTCTCCGGCAACACCATTGATAAATGCTTTACCGCTTGTAGCTCCATAAAGTGCAACATTACCTATGATGATATTTTCATCTTCTTTATAAGCACATCCTGTAGGCGGATATACAATAAGTTTACCGCCTGAAAGGCCCTTTCCGAAGTAATCGTTGCTGTCGCCGACAAGTTCAAGCGTAAGTCCCTTAGGTATGAATGCACCAAAGCTCTGTCCGCCGGCACCGTTACATTTTACTGTAAATGTATCTTCATCAAGTGTCTCACCAAATCTTCTTGTAATCTCAGCACCGAGAAGAGTACCGACTGCACGGTCTGTATTATTTACATCTACCTCAACACTTCTCTTCTGTTTTTCATCAAGTGCCGTTGCAAATTTCTTCAAGAGAACTTTCTCATCAACTGTCTTTTCAAGCTGGAAATCATATACATTTTTCTTATCGTAATGAATCTTTGCAGCTTCCTTAATATATGGATTATCAAGAATCTGTGAAAGATCAACATTCTTTGAACGTCCGCTGCCAGGAACATCTCTCTGTTCGAGTAAATCTGTTCTTCCGACAAGTTCATCAACTGTCTTCACACCAAGTTTTGCCATGTATTCACGAAGTTCTTCTGCTATAAATCTCATAAAGTTGACAACGTATTCAGGTTTTCCTGTAAATCTCTTACGAAGTTCAGGATTCTGTGTTGCAACACCTACAGGACATGTATCAAGATTACATACTCTCATCATTACACAACCCATTGTTACAAGCGGTGCTGTTGCAAAACCAAATTCTTCAGCACCAAGCATAGCTGCAATCGCAACATCACGGCCACTCATAAGCTTACCATCTGTCTCAATAATTACCTTATTACGAAGTCCGTTCATAGTAAGTGTCTGATGTGCCTCTGCAAGTCCGAGTTCCCATGGAAGTCCGGCATTGTGGATAGAACTTCTCGGAGCCGCACCTGTACCGCCATCATAACCTGATATAAGAATTACCTGTGCACCTGCTTTTGCAACACCAGAAGCAACTGTACCAACACCTGCCTCTGATACAAGCTTAACTGAAATACGTGCATTTTTGTTCGCATTTTTTAAATCATATATAAGCTGTGCCAAGTCCTCGATAGAGTAAATATCGTGATGTGGTGGAGGTGAAATAAGTGATACACCCGGTGTTGAAAGACGTGTCTTTGCAATCCATGGATATACCTTCTTTCCAGGTAAATGGCCGCCTTCACCAGGCTTTGCACCCTGTGCCATCTTAATCTGTATTTCCTGTGCACTTACAAGATACTTAGATGTTACACCGAAACGTCCTGACGCAACCTGCTTGATTGCTGAACATCTGTTTAATCCGTCAGGTCCTACAGTAAGTCTGTCCTCATCTTCACCGCCCTCGCCTGAATTTGACTTGCCGTGAAGCATATTCATTGCAATTGCCATTGTCTCATGTGCTTCTTTTGAAATAGAACCGTAAGACATAGCACCTGTCTTAAATCTTCTTACAATCGAATCAACACTTTCAACTTCATCAATATTAATTCCTTTCTTAGGAAATCTGATGTCCATAAGTCCACGAAGATTCATGGCACCTGTATCTTTATTTACAAGCTTTGTATATTCCTTGAAAATCTTATAATCACCTGTTCTTGTTGCAAGCTGTAAAAGGTGAATTGTCTGCGGATTGTAAAGATGCTCTTCTTTTCCGCTTCTTAACTTATGTGCACCATTGCTGTCAAGTGTTGTATCAGTAGGAAGTCCCAATGGGTCAAATGCCTTAGAATGAAGTGTTTCAACATCCTCCTGGATATCTTTAAGGCTTATACCTTCAATTCTGCTCACTGTACCCTTGAAATATTTATTAATAACATCTGAATCAATACCTATTGCCTCAAAAATCTTAGCACCCTGATATGACTGTATTGTTGAAATACCCATCTTTGCAGCAATTTTAACAATTCCGCCAAGTATCGCATTGTTATAATCATCTACAGCAGCATAATAATCTTTATCAAGCATATTAAGGTCTATTAATTCCTGAATGCTCTCCTGTGCAAGATATGGATTAATTGCTGATGCACCATATCCTAACAGTGTTGCAAAATGATGGACATCTCTTGGCTCACCGCTCTCAAGAATAACAGCCATTGCAGTTCTTTTCTTTGTCTGTACAAGGTACTGCTGAAGTGCAGATACAGCAAGAAGCGAAGGAATTGCAACATGATTTTCGTCAACACCGCGGTCAGAAAGAATTATAATATTTGCACCCTCTCTGTGTGCTCTGTCAACCTCTACAAAGAGATGGTCAATTGCTTTTTCAAGAGATGTATTCTTATAATAAATAATAGGAATTGTCTCTACCTTAAATCCGTCAACCTTCATATTTTTAATCTTCAAAAGGTCTGTATTTGTAAGGATTGGATCATTAATCTTTAACTGTTTACAGTTTTCTGCTTTTTCTTCAAGGACATTTCCATCTGTTCCGAGATAAACAGTTGTTGATGTTACGACTTTTTCACGGATTGAATCTATAGGTGGATTTGTTACCTGTGCAAAAAGCTGTTTAAAATAATTAAATAATGGCTGATGTTTATTTGAAAGCACTGCAAGCGGTGTATCAATACCCATCGCACCAATTGACTCTGAACCGTTAAGTGCCATAGGAAGAATAGATGTCTTCAAATCTTCATATGTATATCCGAAGGCTTTCTGGAGTCTTGCTCTCTCTTCCTTTGTATGCATTGGCACTTTCTGATTTGGAATCTTTAAATCATGAAGCTGTACAAGGTTGTTATCAAGCCATTCGCCATAAGGCTGCTTTGTTGCATATTTTTCTTTTAACTCATCATCATCTATAAGTTCGCCCTTTACTGTATCAACAAGAAGCATTTTACCAGGTCTTAATCTGTCCTTTACCTTGATTCTGCTCTCAGCAATCGGAAGGACTCCGACTTCTGAAGAAAGAATAAGATAACCGTCATTAGTTACATAATAGCGGGAAGGACGAAGGCCATTACGGTCAAGAACCGCACCCATTATATCACCATCAGAGAAAAGAATTGATGCAGGTCCATCCCATGGTTCCATCATAGTTGCATAATACTGATAAAAATCTTTCTTTTCCTGTGCCATTGCTTTGTTATTGCTCCATGGTTCAGGAATTGTAATCATTACAGCAAGAGGAAGCGGCATGCCATTCATAACAAGGAATTCCAGTGTGTTATCAAGCATAGCTGAATCCGAACCATTGGTATTTACAACAGGTGTAATCTTTGCCATCTCTGATTCAAGATATTCCGAATACATTGTCTCTTCTCTTGAAAGCATTCTGTCGGCATTACCCTTAATTGTATTAATTTCACCATTATGAACAATAAATCTGTTAGGATGAGCACGTTCCCAGCTAGGATTTGTATTAGTAGAGAATCTTGAATGGACAATTGCGATTGCTGATTCATAATCTGCATCCTCCAGATCACCAAAGAACTGACGGAGCTGTCCTACAAGGAACATACCCTTGTATACAATAGTTCTGCTTGAAAGTGAAACTACATATGTATCTTCATTAGTCTGTTCAAAAACACGTCTTGCGACATACAGTTTTCTGTCAAAATCTATTCCCTTAGCCACATCTGCCGGTTTCTTCACAAAAGCCTGCATAATGTAAGGCATACAATCCACTGCTTTCTTACCAAGTATCTGAGGATAAGTAGGCACTTCTCTCCAGCCTAAGAATTCAAGACCTTCTTTTTCAACAATGATTTCAAACATTTTTTTAGCCTGATTTCTCTTCAGTTCATCCTGTGGAAAGAAAAACATACCAACGCCGTATTCCCTCTCTTCACCAATCTGGATTCCAAGTGGTTTTACCGCCTTCTTGAAAAACTTGTGTGAAATCTGAAGAAGAATACCAACACCATCACCTGTTTTTCCTTCTGCATCTTTTCCGGCTCTGTGTTCCAGATTCTCAACAATACTTAATGCATCTGAAACTGTCTGGTGTGTCTTAATTCCCTTGATGCTTACAACGGCACCGATACCGCAGTTATCATGTTCAAAGCTCGGACTGTACAGTCCCGGCTGTCTGCTCTGTTTTTCCATAAGTCGTTATCATCCTTTCGCAATGGTTTTTTCTTGTCCTATAATATACGCCATTTTTATATGCGTGTAAATATCTTTTTTTAAACATTTGTCTGATTA
>OHNF01001138.1_pt1 | contig 13753 bp, 9 predicted proteins | sample 1569491 | NCBI WGS metagenome assembly OHNF01 (sample SAMEA3879557, study PRJEB24766) | human gut metagenome | biome: human-associated habitat; feature: feces | place: USA | collected 1985/1987 | reverse complement strand
GCCGGGGTGGAATTTGAATGGGAAACACGGGTGATCCTGCGCGCCCATGCGGTGCAGGGCGCCACGCTCGGCAGCGCCGGGCGATTAGGGTACAACACCTGGCTCGGCCTTCAGCCTCAGCCTGTTCCGCGTGGCGATCTGGTGTATCGCGCAGAGCGATAATCCTTCCGTATACCGAATCATTGTTAATGGAAACTAACATGTCAGAAATTAGCCGTGCCGTGCTTTTCGGCAAACTGGATACGCTGTTATTTACCTCTCTGGAAAGCGCGACTGCCTTCTGTAAGCTGCGCGGCAACCCGTACGTTGAGCTGGTGCACTGGCTGCATCAGCTGATGCAGCAGCAGGATGGCGATCTGCAACAGGTCATCCGTCACTTCGCCCTTGATGAACAGCAGCTGACGCGCGATATCGTGGCGGCGCTGGATGCCCTGCCGCGTGGCGCGAGTTCCGTGTCTGATCTTTCCGAGCATATCGACAGCGCCGTCGAGCGCGCCTGGGTCTACGGCTCGCTGAAGTTTGGCGTCAGCCGCATCCGCGGCGGCCATTTGCTGATCGGCATATTGAAAACGTGGAATCTGGCTAACGTGCTGAAAAGTATTTCGGCGCAGTTCACCCGTCTTAACGTTGAGGTGCTGGTCGAGCAGTTCGACGCCATTTGCGCCAGCAGCAAAGAGAGCCAGCAGGCCGCCGCCGCTGCGGACGCGCCTGCCGGGGCAGTACCGGCTGCGCAGGGCACGCTGGCGCAGTATGGTCAGGATCTGACGGCGCGCGCCCGGGAAGGCAAGATTGACCCGGTGGTGGGGCGCGATGAAGAGATCCGCCAGATGGTCGATATCCTGATGCGTCGTCGCCAGAACAACCCCCTGCTGACCGGGGAAGCCGGCGTCGGGAAAACCGCAGTGGTGGAAGGGCTGGCGCTGCGTATCGCCGACGGCGACGTGCCGGAGCCGCTGCAAAACGTTCAGCTGTGGCTGCTGGATATCGGCATGCTTCAGGCCGGAGCGGGCATGAAAGGGGAATTTGAGGCGCGCCTCCAGGCGCTGATTAACGAGGTGCAGTCCAGCGCCACGCCAATTATTCTGTTGAGAAAGATCCTGCGCTGACCCGCCGCTTCCAGACCGTACAGGTTCACGAGCCGGATGAAGCGAAAGCCGTACTGATGCTGCGTAGCACCGTGTCGCCGCTGGAAACCCATCATCAGGTTTTACTCCTCGACGAAGCGGTCAGCGCGGCGGTGAAACTGTCGCATCGCTATATCCCTGCGCGTCAGCTACCGGATAAAGCGGTGGCGCTGCTGGATACCGCCTGCGCGCGCGTGGCCGTCAGCCAGAGCGCGCCGCCTGCTCAGCTGGAAGACTGTCTGCGTCACCTGGCGGCCCTGGACGTGGAGCTGGAGATTGCTGAACGCGAAGCGCGCGTGGGGGCGGGCGATCCGGCGCGTGTGGCGACCTTAACCGCCGAACGTGACGCATTCGAAACCCAACGCGAAGCTCTGGCCCGTCGCTGGGAAGAAGAGCGCACGCGGGTGCAGGAGATTATCCGTCTGCGTGCCGCGCTGTTTGCGGCGGGAAATGAGGATACGGCTGAACTGCGCGGCCAGCTGGCAGAACAGCAGCAGGCGCTGAAGATCTTACAGGGTGACGAACCGCTGCTGTTTGCCGCGGTGGATGAGAACGTGGTGGCTGCGGTGGTCTCAGACTGGACCGGGATCCCGCTGGGCCGGATGGTGAAAAATGAGATTGACGCGGTTCTGAACCTTGCCGACACGCTGAACCAGCGTGTTATTGGCCAGCGTCACGGTCTGGATCTGATTGCCCGCCGCGTGAAAACCTCGCGGGCGAAGCTTGACGATCCGAACAAACCGGTGGGCGTCTTTATGCTGTGCGGTCCGTCCGGCGTCGGTAAAACCGAAACCGCGCTGGCGCTCGCCGAATCCCTGTACGGCGGCGAGCAGAACGTCATCACCATCAACATGAGCGAGTTCCAGGAAGCGCACACCGTTTCGACGTTAAAAGGTGCGCCTCCGGGCTATGTGGGCTATGGTGAAGGCGGCGTCTTAACCGAGGCCGTGCGCCGCCGTCCCTACAGCGTGGTGCTGCTGGATGAAATTGAAAAAGCGCACCCGGACGTGCACGAGATCTTCTTCCAGGTCTTCGACAAGGGCTGGATGGAGGACGGCGAAGGGCGTCACATTGATTTCCGTAACACCATTATTATTCTGACCTCTAACGTCGGCACCGACCTGATCGCAGCCATGTGCGCCGACCCGGAACTGATGCCGGAGCCTGACGCGTTAAGCGGCGCCCTGCGCCAGCCGCTGCTGGAGGTGTTCCCGCCTGCGCTGCTGGGCCGCCTGCTGGTGGTGCCGTATTACCCGCTGAGCGACGAGATGCTGGGGCAGATTGTGCGTCTTCAGCTCAGGCGCATTCAGCGTCGTCTGGAAGAGAATCACAACATTATTTCTGAATTTGACGACAGCGTGGTCGAACAGATTGTTCAGCGCTGTACCGAGGTTGAGTCGGGCGGGCGTATGGTGGATGCGATTCTGACCAATACGTTGCTGCCTCAGATGAGCCAGATTTTACTTACCGCCAGCCGCAGCGACCAGCAGTACCGACGTCTGCATGTCACCTGCGAGCAGGGCGAGTTCCACTGTCAGTTTGCCGCGTAATAATCATCAAGAGAACTGTAAAAGATGACGGATAATGATAACAATCGGACTGTCCCAAACGCGCTCCCGGTCGGGTACCGTTTCAATGAGTTTGAGATAAAAGAGGTGATTGGCGGCGGCGGATTCGGCATCGTCTATCGCGCCTGGGATCACCAGCTCGAACGCACTATCGCTATCAAAGAATTTATGCCTTCCTCCCTCGCCGTGCGCGGCGAGGATATGACGCTGGTGCTGCGCAGCGAGCGCTTCGGCAAAGCGTTTTCTGCCGGTCTGAACAGCTTCATCCAGGAAGCCCGCCTGCTGGCGCGCTTTAACCACCCGAACCTGCTGCACGTACTGCGTTTCTGGGTGCAAAACGACACGGCCTATATGGGGACGCTGTTTTACAGCGGTACCACGCTGTCGCGTCTGCGCGAAGAGAAACCGGAGCTGATTAACGAGGCGTGGATCCGCCGCATGCTGCCAATGCTCTTCGGCGCCATCAAAACGATCCACGACGAGGGTTATCTACACCGCGACATCTCGCTGGATAACATTCAGATTCAGGATAACGGCCTGCCGGTGCTGCTCGATTTCGGATCGGCGCGCCGCACCATCGGTAATCTCTCGGATGAGACGGAAACCATGCTGCGTCCGGGCTTCGCGCCTATCGAGCAGTATACCGACGACAATGAAAGCGAGCAGGGGCCGTGGACGGATATCTACGCGCTCGGCGCCGTATTGCGCACCCTCATCGTGGGCTCTCCGCCACCGGTCAGCGTGGTGCGCTCGATTCAGGACACCTGCAAACCGCTGGTGGAGCTGATGCCGCAGGGCTATTCCATTCCGCTGCTTCAGGCCATCGACAAGGCGCTGGCGCTGCATATGGAAGACCGTCCGCAATCCATTGAGGAGTTCGCGGCGCTGATCGAGATGCCCGTCGCCGGTATCGACGAGGTGCTGACCGCGAAGAAGACCGGCACGATGCTGGTGCCGGTGGAAGAGGAGGCATCTGCTTCCGCGCTGGACTGGCGACGTTACAAGCTTCCGGGGCTGGTGGCCGCGGGCGTGCTGGTTGGGGTGGTTGCCGGTGCGATGCTGTTCGGCGGCGGCAGTCAGGAAACGCCAGAGCAGACGGCGCAAACCCCTGCCGTGAGCCCTCCGGCTGAGACCTCATCCCAATCGGAAACCAGACCGGCAACGGCAGACGTGAGCGAGCCGGTAGCGCCACCTGCTACGGCGCAGCAGAGTGCGCCGCCTGTCGACGCCAGCCCGGTCGCGCTGGTCTACATCCGCATGCTTGATGGCGAGACGCTGAAGGTGAACGGCGAGTCTAAAGCGCTGCGTCCGGGGAATAACGGTTACGCATCGCTGAAATTGCCTGCGGGCGAGACCCGCATTGAACTGGAAGGCAATGGAAGAACGCGTACCCAGACGCTGGATATTGCGAAGCCAGGCACCTGGCTGGTGAATCCGTAAGCCTGCGGGTAACAGGACGGAGCGAATGTATAACATCAAGTTTGTCTATCTGTTCCACGAGAACGTCTCGCCAGCGCTGTTTGCGAAAATAATCCGCCCGTCCGTTGCCGGACAGTGGATTATGTCGGTTCCCGACCATTCGCTGCGCTCACTCTTCACGCGCTACGATCTGCTGCGCACGATCACCGGTGCGAATCCTTATCAGTCCGGGCGCGATACCCGTACGCTGATCGCGCAGGATTTAGAGATGGGCAGAGTGGTTGCCATTGACGAAAGTTTTCGTGACTGGTCATCAGTAACGGAAATTTTTTATATCAACGCCAAAGGGCAACTCCAGGCTGCCTCGCTGGTCGGCCTGGGCTGGTATCCGGTGAGTACAATTGTTGACCGCTACGAAACTATGGTGAGAACGTACGGATCTCGCCCTGCGCCAACGGTTCTGCCAAAACAGGTGGTGAAATCTAAAACGGCACAGGTGCCGGATGAACCTACTCCGGGCAAGGACGGTAAAACCTATGCCGGGCAGCTTCAGAAGATGACCAAAGCAGAACGCTGGCAGGCGCGTAAAGATCTGATCGCGAAGGGGAGCAATAGCCTTTATCCGGATGCCCAGATCGCCGCGAAACGTCTGGCGGCGAATAATATCGCGGTGGAAAAAGCGAAGCTTGCGGAAAATATTTATAAGACCGTGAACCCGCTGGAAACCACACCGGGCGTGCCGGAGGGATGGACGGATATCAGTAATGACGATGCGCTGTTAGGAAAGTTCGGGCTGAACAAATCCATGCTCTTTGACGATGATACGTCCCCCAATTTTCTGGCGCGCGTCTATCAACCGAAGCCGGAAGTGTTTGGTGCAGATATGAACCCCACGCTGGTATTCAGGGGATCGCGCGAGCCTGGCTTCGCCTCTCTGTCTGAGAATGTCTCCTCTCTACTGACCAAAGGGGAACTGGCGCCGGTGGTAAACGGGGCTGACTGGTCGAACAACTTCTCACAGGGCATGGGTATGGCTTCAGATTATTATAAAAAGGCCGTGAGTATCGGTAAGGAGCTGGCAAGGTCAGGCCAGAATATTGATATTGCCGGTCATTCCCTTGGCGGTGGTCTCGCCTCTGCAACCTCTATGGGCAGCGGGAAAGCGGGGTGGACATTTAACGCCGCCGGCCTCAATGCCGGAACCGTAGAAAAATACGGCGGTAAGATATTAGGCAGTACGGATAATATCCAGGCGTATCGGGTTGAAGGTGAACTGCTGACGAAGATTCAGGAAGTTAACCCCTGGGAAGATCTGAAAACGATGAAAGGGCATGTCCCTTCGTGGATCCTCAAAGAGGAAATCTCTGCGCTGAGCCCTAATGCTGCCGGAATACCCCATGACCTTCCCGGTGGAACCGGAAGTGCGCTGGACCGCCACGGGATTAATCAGGCGATTGATTGCATAGAGCAACAGAAGGATGAGGATATTTCGATAATCGGGAGTCGATTGTGAAAAAAGGGTTGATGGCTTTTGTCGCGTTATGTTTTTTATTCATGATTCAGGGGTGTAAGCAGGATATGGACCTTAATCCACAGGACTACTTCAGCGGTCAGCAGCTTGAACTGGCGAAAGCGATTGAAGAAGGCGATGTCGACGCGGTGAAGACGCTTGCACCAGACAGCGATCTTAATAAACCGGGAAAGCAGGATATGACCCTGCTTTTTTGGGCCATCGGCAACGCGATTAATGATAAAAAGACATCGCCCCATTTAAAGGTGATTACGTTGCTTGTTAAGGCTGGCGCAGATCCGCTCCAGCCTCGACCGCAGGGAAAAAGCAGTCCTGCCGAATTTGCCCTAAAGGGAGACAGTGCGGACTGGATCGACGCGATGCTGGACGGTGGCCTCTCACCCAACGTGAAAGATAAGGTTTTCCACGAACCCATCATCTTCCAGTCGCTAAAAGCGAAAAATACAGAGACGCTGGAAGCCATGCTCGATCGCGGTGCTGACGTCAACTCAACCAACTCACTGGGTAAAACGCTGGTGTTTGATGCGCTGGATAACCAGGCTTACGATCATGTCTTGTTGCTGCTCGATCGTGGAGCGGATCCGTCAATTAAGGCCAAAAATGGCTGGTCGATGAGCAATGCGCTCGCGGACGCGCTTAATGGACTCGAGCGAGGCAGTGAGCAATACGAGAAATTAAACGAAATAAAAGAGAAGCTCATCCAGAAGGGGGGCGAATGGCCACCCGCGCCGGTTGAGTGATTGCTCAACTGTCATGAACGCCAGAGATAAGGTTTTCGTTTTCTGGGGATGCATGGATGCCCTGGCCGTTGTCTTCTATTGTGCCCAGTCCGTGCGGCATGACAAGATCCCTTTTATTTCCGATATACACGCCTTCAGTACGGTTGTGAACGCGCTGTCTGCTGGTGGGTATAGCGCTCTGGTTATTCTTTTCTTTATTCTCGATTTTTTGTTGTTGCTCTCTTTTATTGCCTCAGCATGGTGCTTCTTCGCCCGGAATTTATACGCGAGCAGACTGGCACTCTACCAGGAAATACTGCGTCTGGTTGGGTTTCGCTACTCAGTTTCCCTTTTTCCCCTGGTGTTAAGTTTCACGGGCGTGATGAATGTCTGGCTAAATGGATTTTTATTCATTTTGTCAGAGTTTCTGAAAATCTATTCCCTGTGGATTTATAAATATGAAGGGGAAAGGCCCCCGGTTAAAGAGTAAGACGGCCAATAACCAGAACATTCACGTTTAAAAAGCCTTGCGTTAAAAATATTCTCAGCATAAACCATTACGGAATAAAGATTATGCTCAACCGAATTACCGTTCAGCTCCCGGTTGAGGGGCTGCTTTTCTGGAAACTCTCCGGCCGCGAGGCGATGTCCGAGTCGTTCGCGCTGACGCTGACCGTGCTCGGCACAGACGCGCGCATCGACCGCAGCAGGCTGCTCGGCCAGCCGGTCACGGTGACCATCCCGACGCAGAATCTGCTGACCTCCCGCTATGTTAACGGCAAGATTACCCGCGTGGCGGTGAGCGCCGTGGAGCTGACGGGCACCCGCTACGCGGTGTACCAGCTGACGGTGGAGCCGGACCTGTGGCCGATGAAGCGCGACCGCAACCTGCGTATCTTCCAGGGCCAGACGGTGCCGCAGATTGTCAAAACCCTGCTGGGTGAGCATCAGGTTAACCTCGAAGACAAACTCACCGGCAGCTACCGGGTGTGGGACTACTGCGTGCAGTATCAGGAGTCGAGCCTGGACTTCATCAGCCGCCTGATGGAGCTGGAGGGGATTGCGTACTACTTCCGCCATGAGGCGGACAAGCACACCCTGGTGCTGACCGACGCCGCGACGCAGCATCAGCCGTTCAGCGGCTATGAGGTCATTCCTTACCATCAGACGCCGTCCGGCGGCAGTACGGATGAAGAGGGCATCAGCCAGTGGGCGCTGGAGGACAGCGTCACGCCGGGGATTTACAGCCTCGACGACTACGACTTCCGCAAGCCGAATGCGTGGCTGTTCCAGGCGCAGCAGAACCCGGCGTCACCGAAACCGGGCAGCATCGACGTGTACGACTGGCCGGGTCGCTTTGTGGAGACAGGCCATGCGGAGTTCTACGCCCGCATCCGTCAGGAGCGCTGGCAGGTTGAGCATCAGCAGATTCAGGCCACCGCCACGGCGGCGGGCATTGCGCCGGGCCACATTTTCACCCTGACCAACGCGCCGTTCTTCAGCGATAACGGCGAGTATCTGGTGACGGCGGCGGGCTACCATTTCGAGGAGAACCGCTACGCGAGCGGTGAGGGGGAGACCATTCACCGCACCGATTTCACCGTTATCCCGGCGTCGGTGTCCTACCGTCCGGCACAGTCCACGGCGTGGCCGCGGACCTACGGCCCGCAGACGGCGAAAGTGGTGGGGCCGCAGGGGGAGAGTATCTGGACGGACAAATACGGTCGCGTGAAGGTGAAGTTCCACTGGGACCGTCTGGCGAAGGGCGATGACACCAGCTCCTGCTGGGTGCGCGTGTCGAGCGCCTGGGCGGGCCAGGGCTACGGCGGGGTGCAGATCCCGCGCGTCGGCGATGAGGTGGTGGTGGACTTTATCAACGGCGACCCGGACCGTCCGATTATCACTGGTCGCGTGTATAACGAAGCCAGCATGCCGCCGTGGGCGCTGCCTGCTGCCGCGACGCAGATGGGCTTTATGAGCCGCACCAAGGACGGTTCCGTGGACAACGCCAACGCCCTGCGCTTTGAGGACAAGGCGGGCGCAGAGCAGGTGTGGATCCAGGCCGAGCGCAACATGGACACCAGCGTTAAAAATGATGAAACGCACACCGTTGGCGGCGCGCGCAGCCATTACGTGAAGAAAAATGAGCTGCATCGCGTGGAGGCTAATCAGATCCAGGCCGTGAAAGGCGGAACCGAGATCCTGACGGGTAAAGGCAAGCTGGATGCAGCGGTGGAGCAGTACGTCATTGCTTCCGGGACGAAGCTGCGGCTGGTCTCGGGCGAGAGTGCTATTGAGCTTAACGCTAACGGCAAAATTAACCTGATCGGCAAAGAGTTTAACTTCTTTGTGGAAGGGGATGGGTATATCACCACAGGCGGTAAGCTGCATCTGAATACGTCGGGCACCAAGCCGGGCACAACGGCGCCGGGATCGGGGCATAAAGGGGATATTGATGCGGCGGTGCAGGAGAAGTTTTCTCCGAATAAAAGTGCTAAGAATCCGGCTCCCGCAGCTTCAGCGCCAGCAGCAACCAGACCAAAACCAACAACAAAATTTGCATCAGCGCCACCATTAAAAGGGAGTTACGTCTATCAAAATAATTCCTACAACTCTGATGTGATGCCCTTCAGTGAAGATGTAGTTAAGGAAATCAATAAGTCACCAACGCTTCAGACACAATTAAAAGATCTAAAAGATAAAGGGTGGGCTATTCAGCCGGGAGCAGCAGGAGGGGGGAGTTACGCTGATACGAATAACAAATTGATTGTCATGGACCCTGAACACATGGAAGATACAGCCACAACGGTGCAAACTCTGGCACATGAGGCAGGGCATGCAACTTATCCTGTTGCGGTAGATTCTTCGAGTAAGGAAAGCTTCATCAACAGCCAGCTTATGGATGAAGGTGGAGCAACGCTGAATAACATTAAAATACAACGCGAGATCCTTGCAAACGGCGGTATTGATATTGATATAGCGGGAAGTGCCGAAAACCTAAAAGCATATAATTCTGCCTATGATAAAATGGTAAGTGGTGAGTTATCTCGCATTGATGCAGCCAAAGCAATAGGAAAAGTGTATGGTAAAGGCGAAATAGCCTCAGGGACTAATCTAAATTATAATGATTACTATGGAGGATTCTATGGAAAGTAGGATGATTAAAGCTACATTCCTCATTGTTCTTCCACTATTTTCAATATTTACCTATGCAGGGCATAATAAAATGAATCAAGATTCGTTGTGGCAAATGATTAAAGAAATGAAATCAGTGTGGGGTAAACAAGTTGAGGATGTCAGTAAACTGTTTAACCAACCGCTGATTAATAATACACAGGAGAAAGAAGACCGTTATACTTCAGCTCCCTTTACGTTAACTGATGGCACACGGATCAGTAATGTGGATGTTCGTTTATGGGGAAATGGTGATAACAGCGTATCTTTGGTTTCTTTCGTAGTTAATCAACCATGTATTACTCTTGATCAAGTCAAATCTCATTTTCCGGATCTAAAATTGTCTAATATCCCTCGCGGAAACACGCCGGGACAATCAGTTGGATATCGCACCCCTACCGATGAACGCGGGCTGGCATGGGCATTTAGCTTTCCAGTTCTGAATCAGGAATGCCTGGGCAGGGTAGTTATGTCACGCTACGAACAATAAGTTGCGAGGCAATTTTCCGGGCTGTGAAAGAAGATAATTATCAAACGGCCAATAATATCGCTGCCCCTAAAGTTTTTGCGGAAAAAAAGAAAGTGCTAACGTTCTAATGATCATATTTCTCTGAGTCGCTAAGCAGTAATTAATATTGGCGGTATAAATTTTAGCGCTTTTAATTTTATTTTTCTAATAAATCATCCCGAGTTCACTTATGAAATACACCCTCCAGGAAGGTTCCTTTACCCTTTTTCCTGCCGCCTGGCAGGACAACAGCATGAACATCATTCGCGATGACGAAAGCGGGCTGTCCGTGGTGGTCAGCCGCGGCGTTATCCCCGATGGCAGCGACTACGAACAAGAGTTTCACCGCCAGTGGGACGTGCTGCGTCCTCAGATGGGGGAAATTGCACAGAGCGAATTTCAGCACGTAAAAGCCGGGCCAGACGGAAACATTAGCGGACTGGAAGTTGAGACCACCTTTGACCGTAACGGCCAGCGCCTGTGGCAAAAACAGCTGGCCGTGCAGACGCCGGGCAAACCGGTACTGATGATTTTTACCCTCTCGGCCTTAAAAGCCTTTACGGAAGAGGACGAGGCGCGCTGGAGCGCACTGAAGCAGAGTCTGACGCTAAACGACAACCGGAATGTGTAAGGCATGAGCGATAACAACGCGGCCCGTAAGGGCGACGAGATTATTCACTCCAGCATTTTTGCTGATATTACCAGCATTGTGGCGGAAGGTGCCGCCTATGCGGTGATTGGCGCGGCGGTGGGCGCGGCAGCGACCGTCGCGGCCCCACTGCTGGGAGCCGGGGCCGCAGCAGCAGGCGTGGCGGCGATTGGATCCAGCTGTCTGTTGAGCGGCATTATTGGTGGGGTTCTGGCGAACGTCGCCGGGATCACCGACGATATCAGCAACGCCGCTGAAGGATTAGGCAATGCGCTTTTTCCGCCGTCGCCCGCGGGTAAAATCACCACCGGTTCGAGCAATGTTCTGACAAATAAACTTCCCGCTGCACGCGCCGCCGGGACGTTAACGCCTGCCGATACCCCGTCCCCTGAGCCGCAGTCGCCGGGCAGCTTTGCCGACTACGCGGGTATGCTGCTCTCCGCTGCCGGACAGTTCGGCAGCGAGATGTGGCAGCCGAGCGTTGCCTCAGCCGCCGCAGGGACCTCGCCGCTGGAAGAAGACAAGGTGGCGTGTGATAAACACTCCGGGCCACAGTATCTGGCGGAAGGCTCGAAAAGCGTCTTCATCAACGGACAGCCTGCGGTGCGCGCAAAAGATCGCACCACCTGCGAAGGCACCGTTTCCGACGACGTCTCCCCGAACGTGATCATCGGCGGCGACACCCTCACGGTCCGCGATATCAAAAGCGGTAAAACGCCGGGTCTGGCGTTGGGGATGATTGCGCTCTCCCTCCTGCGCGGGCGTCCGGGCAAGATCCTGAAAAACATGCCCTGCGCGCTGGCTGCTGCCGGTGGCGGGATGCTGGCTGATATGGCCGTCAACGCCGTGTTCGGCTCCTCGCACCCGGTTCACGCCGCTACCGGCGTGAAGGTGCTGAACGACGACGATGAACTCGATTTCTCGCTGCCGGGGCGCTTTCCGCTGCGCTGGCAGCGCAGCTACAACAGCCTGACCATCCGCGAAGGGCTGTTTGGTCTGGGCTGGGCTACCACCTTTGACAGCTATCTGACGCTGGAAGAAAACAATGCCACCTGGTTCGATGAAACCGGGCGCGAGCTGAGCTTTGAACTGCCGCCGGTCGACCGCGCGTTTTACAGCATCAGCGAAGGCATTATCATCCGCCGCAATGAGAGCGGCGACGTGGCGATTGCCGACGATGACGGCGCGGTGTGGCGTCTGTATAAACCGACCCGCGCTAACCCCTCCATCCTGCGCCTGGCCTCCCTCAGCGACGAGTACGGCAATGCGCTGCTGACGGCGTGGGACGAGCACGGCAGGCTGGTTGGTATCCATGATGAGCCGCGGGCCATCGACGTCTCCCTGCGCTATGACGATGAACGTTTCCCGCAGCGCGTGACCGCAGCCAGCCATTTCGACGGCAACCAGACATGGCCGCTGATGCATTGGGGGTACGACGCGCGCGGTCAGCTGGCCAGCGCAACGGATGCCTCCGGCGTGGTAACCCGTGAATACCGCTACAACGATCACGGCCTGATGGTCTGGCACCGAATGCCGGGCGGTCTGGAGAGCGAATACCGGTGGCAAAAATTCGACCACTGGCGCGTGGTGGAAAACCGCACCAGCACCGGCGACGGCTGTCGCTTTAGCTATGATTTAGCCGCCGGGCTGACGACCGTCGAACACTACGACGGTCAGACGCGAAAGCATTACTGGAACGCGCAAAACCTCATTGTTCGCTACGTTGACGAGAGCGGTGAGAACTGGCGCTACGAGTGGGATGACAACGAACTCCTAACGCGTCGCATCGATCCGCTGGGTAATGCCGTTACCTTCGTCTATGACGACATGGGCAACCGGGTGCAGGAGATCGACGCCGACGGCAACACCCGCACCACCACCTGGCTGGAGCACCGCGCGCTTCCCGCGGCCATTATCGAAGCTGACGGCAGCGCCACCCGGTTCTGGTACGACGAACATCACGGGCTGAAGCGCGTGGTGGACCCGATGGGGCAGACCACGCTGCTGCGTCGGGACGAGTTTGGTCAGGTTGTGGAAGAAGTCGATGCCGCCGGGAACAGCCGCTACCAGGAGTACAACGAGGCCGGGCAGATGGTGCGTGCGACGGACTGTTCGGGCCGTGTGACACAATACCGTTATCATCCGCTGGGCTGGCTGGTGGCTGAGACAGCCGCCGACGGTGAAGAGACTCGCTACCGCTACGACGCCGCAGGGCGTCCGGTGCAGCTCGATCGCCCGGAAGGCTGGACGGAATCGCTCAAATGGAACGAACGTGGCCTGCCGGTGAAGCATGCGGGCGCCGATGGGAAAGAGAGCGAGTTCAGATACGACGAGGCAGGGCGCTTAACCGCCACCCGCAATACGCAGGGTGAAGAGGTGCGCCGCCGCTGGGACAGCCGCGGGCGTTTGATTGCCCTGGAAAACGAGAACGGCGAAGCGTATCAGTTCCGCTGGGGGCCAGACTCGCTGCTGCTGGAAGAGGTGGGGCTTGATGGCGTGGCCTCGCAGTATCGCTATGACGCCTGCGGGCGTACGATAGCGCGCACCTTTGCCGCCGGACATCCGGAGGCCATCACCCATGCTTTCGCCTGGAGCGCGAGCGGCCAGCTGGTCGCCCGCACCACGCCGGAAGGGCAGACCCGCTACCACTACACCCCGTCCGGCCTTCTGAGCCGGATTGGGCTGCATCCCGCACTTTCAGCCGATGCCTGGAGCGCCGAGGCCGAGCAGGAGCTTGTGTTTGAGTATGACGCGCTCGGGCGCGTCACCCGCGAAACGGGCGAACACGGGGAGCTGGCGTGGGAGTATGACGCGCTGGGTAACCGCACCTCCGTCACGCTGCCCGATGGCCGGGAGCTGAAACAGTTCTACTACGGTAGTGGGCATCTGCTCAGCATTGCCCTTGATAAGCTGTCGGTCTCCGACTTTACCCGCGACGAACTCCACCGTGAAACCAGCCGTACGCAGGGGCTGCTGACCACCCGCAGCGAATACGACCGCCTTGGCCGACTGCATCGCCGGGACGTCTTTACCGGCAATGCCCAGCGCCCGTCGCCGCGCC
>OHNF01001135.1_pt1 | contig 13815 bp, 10 predicted proteins | sample 1569491 | NCBI WGS metagenome assembly OHNF01 (sample SAMEA3879557, study PRJEB24766) | human gut metagenome | biome: human-associated habitat; feature: feces | place: USA | collected 1985/1987 | reverse complement strand
GCAGGTAGGTAGAGATGCTGTTCAGACTTAGACCTTTCGGTTCTCCGTCTTTCCTTTTCCTCCCTTCCCGCCTCATCCATTCCTCATACTCCTTCAATTTGCCGGAAGTGAAAACTTTATCCACCGGTATCGGCATACCCTCACCCCAAAACAACGTGAAGGATCGCAGCGCATAGGTATACGTATGTGCCGCCGGACGCTTCCTGGCATTTTCCAATTGTTCAATTACCAACTGCATATAAGACACCAAATCAGGCATCTCCACGACTTTGGTCACTTCTGTAATTTTTTCTTTTTCATCCATAATACTCTGATTTTTATTTCCGCATTAAACGTATTACCAGCAAACAGCTACACCAAGCAGAAGGTTTACGAATGCTAAACGATGACCGAGTATAATAGCCATTGAAAAAGAAGAAGGAAAGTTGTAAAAGAGGAGAAATAGTAAACTTGTCCTATCTCTGTATAAACAAAAAGCAGTAGAATCCGAAATCTGAAATTCTACTGCTTCCATCATATATTTAGATTCGAATCAATCACACCGAGAATTTCTCTAATGCTTTTTCCAATGCTTCTTTTGAAACCGGTTTAGTCACAAAATCATTGCATCCCATCTCTAAAGCCAATTCTTTATCCGTTTCAAAAGCATAAGCCGTCAAAGCAATAATAGGAACCTCTTTGGAATAAGAACGAATGATATGCGTTGCTTCCAATCCATCCATGCGTGGCATTTTTATATCCATCAGAATTAAGTCCGGTTGATACTGCTTATACATTTCAATGGCTTCCACCCCATCCTTAGCCCAAAGCAATGTATATTCCCTGCCGATCAGATTCTTCAGCAGGATGAAATTACTTTCTACATCTTCCGCTACCAAAATCTTTTTGATCTGTTGCACACGATTTACAGTATTTCCTTTAGATTCCGTCTTTGACATTTTAAAGATTTCGCCGAGTTCTCCGGCTTCTTCATAAGGAATCGTGAAATAGAACGTAGAGCCTTTACCCAATTCAGAAGTCACCCCTATTTCTCCACCGATCTTTTCGATAATCATCTGACAGATAGATAGCCCTAATCCTGTGCCTTGAGCAAAAGAGTTCAGTTTGACAAAACGCTCGAAGACATGGTCTACTTTTTCCGGCTCTATTCCTATTCCTGTATCCTTCACATATACACGAATATTTTTATCCGTCCGCTCAAAACCCAAACGAATCTCTCCTGCATACGTAAATTTACTCGCATTAGTCAGGAAATTCGTTATCACCTGCATGATACGGTTCTGATCTCCCTCCATGAGCAAATCCTCCTCCTCATTATCAAAAACAAGAGTTACCCCTTCTTTCACACGTTCTTTATGAACAGCATAAATTGTCCGGCAAACTTCTCCCAGATTCATTGGACGCTTGATATATTCCAGTGTCCCGGCTTCTATCTTCGATAAATCCAGAATATCATTAATCAGTTGCAACAAAATATCCGAATTCTGATTGATAATACCCGAATAGAGCTTTTTCTCTTCAGCAGTTTCGGCAGCAGGCAATAATTGAGAGAATCCTACAATTGCATTCAGGGGTGTCCGGATCTCATGACTCATATTAGCAAGGAAAGCACTTTTCAATCGGTCGGATTGCTCTGCCTTAATCCTTGCCTTTATCAGTTCCTGCTCAATATTCTGAAGATTAGTAATATCCCAAGAGATACCAATCAGCAACGGTTTGCGTCCTTCCATCGGCACAAGTGCCTTTAATGTCTGTACGATACGCGCTTTCCCGGTGGCGGAAAGATACGTTTCCTGCATATCAATACGCTTATGAGTCTGGAGTAATTCCAAATCATCCTTACGGAATTTCTCTGCGTCTCCATGACTCGGAAATACTTCATAGTCCGTATGTCCGATCGCTTTAGACGCCGGGATACCTGAATGGTCGGCAAATGCTTTGTTCCAATACAAATACCTAAAATCATTTTCCGGGTCTTTCACAAACAAATAGACTGGGATATTATTCAAAATACCATCCAGCAATAGATTTAGTTCGCGAAGTTCATCCTGTTTCTTTATAACATCAGTAATATCCTGTGTAAAGAACCAAGTCAGTTCTTCATTATTCTCACGAATCAGAAATGTAGACACCTGATGCATCCGCTCTTTATCTTCACCTTTCCGCATATAGGCAGCACGATAAGCAAAAGTGCCATCATTGTCACGTATTTCCTGAAGACGTCTTTCCCACGCCTCCTTTGTTGTCATAGAGACGGGCAAATCATATATCTTTTGGATACCCATCTGTTGGGTAACTCCGTATTCTTCTATAAATTGCTTATTTGCATAAACCAATGTCCCGTCTTCCGATACGGCAAGAATGCTGTCACTCACTTTATCGAGTACACTCTTGAAAACCTCCAGTTGCCTTTGCGTGGTCACCCGCTCCGTTATATCACGACACATAATCAATACATACTCTTCATCCAACGGAAAGATACGATTTTCGTAATGATGATGTTCACCATTAAAATCCAATTCATGATGGGCGGTTGAAACAGCTCCCGTGCTGACAGCCTGACGCATATTGGAGTGAATATTCTGATATGCTTCCGGTGGAACCATTTCCCGCATATACATTCCCTTAAAATCTTTGTTTGATATCCCGACATGATTGGTTTCTTCATTGGAAACAACTTCAATGCCTACTTCGTTCTGATTGAAGACAGTCAGCATATCCGGCAAAGAGTCCAGAATCCTGACAGCATATTTTTCTTTGAAACTAACGGGACGATTACTTATATTCTCATTCCTAAGAATAGAAAGCTCCTTTTTGAGCTGCTCATTTTCTTTCTTTAGCGCTTCCAGCTGTTCTAATAGTGCTTTTTGGTTTTGTTCGGTGTTCATGATATATCAGAATAAATGCGTACTTATCTGCCAAAAGTAAATATTTTTTTGAAGATAAGTACGCAAAAGCTAGTTTTTTTTTGAAAATCATTCAATTACCATGATCCGGTCGTTCAATGCCACCTTCATGCCATCTTCCACAAACACCTCTTTGACTACTCCATCCGTCACCGAACGTATCTCATTCTCCATCTTCATTGCCACCAATACGCAAAGCGGATCGCCACGTTTCACATTGTCTCCTTTCTTTACATACGTCTTCAGTATTACTCCCGGCATCGGTGCCTGTACTACCTGACGTCCCACAGACTCGGCAGCAGTGCGGGCATTATGTATCTTCTCCATTTCTCCCTGCAATTCAATCTGATAAAGCTCCCCTTTATTCATGATTGTATATGAATTATTGGAAGAGGGAGAAATCTGCACTCCATGCGAGTGGTGATCGATGATGATCGAATGGATAGAGTCGCCACCCATGTTATAATCGACCTCATATATCTTACCATTGACTGCAATCTTCTTGATTGGTCCGTCCTCCAGTATTTCCACCTTATATTCACTATCCGGCATGTCCTGGAGCTTGGCGTAATATGTAGCTAATGTTGTACCCATAATCTGTTCTGTTATTTTTTAGTGTCAAATCAATAATTATTAGCAGTCATCTGCAACTTACCATAATACTTCCAGAGTGATTCGCCTACTACCGGAAGCGTTGTGGCACGGGAAGCCGCTTCTTTCTCCCGCTCGTAGTGTCTCACTGCGGCAGCAATGACAGCCACTGTCGGATCGGTATTCTGACGGCGTTTCAGGTCTTCCTTATCAAAGCGCGTATCAATAAACGTTGTATCATATTCGCCTTTCAGGAAAGCTGCATTCTTCAATACACGTTGATGGAAAGGAATTGTTGTTTTAATTCCCAAAATCTTATACTCGCGCAAAGCACGTGCCATATTGGAAATGGCAGAAGCACGGGTACGTCCCCAACAACATAGCTTGGCAATCATCGGGTCATAATGCAGAGAGACTTCAAATCCGGCATAAGCGGCACTGTCAAGACGCAGGTTACGCCCTTCGGGAGCTTCACGAACAGTAATCACCCCGGGAGAAGGTATGAAGTTATTCTCCGGATCTTCCGCATAAATACGACATTCGATAGCTGCTCCGCTAAACTGAATATCATCCTGTTTATAAGGCAACGGATTTCCGGCGGCAACTGTTATCATATCCCGAACCAGGTCAACTCCCGTACATTCCTCCGTCACAGGATGTTCTACCTGCAAACGGGTATTCATCTCGAGGAAGTAGAAGTTTTGGTCTTTATCCATCATAAACTCCAATGTCCCGGCACTGTAATATCCTATTTTCTTACAGGCTTCCACAGCAACCTTCAACATCTTCTTTCTAGTCTCTTCTTTCACAAAAGGAGAAGGACTTTCCTCTATCACTTTTTGGTTACGACGCTGAATGGAACATTCACGTTCGTAAAGATGGACCACATTGCCATATTTATCTCCCATGATCTGAACTTCGATATGATGGGGATTCTCGATGTATTTCTCAATATATACCGCATCATTGCCAAAAGAAGTCCCTGCTTCGGATTGCGACAAACGAAGAGCCGTTTCCACTTCTTCTTCCGTGCGTACCAAGCGCATTCCTTTTCCTCCACCTCCGGCAAGTGCTTTCAGCATAATGGGATAACCTACTTCATTGGCCACCTTCTTCACTTCATCAATCCCCTGCACAGGTGTCTCGGTTCCGGGAACAATGGGTAATCCTGCTTCACGCATAATCTTACGGGCTTCTGTCTTGATTCCCATTTTGGAAATAATGTCCGCACTCGGTCCGATAAAAATCACTCCTTCTTCTTCACAACGACGGGCAAAATCCGCATTCTCCGACAAGAAACCATATCCCGGATGAATAGCGGCTCCGGTCTTTTTGGCAATGGATAATATCAATTCCGGCTTCAGGTAGGAAGTATCTTCAGGCGATTCGGAGATGCAATAGGCTTCTTCCGCATAACGCACGTGCAAAGCTCCTCGGTCTACATGGGTATAAACAGCCACCGTCGAGATATTCATCACCCGACAGGTACGGAAGATTCGCATCGCTATTTCACCGCGGTTGGCTACTAATATTTTCTTTATCATAATCTTTTTATTCTTTTAATGAACACTCTCCATTCTCAACTCTCCACTCTCAACTTATTAAAGCGGAAGATTCGAATGTTTCTTAGGAGGATTAGACTGCCGTTTGTTGGCAAGCATCTCGAAACTTCGAATCAACCGCAAACGGGTTACCGCCGGATCAATCACTTCATCCACATATCCCAATTCCGCCGCCCGGTAAGGATTGGCAAACTTCCCGCGATAATCATCCTGAAGTTCTTTCCGTTTTTCTTCGGGGTTTCCGGCCTTATCTATATCCTTACGGAAAAGAATATTCACAGCTCCATCCGGTCCCATCACAGCTATTTCGGCAGTAGGAAAAGCAAGATTGACATCTCCGCGGATATGCTTGGAGCTCATCACATCATAAGCGCCACCGTATGCTTTGCGGGTGATAACCGTAACTTTCGGCACTGTAGCCTCACAATAAGCATAAAGCAATTTTGCCCCGTTACGAATAATTCCGCCATATTCCTGATCGATTCCCGGAAGGAATCCCGGCACATCTACCAATGTCAGTAAAGGGATATTGAAAGCATCGCAGAAGCGGACAAAACGGGCAGCTTTGACAGATGCGTTAATATCCAGTGTACCAGCAAGTACCAATGGCTGATTAGCCACCACTCCCACTGTTTTTCCATTCAGCCGGATATAGCCGGTCACAATATTCGCTGCATATTCTGCCTGAAGTTCGAAGAAACTATTATCATCAGCCACTGCTTCAATCATTTCTTTTATATTATATGGCTGATTCGGATTGGTTGGAATCAAATTAGCCAGTTCCGGAGTCAGGCGGGTCGGCGAATCGTTTGTAGCTACAAACGGAGGCTCTTCCATATTATTTCCCGGCAGATAGGAAATCAATTCACGAATATAATTGATACACTCAATATCATTCTCCGCAGAAAGATGGGCTACACCGGACTTTGTCATGTGTACGCCTACTCCGCCGAGTTCCTCTTTAGTGACTTCTTCCTGTGTCACACTTCTCACCACATCCGGTCCTGTAATAAACATATAACCGGAGTTTTTCACCATCAGGATAAAATCTGTCAATGCAGGAGAATAAACCGCACCTCCGGCACATGGGCCCATGATCGCGCTAATCTGTGGAATCACTCCGGATGCCATAGAATTGCGCAGGAATATCTCGGCATATCCGGCCAAAGAACGTACCCCTTCCTGAATTCGTGCACCGCCCGAGTCATTCAACCCGATGATGGGTGCTCCCATTTGCATAGCCATGTCCATCACTTTACAAATTTTCTTAGCGTGCGTTTCCGAAAGAGCTCCACCAAATACGGTGAAATCCTGTGCAAAGACATAGACCAGGCGCTTGCCAATCATACCATATCCCGTCACTACCCCGTCTCCGGCAAATTTCTGCTTTTCCATACCGAAATCGGTACACCGATGGGTTACCAACTTATCCAGTTCGATAAACGAACCTTTCTCCAATAATAAATCGATGCGTTCACGGGCGGTCAGTTTGCCCACAGAATGTTGTTTTTCAATGCGAGCGTCTCCGCCGCCTTTTTCTGCTTTCCTGTTCAGTTCTTCCAGGTTGTTAATAAGCTCTTTCATAGGCTGTAGTTATTAAAGTTGTATGTGTGTGTAAAAATAAACAGTAATATATGAAATCATTGTCATATTGATTACACAAAGTACTTTTATATAATGAACGCCTCATGTGTGGAAAATGTTAGCATTTATGCCTTAAAACATCTTTATCCATTTATTTAGGGAGCTTTTTTTGCAAGTTGCGACAACAAACTTCCCCGCTTTTCTGTTTATCGCTTATCATTTTTAATAAAACCTATACCGTTGTCAACTTCGATGTTGAACAAGGCCGCATCATTATACGGGAAAATCCGAAATACCTTAGTCTGAACGAAATGTATCAGGTAGCCAACAGCTATCCGAAAGGCAGCAAAGCTAGGTAACGAAGCTGCGCTGGCCAACTTAAAACAATTACAACAAATTCTTAGCGTGAAGATGAAATAAATAGAAAAATCTTTTTATTCAACCGACCAAAGTGGGACGTTTGTTTGTTATATCAATAATAAACGACGTTCCACTTTTTAAATCTGATAATTATGACCTTGATCCTTGCTATTATTCCGGTGTTACTGTTGATTATATTAATGGCATTCTTTAAAATGCCGGGTGACAAAAGTAGTATCATTTCTCTGATCGTGACGATGCTGATTGCTATTTTCGGCTTCGCTTTTTCAGTAGACAATCTGTTTTACTCCTTTTTATATGGGGCGTTAAAAGCCGTCTCTCCTATCTTAATCATTATCCTGATGGCTATTTTCAGTTACAACGTATTGTTGAAAACGGAAAAGATGGAGATTATCAAACAGCAATTCGCTTCTATTTCTACCGATAAAAGTATTCAGGTGTTATTACTGACTTGGGGATTCGGGGGACTACTGGAAGCGATGGCCGGCTTCGGGACAGCAGTTGCCATTCCGGCAGCCATTCTTATCAGTCTGGGATTTAAGCCTATCTTTTCGGCAACCGTAAGTTTGATTGCCAACAGTGTAGCCACCGCTTTCGGAGCGATCGGAACTCCGGTGTTGGTATTAGCCAAAGAAACGAATTTGGATGTATTGCATCTTAGCACGAATGTCGTATTGCAGTTATCCGTTTTGATGTTCCTGATTCCGCTGGTTTTGCTTTTCCTTACTGACTCCAAACTTAAATCGCTTCCCAAAAATATATTTCTTGCCTTATTAGTAGGCGGAGTTTCTTTAGTCAGCCAGTATCTGGCTGCCAAGTATATGGGTGCTGAATCTCCGGCCATTATCGGCAGTATTCTTTCGATTATCGTGATTGTTCTTTATGGAAAACTGACTGCCTCTAAAGAAGAGAAAGCACGGAAAAGCCATCTGAAAACAAAAGATATACTGAATGCATGGAGCATCTATTTGCTGATTCTATTTTTAATCATTCTGACCAGTCCCCTCTTCCCGGAATTGCGTCATACATTAGAGAATAACTGGATAACCCGAATCAGTTTGCCCATCAATGCTTCCACCGTCAATTATACCATTTCCTGGCTGACTCATGCCGGAGTATTGCTTTTCATCGGAACTTTTATCGGTGGATTGATTCAAGGAGCTAAAGTAAAAGACCTGTTCATCGTTCTTTGGAATACAGTGAAGCAATTAAAGAAAACATTCATCACCGTGATCTGCCTTGTGGGATTATCCACAATTATGGATAGTGCCGGAATGATTGCTGTAATTGCCACGGCACTGGCTACGGCTACGGGAAGTTTATACCCGCTGTTTGCTCCGGTCATCGGTTGTCTGGGAACGTTTATCACCGGAAGCGACACCTCTTCCAATATTCTTTTCGGAAAGTTGCAAGCAAGTGTTGCAGGGCAAATTCATGTCAGCCCGGATTGGCTGTCCGCTGCAAATACAGTAGGTGCTACAGGGGGTAAGATTATCTCTCCGCAAAGTATTGCCATTGCTACTTCTGCGGGAAACCAACAGGGAAAAGAAGGGGAAATACTGAAAGCGGCTATTCCTTATGCGTTGGTGTATGTGGCGATTACCGGAATTATTGTTTATATTTTCAGTTGATTACCCCAAAGATATCTCTAATAAGTTTACGATGTCTTTACCCTCACACCATTAGCTCAAACCGCTTATTCATCATAGTTACAGGTGTGAGGGTAAAGGGTTACTCTCACCCTGCCTCGTAATTACTCATTGGAAAATTTCCGGTTAACAGCAGTTCCACTTTGTTCCATTACTTGGGACAAAGTGTTTCACACCGGGAAACAAAGCGTTTCAAGCATTGAAACAAAGTGTTTCACACCGAGAAACGAACTGTTTCAAGGCTTGAAACATATTTTGAAACTATTCGGTCATTATTTGTATAAGTTCTATAAGTTACTTATACCACATGATATACCACTTCATGTGCTTCCGTCAATTGAGGAACCTCCAGTTTATCCAACATCTTATCCAATACAGATTCAGGAAGTGCATATTCCCTGCTTTTATTTTGTTGACGCCAAGTATGATATGGCTGTTCCAGATAGACTATCTTCACTTTTGCACCATAATCAACAAACAGATCAATCAGTTGGGCACGCATCTGACGAGTTATGTTAGTAGCATTCCAAACAAAATCCTGTCCTTTGCGAAGATACGTTCTGGCTTCTTCCTTCGCCATTTGCACTACCCGTCCATTCGCCGACTTATCCGTGGGACTCAATTTGTACTTGCGACGAATGGCATCCAAACTCACCACCGGCATATCCATGCCAGCAGACTGAATATAATAGTCTTTCCCCATTCCCGGAAGTCCTGACAACATCGTCACTTCACATTTAAACTGTTCGTGAGGGATATAATCAATATAACTGCCTTCTGCATGGAAGTAATGAAAGCGTGCATAATCTGTGGCAAACTCTCTCGGTTTACTCCAACAATCTTGTTCACGGCAGAAAATCTCAAACAGTTCCACAGCTTCCAACAACCCATTCTTATCTTCACAAATACGTCCTCTGACATCAGCTTCAGCCAACATTTTCAGTAATGAAGTATCTACCCGTAAAGAAGCTTCACAGAGTTTCTTTACAGAATCCGACTTCTCCATCAGCCAAACAGGCAATCCGTGATACCGTACTAAAGACGCAATCTGCTCCCGGATATGGAACGGAGCAGGACAATCCCGGTATAAAATAGTACGGGCAGTGTACTCTCCTTTTCTGGCGTGCCCTTTAGCAGATACCCGCCCCTCTCCTTCATCCACGGAAGTTGAACGTTTTTCAACATCATGCAACAATGCAGATGTCCAAATAATTTCTTTCTCCAAGGTGCAGAGAGTCTGATAAGCAGAAGACTGCTGCAATGCTTCCAACACCATACGGGTATGCTCGGCCACACTTCCCTCCGCATGATAACGAGTATCCTGCGGGACGACATTCATTTCTCGTACCCACTCGAACTGCTGTTCGAGTGAGCACCACGATTTATCTTCTATCAATTTCCAATTCATCATTATTCTCCTTTTCATTACTCAATTCCCAGACAAGCGGGGCACGTTTCCAATTACGCGTCCAATGCTCATCTGTTTTGACGTGTCCTTTTCGCACATACTTAAACACATGATGCGCAAATTCGCTTACCGGATATTCCTCGATATTGCGGCTGACTACTCCTTCACGAGTACAAGCCACTTTCGTCCACGGATCACATGAACCGAAAACAGACGGGTCTTGTGACATATCAATGATTTCCTGTTTTAAAAGCTCCGGCGTTAAACCGGAAACAGGTTCTATCTTCAACTCCGGAACAGTAGGCAAGTCAAATAAAGCTGCATAAAACTTCACTTCTTCCCATGACAACCATTGATCCATGCAACGAACCGCAAAGATATAAAAATGCGTTTCTAATCGCTGATATTCAATAGAATGTATGGCGTATAGATTTTCTCCAAAGATTTCTATATCACCCAAATCATTCTTTATCAATTCCCAACGTTCCCGCAGTTGCCTCGTCCAGGGTGAAGTGGTGGGAGCCACATGCGAACGGGCAAAGACTCCATATCTGCTCAAACAATTATTCTCTCCATCCAGCTTCTCGGTATGCACCAATGTCTTAATCCGTTGGATATCTTCCCAATACGTATGATTAATTCGGTCATCACTAGTCGTTCCGGGAGAGAACGGATAGTGATAGGTACGACCATATTTCTCTGATATCATCTTCTTCTTTTTTTTTAATTAAATACTTATTCTTTTTTGCACAGCTAAACAGCACTAAAGCCACTACCCGGCAACATTCCGCAGGTCCTCTGCCGGAAGTAATTTGTAAATAGACTTTTTCTTTCATCGCATCATTCCTTATTCATTCGTACAATGCGAGGCATAAATTTGCCTTGCACTTCCACTAGTGTCTCCTGCGTATACATCACTCTGTCAATGTCCTTGTATGCCAACGGCATTTCTTCCACGCTCCCACCAATCAAAGTTACTCCTGCTTGCGACAGTAACTTCTTCAAAGCTGATTGCGTAAAACTATCTTTTGCCTTTTGGCGGGACATTGCCCTGCCGGCTCCATGAGAAGCCGAATTCAACGCTTCTTCCACCCCTTTGCCACAAACCAGATACCCCGGAGTAGCCATACTTCCGGGAATCAATCCCGCTTGTCCCTTTTGCGCCGGAGTAGCCCCTTTACGATGGACGATTGACATACGCCCCGGTATTATTTCCTCTTTCCAAGCGAAGTTATGATGGTTATTGACATTAGCGAGAGGCTTCAACCCTAAGGCTTTCGCCAAATTCAAATGAATCCGTTCATGACAGGCACGGGCATAATCACCCGCCAGATTCATACTCATCCAATACTCCTGCCCCTCTTCCGTATTCAAATCCAACCAGGCAAAATGTTGTGCTTCACGGGGAAGCCTGCACACTTCACGTGCCAGCAGACTGTAATGTTTTGCAATAGCAGCCCCCAATCCTCGTGAACCGGAATGTGACAGCAACGCCAAGTAACTTCCTTCCGGAAGATTCAGTACGTTTTTTTCTTGCAAAGTGATCTCGCCGAACTCTACAAAATGATTGCCACCACCGGAACTCCCCAGTTGACGGACGGCCTTTCCATGCAAATCCCTCAATAAAGGCGTCAGACGGAATTCCTCCCTATCCAACACTTCATGTTCCTGCTCAAAACCCAATCCACCATCCATACCGAAATGGGTGAAATCTTTCAAGGCTTCTTTCATCTGATAGGCATACCGTTTCAGAAAATCTGCTCCGGCATCGAATACCGTCAGACTCATCCGGCAGCCGATATCAACTCCTACGGCATACGGAATCACCGCATTATCCGTAGCAAGCACTCCACCGATAGGCAACCCGTATCCGGCATGAGCGTCAGGCATCAATGCTCCGCCCACTGTTACAGGCAAGCGCATAGCCAAGTTCATCTGTTGTTTGGCAAGCGTCTCGATAAATTTACCTCCATAGGTTTTATACATCAACGGCTCATCCAGTAAATCATAAGCTATAAACTCTTTCGCTATTATAGTCGGCGAAAGGCGTTCGGCCAGCTTATTCCATATTTCATTGTTTTTGTAAGACTCGGGATGCTCGAGTATATCGCTCAATGTCATTTCAATCTGTTCTTTCGTGTTATATTTGCAATGTTTGCTCACAATGTCCACTACCAGACTACGGGCAACATTATCCCGATATCCCAGTTTACTTAAATCTTTTAATCGTATTCCCATACTCTTTTTTCATTCGCATACAACATTCCCTGTCAGCCTCACCGGCAAACGACGATGCAATACACGTGATACCAATGCTTAGGATACGGATATAAAATACCCTCCCACCGCATTGAAGTGATTAATTAAAAAAATAATAAATGTGATTGCAGGACTAATCAACGATTGCCGCTTATTTGTAGAATTGCGGTCAATATAAGAACCATAGGTTCAGTGTAAAAACAATAAGTTGCAAAGCCTCATTCTCCCGACGAGACAACTTAGTCCTAATTTGAAAATATTATAACTCCAACATAATTAATACCCTTTCCATCAATTTTAAAGGGTGAATACTCATTTTATCGCGGCAAAAGTAGTGCTTATTTTTATATCTTCCAAAGATTAATAGACAAATTTTAGTGTTCAATAACTATCCGAGGGAAGTTTTGCCAAGAATTTCTGTCAAATTGCTATTTTATGGTCCCTTTATATCGTCTATCTTTGCATCAGATAAAAACAAAAAGAAAGATAATATATGAAACGGATAAAAAGCTTATTAAGTGTCTTCGTCTTGACACTGGCAGCCACGGCTTGCGCGGGAAACAGCGGAGAAAATAAAAAAAGCAATGAACCAACAAAGGAGGACAATAAAATGGAAGTAGTAGCATTAAATAAAGCAGATTTTTTAAAGAAAGTATATAATTATGAAGCCAATCCGAACGATTGGAAATTTGAAGGCAGCCGTCCTGCCATCGTAGATTTCTATGCTACCTGGTGCGGTCCCTGCCTCAAAGAGTTCCAATACCTGCCCGCCCTCAAGGAAAAAGCGCACAACATGGACGTTGTATACCTATACATTTCGATAGACCGTCCGGAGGAGCGGAAGAAATGGGAAAAGACCATCGCATACCATCAACTGAAAGGTTATCATTTATTAGTAAACGAAAAGTTAGGAAAATCGCTATACACCGAATTGGGAAACGAACGGCAAATACTGAGTATCCCCTGCTTTGTCATTATTGATAAGACGGGAAAGATAGTCATTCGCCATGCCGCAGCACCGAGTGAACCCGAAAAAGTGATCGAACAGTTGAGCACCTATTATAACAAGTAAAAACAGACTTCGGAATAAGCTGATTGAGAAAAGAAAAACGGGCAAAAGCTTGACTTCCGCAAAGAAAAAGAGTATCTTTGCCTATGTAATCATAAAGTATATTCCAATTAAAGTACGGTAATAGGGAGAAGCCAATGCTTCTCCCTATTTTTTATACTACTAACAGTGCGTTTCCGCAGAGCCGGTTTCCAAAGCTTGCAGAGCCGGTGTTCACCTACTTTAGAGCCGTTGTTTTCCTCATTTACACGGTTGCTTCCGCTACTTTTCCCGGTATGTCGGCTCCCATTTCCCGGCATGAAAATCGTTCTTCACCAGAAGATAATTTCTTGTCTCCTATTGATAATGAACAACGGAAAGGATGAAGTCCCGAAAGTTAACAATACATAAATCTGCTATTGACAAA
>OHNF01001127.1_pt1 | contig 13895 bp, 7 predicted proteins | sample 1569491 | NCBI WGS metagenome assembly OHNF01 (sample SAMEA3879557, study PRJEB24766) | human gut metagenome | biome: human-associated habitat; feature: feces | place: USA | collected 1985/1987 | reverse complement strand
GAGCATAAAAATTCGCCCAGTTCCATTTTTCCTGATAACCGTAAAAGTAGCGTCCGATTGTTTTTGTATCTCCCAATGTTTGATAAAAATCATTCGGAGTGTTACGGCCTGCACCACCTTCATACTTATTTTGAGTAATCAACATTTGAGCACCAGCAAGAATATTCAAATGGTGGATACCTTGAAAAAGTCTCTGATAACGTACATTACCATTTGCGAAAATGTTCAAAGTTTCACCTACACCTTCCTTCACGGTATTTTCTGCATTACCATACTGATCGACAATCGGCAAAATACTCTTATCTGATAGTCCGGGAATAAATAGGTGTTCTTTATTATAATTATAAAACATTCCAAATGTACCATTGAACGATAATCCATTGAAAGGCTTGTAAACCAATCCAAGTCTGAAATTTACATCATACTGTCGGTTACGACCATCAAGTGTATTGACGATAGCTAAAGGATTACTGACTGCAAAATCCATATTCGTTGAATTGCCATAGTAATAAGTAGAGTAAGTATCCAAAATATTACCATCATTATCTTTCTTATAAGGACTTAACAACGGAGCACGTGAATAAGCTGCTAAGATCGGATTGCTAACATTATCCATTCCCTGTTGCTGATAATTGCCTGTCAGATAAGCTAAACCGACCGTTGCTGTCATCTCCACCCATTTACTAATCAAAACATTTGTATTCAATTGTGTATGGTAACGCTGGCTTTTAGTGTAATCCATCAGTCCATTTTCCATCGCATATCCTAATGAAAGGTCATATTTGGCAATAGCATCACCACCTTCTACACGAAACAGGTTGTCTGTTACAAAACCATTTTTATAAATTTCATCTTGCCAATCTGTGGTATTGTTATACAAGTAATTGTATTTACTATTGGGATCACTCAAAAAAGGAAATTCCGAGAAAAATCCTTCCATATTACCGAAATAAGTCATACCAATATCCGAAAGGTAAGATTTGTAATCATTACCTGTAAGTAATGGCATACGTTTATTATTCCAATTCACCCCATACTGTCCATAAAAGCTGACTCGCGTATCCAAATTATCGGAAGTCGCACCATCTGTTTCAATTAGAATAACACCGTTCGCCCCCATCGAACCATACATAGAAGCCTCCGCTCCTTTCAGTACAGTGATATTTTGAATATCTTGAATATTATATGCCTGAAATATATCTCTCGAAAATCCATTTATCAATTGTGATTCACGAGAATCAGGTAAATAGGGGACACCATTAATTACCACAAGCGGAGCGTTTGAACCTACAAAAGAGCGAATACCACGCAGGTTCATATAACTTCCCTCACCTGGCATACCACCTGCACGGGTTGTCTTCAAGCCTGCTACCTGTCCTGCCAAAGCCCGATCTATCTTCATACTTCCCTGCGTGAAATCTTTTTTATTGATATTCACCGCAGAAGTCAGTTCCGGACGGGAACTTTCGATTCTCATTGGTAATATAGCCGATTCATTATATTTATATGTGCTCTCCGGCATCATCAGAATAACCACTTGTGAATTATCATCTACCAAGCGAGTTTCCGGATAATAACCAGCTGCCCACACTGAAATTTGAGTCGTATTCTCTTTCAACTCCATTTTGAAAGTTCCATCAACTCCGGTTTTCGCATCTTTACTTCCTACAGCCGAAATGATAGCCCCTTCAATCGGTTTATTCAGCGGTGAAAGTATTTTACCGCTAATTTTACGTCCTTGCGCATATACACTGGCTACCGACAGTAATAACAGCAAAGTTGTAAATATAAGTTTTATTGTCTTCATATTGATTCCTTATCAAAATTAATAACAGTTCTTTGTTGGTTTCAGACACCAGTGGTGGAAGCAACATTTGCTTGCGTTTATTCCATGGAATTTAATAACCACATTTACCGGTTGAGTGCCTCCAATAGTGACTACACCAACTTTTGCTCCATCACGATCGTACTTTGTTTTATTTTTATCTGTCGCTTTAGAAGTGTCATACCCTTCAGGATATCCCTGTCCGCCACGATCATAGTGCCAATCAGTCTTCGTCAGTTGAGAGGCTGTAACTGTTCCTACATACTCTCCATTAAAAGAAACTTCCACGTCATGTCCCATTTTTTGCTCAAATCCCAAACACAAATCATATTCACCAGGAGGTATCTTATACGGAGCAGCGACTTTAGTTACTTCATCATAACTAAAACCTGTAAAATCCAATGTGTACTCTTTAGTAGCAGAATCTGTTAATTTAAAACGTACGACGCGATTGATTATAGTTGGGAAAACACCAGGCCAACCTGACCATGCTGTCACTTTCGTATCCATTTTATCAAAAGTTAGATTTTCGCTATCAAAATAAAGCGTTTTTTCTTCTTCTGACAGATACTCATACCATCTCATAAAATCTTTGACACGATAAATCAATACATTAGTAGGAATCTTCAGTTCTTTCACATAATATGCAACACCATTACTAAGAGATACAGGATTCTCCAAATCCACCTCTTGTACTGTAGTTCGCCACTGTTTACTAAAAATAGAATTCAAGTCTATATTATCTTCAAAATCCGATTTAGTAAGTTTTTTATTAAAGAACATTGATTGAAAAGTCCAGTTTTTCAGAATAGAGTCCTCCCGTTGCATTCCCCATTCCTGTATTTTGTTACGGGCTGTAGCCAACGCACGATTGACAACTTCATTAGAAGGAATCAATACAGTCGCTGATAATGACTCTGACATCATATTAAAACCTTCAGCCTCAAAATAAGGATTAGTAACCGTGAAAATAGAATCATAGACGTTACTTCCGGTTTCATCGACACCTATAATTTTACTGGCCTCTTTATCAAATGTCAACTGATTACGCTCCATAATCATCTCCCTAAAAATAGAATAATCATCTCCTAACCCTTCAATCAACTCATATAATGATTTAGGAGTTTCCACATAATCCTCCATTTCATAAACATAGCCATTGTTCACCTTCGTTATCTTTTTCACAGCTATACCGTTGAACGAGATAGAAGTATCATTATCTTCATTTTCTACCTTCGACACATTAATATATTTTCCATTCCACATCAACACACGTTGTCCATCCGACAGATTAGACGGAGAAAGAGAAATATCCGAAATGTGTGATTTAGCCAAAAAAGTTCTATCATCTGTAGCAACTGCACGAGATAATGCATTCTCGTCACTAACCACTAAAATAGTGAACAACAAATTCTTCTCAACCATTTCATCCAGCACTCCTGTTTCACTGAACAATTGGTACATGGAACTCAATTCCGGTTGCGACTGTAAATAATCAACAGCCGACTTGTTGACTACTGTAATATTTACATTATTCACTACCTGTTCTTCCTGGGAATAATGAGAATCCCAGTCATCATTACATGCATATATACCACTTATCAGCAATATAGATGACAATATATATTTTATAGTTTTCATAAGTATGTGTCTATTCATCTTCAATTATCGGTTCAAAAGTCATATAATCTAATTGGATACGGAACTTGTTATGAGAAGAAGCAGCCGGATCGGCAACCAACATCTTCATAGAATGAACCTTCGTCTTTGAGAATTCAATCTCATCATAAATAACTACATCATAACGTCCTAATTCATTGGCTGTAATACTCGCATAAATAGGAACTTCGACATCTGTATCGGTGTCATCATCAAATGTAAACTTAATTTTACCTCCATTACTTCCACTAGTCATTGTACGCATAAAATCCATTGATTTTGCATAAGTAACTTTCAACGTCACTTTATATTTGCCAGCTATCAGAATTGGTGTTTTCATGGTAACGGAACCATTATATCCCAAATTCAAATAGATATGATCTGTATTTTTACAATTGATCCAGTCCGAGCCTTTTGTCTTCGGAGTTGCATAGCCCACGCGATAATATCCGCCGTTTTGACCATCTAGAGATGTAAGAGTGCTCCTGGCATCTACGGTGTAACAAGAGAGCGAAGAGACATCCGACTGGCGCTCTTTTTCATCTGCCGTCTGATACTTTTGGTCCGGATCACCATAACCACCATTCACCCAAGAAGCTACCTCCTCATAATCAGCAAAGTCCCATTCTACGCGCACCGGAATCTCGGATTCCCACAAAGGCAACCAGCTATCTATTTCATGTAAAATACCATTTTTAGCCTGTACATCGGAACCGTCTTCAACAAACATCGCTTTCACCGATTGACCATCAATTTCTCCTTTATAATTAAAATACAACTTATTGCCACTCTGCATAGATGCTTCCAATACTGCATCTGCTTTGGTAGTCCACAATCGTGTAGTTGCACCTCCACTAAAATTGTTGAAATCAAAAACAGAGTAACTTCCACCAATCACATGATATGCCACATAGCGAAATAATTCGTTTGCTTTATCTTTATAGTCTGTTCCTATTGCACCTACTTTAGCAGCCAGATCAGCAACAGAAGTAACTCCTTCAGAACGATAGGTATCATCTGATACAGCCAGCAACGTATAATTCCGTTTTTGCTGAATAACCGTATTATCTTCCTGCCTTATTTCATCGTAAATAGTACTCAAACTGTCTTTCCAACTTGTTTGTTCCAAAGCATCAACAAAAATGGAGTATTTATTACTACTTTCACTGATACGTTCATATAGGCTTTCCACCAAAGGAGACATCACATCATTCAATACATACACATATCCATTAGACACTTGGATAGCCAGTTCCTTTACATGCGCTTCTTTATTCACATAAATTGAATTAAATCCTCCAGCCTCCGAACTTTCATCAAAAGAGACGGAAAGATAATCATCCGAAAGAGTTTTAGCTTCCAGTTTACCTCCTTGAACAAAAGTATTCAGATTGATAGAATCATTCACGATATGATATTCAGCAAGACTACGGGCATAGTCTTTTCCCAATTCCTGAATAGAAGATACATTCTTTTTAGTATAGAAACTGCGCACAGCTTCATTTGTAGGAACCAATACCGTAAAATAAGATGAAGCCTGATTCACGGCATTAAACAAATCTGCATACTTCAATACGGTGATCCACTCGGAAAATTCATCAGAACGAGTTTCCAGATAAGACGATACCGGATTCATATCATAAACCTGATAAGTAGAGTCTTCATAGGGATCGTTGCATGCACTGAATAATGCAACCAATAATAATAAATATATATTTCCTAAAGTCTTCATAAATGGCTGTTTATTAATTATTACCTGTTATTCCATAATATGGATTCTGTACCAATAAGGTGTTATTTTCAATTTCATCCGCATGAATTGGTAAATACCATGCATACTCATTCTGAAGAACTGAACGTATCCAACTAGCATTCGCTGTTGTATTGTATTGCTGAACCAAAGCAATAAAAGCTGATTTATGAGCATAGTTCTTACTTTTGGCATAACGTATCATGTCATACCAACGCTTACCTTCAGCCGCCAATTCAATATTACGTTCCGGCAATAAATAGTTTTCCATCATTGAGCTTTCATCCTCCTCATCTATAGCTATAGTTTTTTCAGGCAAGTTAGCACGAGTACGGATCTGATTTATAATATCAACAGCCTCCTGCCAATTTTCCTTTCCTTTCCAAATTAATGCTTCCGCCTTCATCAACATGACATCTGCCATTCTGTAAATAATCCAGTTAGCATCATCTTTCAAACGTATTGCATCCGGATTCGTTGGGTCGGTATCGCCCATCTCATATTTCCATATACAATGAACGATGTTCTCTCCATCAGTATAAGCTATAAAAGCACCAAATTGGCTACGGATTGCATCTTTTCCTGCCATAACCTCTTCAAAATCATTGACCAAATCCTCACCCATTTTAGTAGAATATTGATAATTGGGATTTGTACCAGTCGTATACATAGCACTTGGCCCTCCGTCTGGCTATAGGTATTGCCATCCCAGTTCACTTCAAAAATGGATTCATTACTATTCCCCGGATTAAAAATTGTATACCAGTTCTCCGGAATTGTAATAAATGCCGGACGACGTGATGCAGTAGCGTTGATTAATAGGTCTGCATACTTAATACAAGTATCATAATCTTCGGTCCACAAGGAAACTTCCGACATTAATGCATACAAAGCCCATTTAGTAGCCCGTCCTTTGGAAGCATTCCAATTATCATTATCATAAAATTCCTTCGCACCTCCAGAGTCAAGAGCTGTTTGCACATCCGTCTTAATTTGCTTCAAGATTTCTTCTTCCGAAGATTTAGCAATAGAAAACGGAGTAGAGTCATCCTCATAAGGAGTTGTTACCAAAGGCACTTCTTTAAAATTACGTACCAAGTAGAAATACATTAATGCTCTCATAAAATAAGCTTCGGAAAGATGTGCATTCATTGCGCCTTCTGTATAGGTGTCATCTATTTCACGTACTCCCGGAGCATGAGCGATGACCACATTGGCCATGTTGATCACTTGATACATGTTCTCCCATTTACAAATAGATTCTGTTCCATCCAACTGGAAATTCTGCAACTTCATTCCATCCTTATCACCTGTCAAGGTACAAATAGATGCTCCTCGCAGTTCTCCCCATTTTAGCAATGACTGGCAGGAGGAACGCATATAATAATAACCGGAAGCAATGACCGCTTCTACATCTTCTTTCGATTTCCAGTAAGCGTCAGTCACTTGTTCATTTTTGGGAAGCAAGTCCAACCAATCGCTGCAACTACTGTTCAGCAGCAGGCTACCTGCCATTATCCCTATATAAATCAGTTTCTTCATGTCTGTAAATGTATTAGAAATTCAAATTTAAACCACAAGAAAAACGGCGAGAGCAAGGTGTATTTGCACTATCTTTCGACAGTTTAGAAGCCGAAGTAGGAAGAGACGCTTCCGGATCCTGTCCTGTGTAACCAGTCCAAGTTAACAAGTCATAACCAGTAACAAAGAAATTAAGCGTATTGATACCTAAATAATTGCACACCTTTTTAGGCAAGGAATAGCTCAACGACAAAGTCTTTAAACGAACATAAGAAGCATCTTCTACAAAACGGTCTGACCCTAAATAGTTATATCCCTCATTATATAAAGCACGTGGAATATCCGTGTTATCTCCTTCATTTCTCCAACGCCGCAAAACCGCTTTACTTTGGTTATTGGCATTATACATAGATTCATTATCCATACGAGTCGCATTAATAATTTTCTGTCCGAAACGACCATAGAATGATGCATTCAAACTTAGACGTTTATATTTAATTGTAAAGCCAAAACCACCGGTAAGAATCGGGTTACAGTTGCCCAGATAAACAATATCATAATCATTTATCACACCATCATGATTAATATCCTCATAAATAGCATCACCCGGACATACCTGCTTAGCACCATTCTTCATAACAATTGGCTTACCGCTTACATCATTCATGACATTCCCCTCTTTATCCCGTGCATAAGTAGCCTCCTGATTCTGATAGACTCCTTTGTAGCGATAACCATAGAAGGAACCGAACGGACGTCCCTCTTCTATACGAATAGCATACTCACCATTTTTAAAGGTATAAGGCTCCGGATTCATTGTTTCAGGCAGTTCGGTAATTTCGTTCGTGTTACGGCTCAAGTTAACATATGCGCTAACACGCCAATCTTTCTTTTCATACAATACACCATCGATGCGAGCTTCCCATCCTTTATTCTCCATTCTTCCAGAGTTATACCATTTATTCTTAGAGAACCCTGTAGTAGTCGGCATTTTCGGTTCTTTCTGCAGCAAGTCTTTAATATATTTATTATACCACTCAAAAGTCAGCCTTAACTTGCCATGGAAAAAGCTAAAATCACCGCCCAGATTATATTCTGTTGAAGTTTCCCATTTCAAATTATTCAACTGCATTCTGCTAGGATAAATAGCAGACATATCCATATATTCTCCTCGTGAAGTATAAGCTCCATAATAAGCAGCCGTTCCTTTCGGGGCATTACCACTTTGTCCGATACTGAAACGAAGTTTGATTTCATCCATCCAGTCTTCTGTATTTTTCATGAATGGTTCATTTTGCATATTCCAAGAGATTCCCACAGTAGGAAAGATACCCAAACGTTCTGACTTACCCATTGCAGAATTAGCATCCATCGTTGCAGAGGTATGAAATACATAACGGTCCAATAAAGTATAGTTAATCAAACCGGTTCCGGAAATACTGCGCGCTTCTGACTCCCCTGAACCCAGACTATAAACAGAACTACCTGTAATCGGATCTGCAAGACCAGAAGAAGCATTACCATAAGACGTACTTGTAGTACTGGAACTAGTAGCTTGTGTAGTACGGAATACAGCAGTTGCAATCAAATTATGTTTATCCTTCCAGTTTTTATTGAATATCAATTTATTTTCTGTTTGCAACGTTAAACTCTCTGAAGAAGCAGCAGTACTTTGGTTGGCATATTGACTTGTCCAAGGTACCCCCGTAGCAACTTGAGGAAGGAATTTGTCTGTTGTAGTAGTTGACATCTTAAGAGAAGCATAAGCCGAATATGTCAAACACGGAAGAATCTTATAATCAATGCGGAAATTAGCACGACTATCACGTGACATAGTATTTTTATAACTCTCGTTTGCCATAGCTACCGGATTAAAATGGGATGCAGACTTGTTATCAGCCTTAAATTCACCCTCCCAATCCTTCGTCTGATAAGAAAAATACTGTGAAGAACGGCTTCCATCTTCATCCATATAATAAGGAGATTTATTCGGCATCTTTTTAAACGCTTCCGAACGTACATTGCTATCTTTTGGTGCCCAGTTATCATCCTTATCAGACTGTGTAAAGTAGAAATCTGCTCCGAATCTCAACTTATCCGAGAAATTATAGTCTACACGCAAAGATGAGTTGAAACGTTTCAGCCCTGTACCGATGGTTGTACCTCCTTCACTTAAATATCCCAGTGACAGACGATAAGTGGCCTTTTCACCACCACCGCTCATAGAAAATGTATTGTCTGTAGTAAATGCATTCTGACGTACCTCGTCCAACCAGTTTGTATCTACATTATATTCATTGAAATAGTTCCAATTGGGCGAGTAGTTAATTTCAGGTGTATCATACAAATACTTTAAATAAGTATCTGCATTCAAACCTGTATAATTAGCACTATTCCACAAAGCCTCCTGTACCATAGCAATGTACTCCGATCCATTTAACATTGGAATACTATTCGGTTCAAATTTTGCTGTGAACTTAGAAGAAAAATTAAATGTAGTCTTGCCAGTCTTACCTTTTTTAGTCGTAATTGACAACACACCGTTAGCACCTTTCGTTCCCCAAATAGCCGTAGCAGCCGCATCTTTCAAAACTTCTACCGATTCTATATCAGTAGGAGCAATATTCAATAAAGCACCTAAATCTTCTTCATTGGCAGTAGAAAAATCAAAGTCGTCATCTAACTCCTGTGTATAGGGAACCCCGTCAATCACAATTAATGGTTCGACAGAGCCATTCAGTGTACTGGTACCACGAATACGGATAGAACTCCGCGCTCCCGGGTCAGCACTCAATGCAATATCTACACCACTCAACTGCCCCTGTAAAGCTTCTTCTACCGTAGCTATCGGAGCAGTAGCAATCAAATCTTCCATCATCACTTTCTGGGTCGCAGATACATTCTCTTTATGTCCGATACCCATATTATTACGTTCGATACGTTTAGCAGTGATAGCAACCTCATCCAATGTTTCCACATTGGATTCCAGTTTTACATTCAATACCTTCTGACTGGTATATTTAATTCTTTTCGTTTTCATACCAATGTATGAATATACCAATGTCAGATTGTTTTCTTGTGCAGGAATTTGTAAACGGTAGTCACCATCCAAATTGGTCACCGCACCTCCTACAGAACGGTTTTGAGCGTTCACAATATTCACATTCGCACCTACTATCGGTTCGATCTGATTTCCCAGCATTTCGGTCACCTTACCGGACACGACTTGTACCTGTGCGGCTACTTCCCCTGTCCCCAGAACAAGTATCGCTATCAGCATGTATTTTACTAATTTCATATTCATATTAAATTCGGTTATATCAAAGGACTGTATCAATCAACTGAAAACATCCGTCGTCAAACGCAAACGGGAAAAAATTATAATCAGATATCACGTTTGCCACTTTTCCATCTACCATTATGCTTAATGAACTTCCGGAATCTGTATACGTCAAAGACTTTCCACTAGCAGTAACATATGTAGAACTCTTCATAGCCGACCCCGGATAAGGATAAGAAATAAGTGCATTTTCCCTATCACGTATAAAATATGAAAGCAGGTATTGACGAAGTTTCGAACTACTAGTTACCGTTCCGGTCGCATCCATACCCGGAATTTGCCCTGCAGCTATTGCTGTACTAATGGCTTCATTTGTCGGAATAAAACCTATAACATGAGAAGCTCCTGCTAGTCCGAATATATAGTTGCTAGACATTACCATATCAGCTTTCTGCAACAGTTGTGCAAACTGATAGTAAACATAACGATTATCATTACAAACGCTTAATTTATGTTGTAACCCATCACCTTCTTGCGCTTGAAACAAAGCTGTTCCACTATACATATAAGTTCTTCCATTATTCCAGTTGTCATTGCCGTTCTTTACTTCTGTAAATTCAGAGAAAGGTTCCACATTATTATCCGGTTCCAAAATTTGATTATAAGCTGCACTACTTGTTATCTTCCCGTCCTTCACATACCAATAATTAAAACCGGTTTGTGTAGCTAGAACCTGTGTCCCATTTGTTTTCAGTCCGTCTACACCTGTAGCCGTATGTATGTTTACAATAGTTCTCATTACAGAAGAAGAAACATCTACCAATCCATCCTCGGTTTCTTGTTGTAACCTACTTCCATCCGCATAAGTTCTCAAGTAAATATCTTCTGACTCTATTTGTTCATTAGTAGGTACTAACAAGACATACTTCGTATCTTGTGAAGAATAGGCAGTTATCAGTCCAGTCCCATCCAACATATAAAGATAATAATTACAATCTTTGTTACGGAAAGCCGGTCCGACTACAGAAGCAAACAAAATAGGTGTATCAATTGTATTTAATCCATAAAAGACACCATTGACACACATTGATTTATCAGTCACCTTAGAAGGATCGAAGTTAAAGATCATGTCATACATATTCTTAACTTTTCCACTCGTAATTTCATCAGGGAATGCAATTCCATCTTTATAAATAAATTGATTCAACATATATTTCATTGCTAAATCATCTACATCATCCAAAGATTCATATCCACCCTTTTCCCAATAATTATCAAAGAAATTATTCATTGCTACATCTGACGGTGCAAATACACTATATGCTTTTGATGCATTATTGGCTACATCCGAATATTTCGTTGAATACCATTCCACTGCTATAGCAGGCAAAGAAGTACCATGTGTATGAATAAAAAGTGAATCGGCCCCCAAGGCTGCTCCAAAATCCTTAGATAAGGTAGCGTCATACGTATAAGTGGTATTTTCATTATATAAGTTGAAAAAAATCGAATAATTTTCATTTGATTCCAACTGGGTATAAATGGTTTCCAAAGGTTCAATTACCTGATCAACAATATATACATAACCATTATCTGCCAAAATTTCATATTCACTAACAGCAGCATTGGAAACATTGAATCCCTCTGTCCCTTTCCATGTGGAATTAGGATAAAAATAGGTATAATTAGATGCAGCATCCAACTTTTTGGTATCCCAAAAACGGTAAGAGAAAACCGGAATAAAACGGTCCAGATGATATACCATACGTCGTTTACCCGTAGAAGCCTCTAGTTCCATAGTAGGTACATTACTACTGCGTGTACGAAACTTATAATACAGACCCGCATTTTTATTCATTTCCTCATCAGTTATTAAATCACCTTCCGGACGAAAATTCACCAACTTATTTTTATTGTAAGAATAATAAAGCAGATGAAAACCAATCACTTTTTTCAATTCATCCAAATTTATTTCACTGATGTCGGAATAGCCGTGCTTCTCCAAATAGGCCGAAAAAGCCGTATCATCCGGAGCCATCACAGTCAGGATACTTTTTCCCTCCATAATAGGCTTAAAACCTGCCAACTCTACTGCCTGCAAAAATAGCGAGTAGTTCCCTCTATCTTCCAGGACTTCCCAAGCACTACCTTTCAACCATTCAGGTTCTTCATAATGTTCATCTATCTTATCTGTACATGAGGAGATAAAGAAAGGCATGAACAGTATACAAAGTAGTACTGTTGTAAATGTCATGTTTTTCATATTACATAAATTGATTATTGTTTATTCTTATTAAGTTCATACTCATATTCATCAGGATATTCCAACGAAAGGGCATAATTTTCTATATTCAAATAGCCATTTTTAGCCTCTTTTACCGCATCTGTCGGATCATATTTGTCCAGTCCCCATGCATCTTCGAAAGCATCTGGCATCCCATCATTATCTGAATCCAGAGGTTTCTGTGCAGCATTTATTGTACCAGGACCCCCCAACGGAAATTGTTCTGTTTTACGTTCATCTTGAATAATCGTTCCTTTTCCTCCCAACGAAGTAAGTTCATCTATCAAGTATTTATCTACTTCATCACGTACCGGAAGATAAGCACCCACTTTTTCAACTACCCATTCATAAGCTTCCTGTGCACTTTTCTGACTGCGTATAATTGGATGTAGATCTGAACGAGCCTCAAGAAGTGTAGGAGAGCCACTACAATATTGTGACCAATTCACTTCTGTTATCTCTATTCCATTCAATGATCCATCCTTGTCATAGTCATAATAGTTACCTTTACAATAACTTCTAAAATCACTGTTACCACCAGTAAATGGTCTTGCAGGATTCATTGGTACCTGTTGCGCCTCATATACTTTAGGTGCAATTTCCACATTCTGCCAATTATTACAGGGACCAACTATAAAATAGTTATTTTCAATAGTTGTTTCCGATTTACCTGAAGAATCACCACCCATATTATAAGCAGCTCCACTTCCCCAATTGTACACAACGTTGTTAACAAACTGGTTTAATCCTTTAACTTTCGGATTTCGAGTTTTATTGTCAATATATAAATTGCGGAAGATTGTACACCCATTCGATATATCAGTTTGCATTAAGCCACCACACGAGTGATTCTGCAAACCCTGCCCGATTATAGAATTTTGTATTGTTATATTCTTTGGGGCAGTTCCCTTACCATCAGGATTGATAGAAAAACATTCATCTTTTCCCCAAGTCATAGAACAATGATCGAATATCATATTTGCTCCATTAGCCATTGCGCAAGCATCCAGGTCCGAAGGATATGCAGCTCCCATACGTATACGCAAGTAACGAACAATCAAGTTCTGTGCACCTGAAGCAGAAACACGCCCATTATAAAGAACGATTCCATCACCCGGTGCAGTATGTCCTAAAATTGTCTGATTACTTTTCAAAACAATAGGATTGCTACTCAATTTTATAACACCAGATACATCAAATACAATAATGCGCCAAGGTTTGCTTACTGCATCACGAAAAGATCCAGGCCCCGCATCATTCAAATTAGTCACATGATAAATTTCTCGTCCCTCACCCGTACGAGCACCTGTTGCATTTTTCCCATATCCTTCCGCACCAGGAAAAGCAAGTACTCCATCATCAAAAACCGGGAAATTAAGCCCCTGATCCGAGCCTCCCCCTTGATCACCAAAATCCCCATTTTGCGCTTGGTCTGTTGGCAAATTGGGACTCAAATCATTCCTAGCATCCTTATCAACACATGCAAACAAAGCAGTGATTGAAAGGCAGGAAACTGCCAATATTCCTACTTTTGCTTTTAATAATGTAATGTTTTTCATATATAATTAAATTAAAT
>OHNF01001117.1_pt1 | contig 13984 bp, 8 predicted proteins | sample 1569491 | NCBI WGS metagenome assembly OHNF01 (sample SAMEA3879557, study PRJEB24766) | human gut metagenome | biome: human-associated habitat; feature: feces | place: USA | collected 1985/1987 | reverse complement strand
TGCGGCTGTGAAAAGTATGGAAGATATAGAAAAATGTTGTGCAATAGAAGAGATACAGGTGATTTTTATATTATTTGGAGATGTCTGTTCGATAGACAGGATTGTAAAACGGGTGAAAGATGCCGGAAAGGTTGCGATGGTACATGTAGATCTGATCAGCGGACTCAGCCCGAAAGAAATTTCGGTAGAATATCTGCAAGAACATACAGAAGCAGATGGAATCATATCAACAAAGCCGTCACTGATCAAGAAAGCGAAAGAACTTGGAATGTATACGGTTCTCAGATATTTTCTGCTGGACTCCATGGCATTTGAAAATATCAGACAGCAACAACATATGGTGAGACCGGATTTTATAGAAGTACTTCCGGGTGTGATGCCAAGAGTGATCAAACGGATCTGTGGTTCAGTGAAGACACCGATCATAGCAGGAGGATTGATCACAGATAAAGAAGATGTGATGGCTGCATTATCAGCCGGAGCAATTGCGGTATCATCAACCAATCATCAGGTATGGAAGATGTAATAACTGTATAAGAGAAAACAGAGTATTTAATTGCTTGAGGGAGCAATTTAATATAGAACGCATGCGAAAAAGTAACAAGTAAAATGAAACGAAAAATCAGGAGGAAATGAATATGGCAAAATATGTAATGGCATTGGATGCAGGAACTACCAGTAACAGATGTATTCTGTTTAATGAGAAAGGTGAGATGTGCAGTGTGGCACAGAGAGAATTCACACAGTATTTCCCAAAACCGGGCTGGGTAGAGCATGATGCAGATGAGATCTGGGCAAGTATGCTTGGTGTTGCGGTAGAAGCAATGAATATGATCAATGCAGAGGCAGAAGATATTGCAGCGATCGGTATCACAAATCAACGTGAAACAACAATCGTCTGGGATAAAGAAACAGGAGAACCGGTGCATCATGCGATCGTATGGCAGTGCCGCAGAACATCGGAATACTGCGATTCCCTGATGGAGCGCGGACTGGTTGACCGTTTCCGGGAGAAAACAGGTCTTGTGATCGATGCGTATTTTTCAGCCACGAAGCTGAAATGGATTCTAGATGAAGTTCCGGGCGTGCGCGAGCGGGCGGAGCGAGGCGATCTCTATTTCGGAACAGTGGAGACGTGGCTGATCTGGAAGATGACAAAGGGAAAGATACATGTCACCGATTACACCAACGCGTCCCGTACAATGCTGTTCAATATCCATACCCTGAAATGGGATGAGGATATCTTAAAAGAGCTGAACATTCCGCTCTGTATGCTGCCGGAAGTCCGCCCGTCGAGCTGTGTCTACGGGGAGACGGCATCCACATATTTCGGCGGCCCGATTCCGATTGCGGGAGCAGCGGGAGACCAGCAGGCGGCGCTGTTCGGCCAGACCTGCTATGCGCCGGGTGAAGCGAAAAATACATACGGAACAGGCTGCTTCCTGCTGATGAACACGGGAGAAAAGCCGGTTTCTTCGACACACGGTCTTGTTACCACGATTGCATGGGGCATTGGGGACAAGATTACGTATGCGCTCGAGGGATCCATTTTTGTCGGCGGAGCCGCAATCCAGTGGCTGCGCGATGAGATGAAGCTGATCGAGTCCTCGGCGGATTCCGAGTACATGGCGCAGAAGGTGAACGACACGAACGGCTGCTACGTCGTGCCTGCGTTTACGGGACTTGGAGCTCCCTACTGGGATCAGTATGCCCGCGGAACGATCGTGGGCCTGACACGCGGAGTAAATAAATACCATATCATCCGTGCAACCCTCGAGTCTCTCGCTTATCAGGCATATGATGTCCTGACTGCCATGAAGGCAGATTCCGACATTGACCTCGCCTCCCTGAAAGTAGATGGCGGCGCAAGCGCAAATAACTTCCTGATGCAGACACAGGCTGATCTGATCAATGCACCTGTCCACCGTCCGGTCTGCGTTGAGACAACTGCTATGGGAGCTGCTTATCTGGCTGGTCTTGCAGTCGGCTACTGGAACAGTCTTGAAGAAATCAAAGAGAACTGGGCGATCGATCAGATCTTTGAACCTTCGATTGATCCGGAAGTCCGCGAAAAGAAACTGAAAGGCTGGCACAAGGCTGTCAAATATTCCTTCGACTGGGCGAAAGAAGATTAACATTTTTATATCTTTGAAAACGAATTTCTGCATAAAGAGCATATAGAAAAGCTGCTGTCCGTCTGTTGTTCACGAGTCCCGCAAGCAACAGTTCAGACAGCAGCTTTTTCTATTTCATATTCTTCTCTTTTATTTACAGCTCATCAAGACTTTCCTTGAATCCCTCTCCAAGCACCTCACTCGTCTCAGTGAACATTACAAACGCAGAGTCATCTACTTGGTAAACTGCATTTTTCACGAGATACGCTTCTGACTTGGAACATGCACAGAGCAGAACATTTCTCTTACTCTTTGTATAAGTACCCATTCCTTCCAAAGATGTTACACCACGGTCAGTGATTCTTCCAATCTCTTCCGCGGTTTCTTCTCCTTTGGATGTTACGATAATCGCAAGTGTTCCTGCACCGATTCCGTAAAGAATCTTGTCAATCACCATAGAGCAGACAAATACTGCGATCAATCCATAAAGAACTGAGTCAACATCACCGAATACCGGCCATCCAATCAAGATAATGATCAAGTCAATCAACAACGTCAGTCGACCAAGAGACATATGCGGTCTCTTCTTTTTGATCGTCATCGTCAGGAAATCCGCTCCGCCCGAAGAAGAACCTCTCATATAGAAAAGAACCATTCCAAGTCCAAGCAATGCACCTGAGTAAATCGCTGCAAGCAGACGTTGTCCTGTATAGTACGGAAACATCGGAAATACAAGGTCGACAAAAATAGTTGAAATAATCATTGTCCTCGCAGTCTTCATCAAAAACCTCTTTCCTACTGTCTTGTAACTGATGATGACCAGTGGAATATTCAGTATCAATGTCATTGTACCGACCGGAAGATTCCATAACTTGTTCATGATCAATGCAATACCTGAAATCCCTCCAGGCGCAAAGTTTCCACCCTCTGCAAATGTATAGATTCCGGCACCAAACAGAATACTTCCTATAATATCATACAAAATATCCACTGCAAGCTCTTTCTTCGGATGCTCTGCCCGCAATTTTTTATTCTCCATCATCATACCTTTTCCCTCTCGTTTACATCTTATTTTCTATTCTGTCGCTTTTGCATTCGGATAAATCTTCTCCATCTTCGCATCATCATAATGCTCATCTGCCCATTTCTGAATGCTATTTTCCGCTACAACGCCCTTTCCACGTTCGTCATAACGAACAAGTGCAATACATGACACAGCCACATTGCAGACCATGAAAATGATCAAAAACCAGGTGAGCATCTTCCCTGTCAGCATCGGGATTTTCTCAATCCATGCGGAAATGTACGGATAGATCTTCTTAAACCAGACAACTGCTGCAATTCCCCAGAAGAAGCAGTATAATAAATTGATTCGGCCTCCTAAGTTAAATGGAATCTCGCTATAGTCCCAAAATACTTTCCCGAATACAATTTCCGTAAATACACTACAGAGATATTCGTATGCTCCGCCAAGCAATGTACCGATGATAAATAAGAAGCTGTCACTCTTATCTTTATATTTGTAAAGCATTGCTGTCACAAGTGCGATCGCCAGTCCCCAGACAATACTGAATGGTCCCCAGACCACACTGGAGCGACTCATCCACACACCTGCCGTGATTCTGCAGAAAATCGTCTCTGTAATGTCTCCAAGAAATGCTCCTACAAAAAACAACAGCACAATCTTATAGAACCCACAGCCTGCGGCAAATACTTTCCCCTTCTCCGATTCCTCTTCCTTGCAGATCAGTTCCATTGCCTTTGGATACGCTTTTTGGATACGTTTCCCAACCCATCTGGAAATCGCACTTTCAAGCTTATTGCTGACTTTATCCAGACCTTCATTCGTAGCTTCCCACCGCGCGAGGTTCTTTCCTTTTCCACGAAGTAGCAGATAAGATCCGAGGATATCCACAACCAATACGCCAAGAAGAACCAATACAAGGATCTTCATCAGGAACAGAGGCAACATTTTAAACACTATGATCGCAAATCTGTTTCCCCAGCGGATTCCGAGATATCCAAGCGCACCCCAGATAAGAGAAGCCGGGATACAGATATATCCGTCCAGATTCCATTTGATCCTGGAGTAATCCCACCATCTGGCTTTAAATGCCTTCTCGATCAAATGCCCTGCAACCCATTCAATCACTGTCGCATAAATCGCCGCAAATAAAAAAAGCCAGACTCCTCTTAGCTCCTGTAATCCAAATGTCATGAACAGAGCGGCGATACCGTAGATCACACAGAACGGTCCATTCACCAGACCTCTGTTCGCAAACTTCTTCTGTTTTACTGTTGCGGCCGCTGTCTCCAGCACCCATCCTAAGAAAGAATAGATGAAAAACAGCCAAAGCAGTTCATACCATGTAAAACGAATCATTGCTCCATCTCCTTTGTACCATGTTTTCATTCACATCTTTCTTAGTATAACGCATCTCAATGCTTTTTCCTAGGGATAAATCCAAAAATAATTAATACTCCGATCAGCCCGATTCCAGCATAACCGGCTTTCCTCCATAACGTATCTCTCTCAATCAGACGCTGATCTTCCTCTATCGCTTCCGTTCTGTTCTGCTCGGAAGTGGTGATAATCTCTTGCTGGCTGCTGTCCTCCTCTTCTGCTGCATCAACTGCTGCCTCCGGCTGTGTTCCCACCTCATCACAATATACAACATATCTTTTGGAATTCTGCGTATAAGGATGACATGTCATCAAAGTCACCATATTCCGCCCCGGCTGAATCATGATCTTGTCACTCTCATCCGGCAGGATGATTTCAATCTCCGACACACGATACGTCAATGTTTCCTGACAGTTTTGTATCGTCAGTTCATCTCCGATTTCCAACCGCTCGATCTCGCGGAACATCGGAATCCCCTTCCATCCTCTGTGCGCTGCGATCACACAATTACTGTCCGTGCCCTGCACCGGAAATGAAGTCTGTCCAAGCATGACCGCACCTCTCGCCATCTTCTCCTGCGTTGCGCCGAGATATAATGGCAATGTCACATCCATCTTCGGAATATCAAGAATTCCGATCATCCCGTCATCAATCCCATACTTTGACAGATCCAATGTCTCCTGCTCGTAAGACCACGGATCAGTCAGTCCTGACTGACCATCAGAAAAGATCTGCTGATTATATGACTGCATCTCCTGGTAGAGCTGGGCGTTCTTTGGGATCTGGTTGGAATTGGCAGAGGTAGGATCTGTCTCTTCACTACTTTTATCCTGCTGGCTTCCTTCCACCTCTTCTTTAAAATGTTCCACTGCTTTCTCGTTTTCCTTCTGCAATACAATCTTTTGTAAATCTGGGATTGCATACACAAACAAACCTCCAAGATACAAAATTATCAGCATAATCGCCATCAGCGTTCTGTTCTTTTGCTTTTTCTTCTCCTTCTTTTTCCTGCTTTTTTGCATGGTTTCTTTTCCTTCTTCTCTTTTTCATCATAAATCGCAACTTCTGATTTATTCTTTTTTCCAAACTTGCGCACAATCACATTGATCAGAACGACCAGAATCACTGCAAAAAGAATGCCTTCTATAATGGCTTTTTCGTACATTGCTTTCCAGCCACCGCCATCCGGACCTTCCTCTGCCTGTCCTGCTGCCTCATCACTCACATCCTGCGTATATTCTGTTCGAATGCCTCTTACCAAAAGACGATGTGAATTAATCCCATAAGGTGTACATGTCACCAATGTTGCATAATCATACCCCGGAACGATTTTCAAATCATCTGTTTCCGATGGCTCGACAACCTTAATCTGATCCACCTTATATGCCAATGTCTCATTCAGCACATGAATAAGAAAAATATCCCCTTCTTTTACAGATTCCAGCTTCGTAAATATTTCCGCTTCCGGAAGTCCTGTATGCCCGGAAAGTACTGTATGCGTACTCTCTCCGCCGATTGGAAGAGAGGTTCCTTCTAGATGACCCACACCTTTTGCTAACACTTCTTCTGATGTGCCATGGTACACCGGCTCATACACATCAATCCTTGGAATCTCAATATACGCCATAATTCCATTTTTCTCAAGATTCAATGCTGAAATATAATCTGCTGACATATCATCTGCCGCATCCGGATCAAATGGATCCGATATAACAACTGTATTGCTCAAACTGTCATTGTACTGCTTTGCTTTTTCTTTCGCTTCCTCAATCTCTGCATCTGGCAGCTTCTCCATCTCTTCATTATATTCCGTAAGAATCTGATCCTGTTTTCTATCCTGTAATATATTACTGATAAACGGATAACTCAAAACGCCGATTCCACAGAGCAGAATCAGCACAAGAAAGATATTAATTATTTTATTTTTCATTTTCCTGCTCCTTCCCTGTATTTGAAAACAAGAAATGTACTTCCTCACTTTCAAATACAGGGAAACAGTCATTTCTGTTTCCCTGTGTAGTATTAATTATGTATATGAGAGCATCTAATTAATTATTTGGATCTTTTTCTCATGAATAAGAGTGATCCTGCAGCTGCAACGATTGCGATACCTGCGATTGTGAAGAGTGCAATACCTCTTCCACCTGTAACCGGAAGGTCAAATCCCTTGCTGTTGACTACTGTGAGTGGAACTTCGGCTGTAGCACTGGTTGAATTCTTCTGATCGTTCTGCATTGTAACAGGTTTACTGCCTACATCTGCTGTTGCATCTCCTGTTGCATTATCATCTTTAATCACAATCACTACTGGATCTTTCAGAAGTACATAACCGGCGTTTGTTTTTGTCTCTGTCAGTTTGTATGTACCTGGTTTTAAACCTCTGATGTAGATTTTTCCTTCGTCTGTTGTTACTGTACTAGATGCTTTAGCGTCATTTGATGGGTAATAAGCATCTCCAGATCTCAAAACTTTAATTTCATTAGTACCTTCTGTTAATTTAAATTCTACTCCTGAAAGCTTAGCTCCACCTTCACCCTGTTTCGTAAGGTCAATTCCGTATGTGAATACTTTAGTGTCTTTACTTGTTATTGTTTTACTATCTTTATCATTCTGATATGTTACAATAACTCTATTTGTATTTCCACTCTGTCCAAGAACTGCATTATTGTTTAATGTTGCTTTATATGTAATTGTAAAGTTCTGTGTTGTATTTTTTTCTAAATTTTTACAATACGCTTCTTTGAAAGTAATTGTAGTTCCATCTCCACCTTCAGTTGGAACCATATCATAGTTAGCTGAATCCACTTCCACGCCTTTATTTTTCACTATAATATTAGAATTTTCATCAAATGTTAACCCTTTACTCATTGTATCTTTTACAACTAATTTCACTAACCCCTGCTCTGTTACTGGTATACTATACTCGACTTCATAATTAATAGTATCTCCGATATTAGCAACTGTAGTCTTTTTTTTCTGATTCCCCTCAATAATATTTTTATCAATACTTTCTGTACCTGTTGAGTTCTTTGGATATACATTTAACTCTGTTACTGTTTTTCCATCTTTTCCAGTAAATGGTAAAGAAACGAGGAATGGAACAGAAACTTTTGTTACGTTAACTTTGCTTCCATCATTTGCTAACGCTGCATTTGTAGCATCTGTTTCTGCAAATACATATAATGCATTAAGATCTAGTCCTGTAAAAGATGCTGTACCATTTTTATCTGTAACTTTTGCATTTGATTTTTTATTTTTTTTTACAAAATTTATCACAGCAGTTTTATTAGCACTATCACTTACTTTGTTATTTAATTCGCTTTGTGTATAGTTTTTACCAACACCTGTTTTAATCCCAATTGCCTGCAAAAAATCATCATTTGTCACATTATACTGTATCTCTGTTTGTGAAGACTTCCCTTCACCAGTATCTACCTGCACTCTCTTACCAACTTCTACATAGGCAAACTCAACCCCTTGTAATAAGTTTTTCTCCTCTCCTGTTGGTTCCACACCTGTATAATTCTCTGGTGACAATGTATCCCCAGCTTTAGTATCACCCATATACTTCGTAATCGTAACACTACCTGTTTTTGCTGTCGATCCCGTATCATCTGCAAACGCCATCACTGACATACTGCTCATTACTGTTGCCGCCGCAAGTGCTGCCGCCGCAAATTTTTTCAAAACATTTTTCTTCATTGCTCTCTTCTCCTTCTTTTTTTCTAAATCTATCCAAAGGGACTCCCTATTCCCTACGAATACTGGTTTATTGATTCTTTTAGCCTCTCCTTGAAACTCTCTTCTTTCTGCTTTTCTTTCTTGCTGTTAACAAGTAACCACCCACCAGAACTGCTGTAATTCCGATTACGATAAATTTGAAAATTCCTTTATTTCCACTTGCCGGAAGATCGAATGCTTTATCATTAATGATAGTGTAAGTAAGGTTCCATGTCACACCACTTTCCGTTACTTTATTTCCATTCACTATATCTCCCTCATTATACGTATATGGAAGTGTTATCTTAATCGGCTCTTTTAAGAGCACATAACCGGCTTTTGTCTTTACTTCTTTCAGATAATATGTAATCGGCTTTTCTTCCGTTCCAGCTTTAATGTTATTGAAGACTAACTCTCCGTTATCTCCAGTAATACCCGTCAACTCTATTCCTGTGCAATCCGTTGCAACCTGCGTTGCTTCAGCATCTTTATATAAAGTGAACTTTGCACCCGCTAAAGACTCATTTTTTCCGGTTTTCTTTATTATCTTTAGACTACCTGTTTTTCTATTTGTAATATTGTAACTGCTGCCATCGGTTGCTGTAGTATATTCTGGATAATATCCTGCTATTTGCTTTATATGATCTAGATTCTGTGGGTCTGGTGTCCTACCTTTAAGTTCATTCAAACTTTTTAAAGTTCCCAATTCTACAACCCTGTACTTATACTCTTGTTGAGTACTAGCTTGATAATTCACATATTTCAATAATCCTGTAAATGTATACTTCCACCAGCCACTATTAATATCAACAACTTGATTTGGAATCAGTTCTCCTGACTTATCTTTTGCTTGTTCATATTTATTAGTATCTGGATTAAACCGCTGAATCTGAACAACAATGTTATCCGGTGTATCTGCTGTCTCTCCACCTTCCCAAGTCTTCGTTCCAGAAATGGAAATCAATGGTGTAACTGTATTCACAAATGTAACCTCTGTGCTAGTTGGATTGTCATCATCTGCAACTACAATTCCTGTAACTACATTGTTCTCTGCTTTGACATTCTTGTCATTTCCAGGAACTGTAACTTTAACTTTTTCCAGACTATAGTCAGCACTCTCTGGTATTTCTTCATAGATTGTATAATCGGTCCCCGCCGGAATGCCAGGAATTGTTTTTTGCTCATTTGCCCTCAATTCAATTTCCTGCTTAATAACATCTGTTCCTGTATTCGCTTCCAGTTTCATTCCTGCGACATTTCGGTATTCGATTATAAACTTATAATTTCTTCCTTTTTTAGTTTCTAACTCTCTATTACTCAACTCTTTTTTCAAAGAAATAGAACCTGTCCGCAGCTTGTTTACATATTTTGCTTTCAGATCAATCACTGCATTTTCACTATCAGGATTAGCATAACTTCGGAATACAATCGTTGATTCAGTAGGTTTTAACTCTGTCCTGATCTTCTCTGTTCTTCCGTCATTTACCTCATATCCTGATTGTTTTTCAACAGATGTCTGTCCGCTACCGATTACTGTAGTAGAATTTGTAGGAGTCAATTCACTTGGATTTACAATTACTCCATTTTCATACAACGACCACGTTGTAGTAAATACATCCGGTGAAACATTTTTCTCGGCAATGGAAAGATAACTTCCTCTTCGGAACTGATCGCTGAATATTGCACTTTCTTTATTTCCAATACTAAGAAGTCCATCACTGTAGATGATTGTATCTCCATTTGTATTCTGATAATATGCGCCATTCACCAGTTCCAGCTTCTCTGATTCAATTGACCCATAATCTGGAATATCTTCCTGTTCTGTTGTGAATCCTGTTTTCTCGACACTCGCTGGCTTTACAAATGCAAACTTGTCAAGATAAACTGTCACATCATCCCAGTAAGCAAATTGGATTTCTTTCACTTTGTTGAAGTCAAATCTACTTATTGTTCCCTCGTCTAATCTTTTTTCTTTTAATTTATTAAGATCGATTCGTATTGTCTTCCAAATTTTATTATCAATATTATTATTTCGACCATTATAAGTAAGGAAACTTGCCCACGCTCCTATTCTTGTTCCATCTTCATCTACCAGTGCAACAAAAGGATCTGTCCCTGACGCATTTTCATCCATATTATACACATCAAATTGCAAATACTTGTAACCTTTTGAATCTGATGCGTCAAATGTACCTTTACCACTTGCCTGAATCTTTACTAATCTCGAATCTGTTTTTTCTTGCGTATCCGTTGATTTCTTCTCTCCCGGATAATAGCTGCTTATAAGCTTTCCTTTTCCGTTACCCGTAGAATCATCAACCACTTCAACACTTGAATTCTTCACTCCTGTTCCAGAAATACTACTCTGATTTGTATAATCATTGAATACTTGCTTTACCTCCGGGCTACTAGGATCAGACACTTCTTTAGATTCGCCACTTGTTGCGAGATTTTTTATCTCAAAATCAAATGTTCCGACATCTGCTAAAGCTTTTTTGAAAATATCATTTGCTCCTGTTGTATCAACTTCTTTTTCTACAGTGAGCTTATTCTCCTGTGGGAAGTTGAAAGTGATTTTCATATTTGATTCCCAAAGTCCACGCTCCATGTAAAACATGGTGAGTGTATGTTCCTTTGTGAAATAATCAGTTCCGTTTAATATATCTGGAAAATTTTTTACTACATTTTTGATTACCCCATCGTCGCCGCCGTTATTAGGAATGTTTTTCTTCACACGATTTACTGTAGCTGTCTTATTTGCGAAATCAATTGTTCCTTTTACTACATCATGATCACCACCAACATCAAGAACTAACTGGCCATCGATAAATACCCATACATCATCATCACCGGAAAAGTTGAATTCAATTGGTACTTTGTTATTTGCAGAATCAACAACTTTTCCATCAGATGTAAGACGGAACTTCAGATCAAACTTTTGCCCAAATCCATAATTTAATTCTGAAGCATCTCCTGATTGATACTTTGAATTCAATGGGAAATAGTTTCCATGATCTGTTATTTTATCCGTTGTTCTTCCCTTTACTTCTGTATCAGTTGATTGCAAAAAATATTCATCCGTTTTGTCATACTGCAATTGAAGATTTTTATTGGCTATGTCTGAATTCTGATCAGCACTGTCAAAATACCAATAATCTACTGTTCCGCTAGAAGTTCCACTTGACGACGTCATTGCTTTTTTTACAAATGGAAAAGTTACATTTTCATATACTTTTCCAAGTACAGTATTCTTTGAATTCTTTCCACTTAAAAAGTCTTTGTCAAAAAATGGAGCCGTTATCGTCTTTTCATTTTCTGTTTTTAATTGTAAATTGTTACTGGATAAATGATCTGCAACCAATCCCTGCGTTGCATTTCGTCCATTGAGTGATGATTTCTCATCTATTTTTAAAGATTCTTCATATCTCCCCCACATGGAGTTGTTTTCATAAAAGAATTTTTTATATGAATCAGTTTCGTCCTTATCATAACCAAACAAATTCATTGTACCTGCAATATCTTTAAACTTTGAACCGTCGAAGTTCTGAAAGTTTCCCCAGTATAATGGTGACGCTACATCATTTGCATAATAATAATCACTCAACGCCATGTTGAACTGACGGAACGGCTGATAGATTCTGTGGTTTGTTACATTCTCTTGTTTTGGATAGTTATCTCTGTTTTTTCCGTTCAGTTCATAATCTGAGTAGTAATCATAAATTGTCGTATTTACATATAACTGATCAGCGTTTCTTTTTTCTTCTCCATGCGGTACATCTACAATTTTGTTGCCCTTTCCTGTTTCTGCATCTCTTACTGTATATGCCTCTCCCCAGTAACCGCCACGGTTTCCACCATCGTAGATAACATTATCACTTGAATCACCGTAATAACATGGATTTTTCAAATCTGAAGGAATATCCAATAGCGCAGTTGCTTCACCATTACTTGCATCATTCGTATTAGATACCTGATTTGCTGCAAATCGTATTTTCATATATCCTTCTGGAAGAGTGACTTTATATACATCATTATAAACATGTCCATCTATTTCTTGGTCTGCTTTGGTCATTGTTCCTATAGTAGATTTAGTATCATTTGTAGCATAATAATAAACAGTACTATCTGGATTTGGAATTCCTTTTTTATTATCCTCATAAGACAATTTTGATAATGTAGCATCGTAATATACTGTTATTCCATTTGCATCAAGTGGTTTTTCGTTATACTCCACCTGTTGTGCTTTCGCTCTGTTTCCTGATTTTTCTCCTGTCAATTTAAAACATGGTGAATTTTTTGCCCACTCAACGTTTAAATCTTCTGTTTGCATACCCTGATTCCAATTAGTACCTGTTAAAAAAATCACCTGCTTCCATGGCTTAGTAAAGATGATTTTCCATATCTTCCTTGAACCTGATTCAGCTACTTTAAACATCTGCTGAGGACCCGAGTAGTCATTCGTACCATTAAATGCATATACAGAGATTTGTGTTGCATTATCCCAATTAGCATCATTTATTACACTTTGCTCAAAATACAGTGTATATACTCCTGTTTCTGACACCGTATTAATATTATTTTCTCCATCCGCGTCCTCATCCGCAGCTTCGCTTTCTGATTGACTTACTGCCTGACCTTCCCAGACAACTGTCGCTTCATTCTCTTTGCTCTCGTCTGCTCTCTTAGCTGCTTCTGTGATATCCTGCTTCTCTTCGAAAGCCTTCGCCTCAACCAGCACTTTCTTTGTATAGCTTGCTTCATCTGTACGATACTGAAGCTGCATATCAAAGTTGATTGCTGTTGCATCTGCCGGCATTGTGATCTGCAGATATTTAGAAGTAACTGTTCCATTATCGTCCTTATCGTTCTTCCACTCTGCTGTTGGACTTGCCTTTGTTCCATCATTAAGAGTCACTGAATCTTTCAGTGTCTCATCGATTGTTTTCTGTGTGTTTTTATCTGTAAGCTGATTGCTTGTCAGAAGATTGACTACATCTATATCTGTTGCCGCAGATCCGTCCTCGTTTTTTAGATATACATTCAGACAGACTGATTGCGAGCACTACCCCTGCGCAGTCACATGAATTGTCTGTGCAACATTCTGTTCCACAGTTTGTTCAGAATCTTTAGAAATATTAATTTTTATCCGATCTTGTTCGTCACTGCTCTCTCCTGTTGCAAATACAGTATTTCCTGTTAATGCTGTTCCGAGTACCATTGTCACTACAAGTATCAGACTAACTCTCTGTTTTGCCTTTCCTCTCATTTTTCGAACTCCATCCCTTTTCTATAAACCGATAATATACTTCTGTCTCTCCTCTGCTGTCTATCGGCATTCTCTTGTCTTTGTTTCATACACTATATTAACATAACTTTCCAATTTAATGAATATTAAATTTTCATGATTTATAACACAATTTCAAGATTTATAACACAATTTCAAGATTTATAACACAATTTCAAGAAGTTACGTGTTTTATCCCCAAAAAATAACCCAGAATCAACTGATAAATTTTCTCTTTTATCAATTAATTCTGGATTATTTCATAGTAATAGCGTAAACTATTCACAGTTTACGTAATAGTAACGCCTGTTGAGTGTTTGTATTTTTATAGAAGTGCAATGTAGCACTTTTAGTTTTTGCAAGAAAAAACAGCGCTTTCGCACTGCTTCTCATTCCTGTCTATATTCCATGTACCTTCAAAACTACATACAGTCAAAACCAACATCATCATCCAAACCTATC